>WNGG01006398.1_pt1 | contig 22338 bp, 21 predicted proteins | sample 5400661 | NCBI WGS metagenome assembly WNGG01 (sample SAMN13153372, study PRJNA577476) | soil metagenome | isolation source: 100 cm soil or saprolite under Garry oak tree replicate 1 | place: USA:California | collected 2016-06-15
GGGCGGCGAGCAGAAAGGTGCCGAACCGTCCGAGCGACGCGACGATCGAGATCCCCCACCCGCCGAGCAGATCGAGTGGGCGCAGGACGGCGGGAATCGCGGGTTCGCTCATCTCCTGGCGCGACGATACACGCCGAGGGCCCAGAGGGGGAAGTACTTCGCGTAGAGGTGGTACTTGAGATAGAAGACGCGCGGAAAGCCGGTGCCGTTCCAGAACGGGTCTTCCCACGAGCCGTCGGCCCGCTGCGTGGCCAGCAGATATCCGATGCCCCGCTCGACGGCCGGGCCCGTCGTCTGCCCGGCGGCGAAGAGGCCCAGCAGCGCCCACGCCGTCTGGCTCGGCAGCGACTCGCCGATCCCGGCCAGCTCGGGCTTCGCGTAGCTCTCGCACGTCTCGCCCCAGCCGCCGTCCGGGTTCTGGCGCCGGAGGAGCCAGCGCACCGCCCGCTGCACGTACTCGTGGCGCGGGTCGACGCCGATGGCGCCCAGCCCGCGCAGCACCGACCACGTGCCGTAGATGTAATTGACGCCCCAGCGGCCGTACCACGGCCCGTCGTGGCGCTGCGAGCGGCGGATGAAGTGGATGGCGCGGTCGACGGCCTCGAGGTCGCGCGGGTAGCCGAGCGTGCCGAGCAGCTCCAGCCCGCGCCCCGTGAGGTCCTCCGTGGACGGATCCACCAGCGCGCCGTGGTCGGCGAAGGGGATGTTGTTGAGGTAGAGGCGGTTGTTGTCGGCGTCGAACGACGCCCAGCCGCCGTCCACGTTCTGCATCCCGAGGAACCAGCCCACGCCGCGCTCCTTGGCCAGCCGCACGCGGTCGGCGTCGACGCCGCGGATCTTCTCGAGGGCCATCAGCACCATGGCCGCGTCATCGAGGTCCGGGTAGAAGTCGTTGCCGTACTGGAAGGCCCAGCCGCCCGGCTGCACGTGCGGCCGCTTCACCTGCCAGTCGCCGGCCACGAGGATCTGCTTGCCGAGCATCCACTCGGCGGCTTTCACGAGCGCGGGGTGATCCGTCGGCAGGTCGCTCTCGACGAGCGCGTTGGCGGCGAGCGACGTGTCCCACACCGGCGACGGGCAGGGCTGGTAGCAGAGCTCGTCGCCGTGCTCCACCGCGAGCGCCTCGATCTCCTTCAGCTGGCCGAGGACGAGCGGGTGGTCCTCGGGATGGCCGAGCAGGCGCAGGGCGAGGATCGAGTTGGCCATCGCCGGATAGATGCCGCCGAGGCCGCCGGGCACCGCCGTGCGCTCCTCCAGCCACTCGCGCGCGGCGTCGACGGCGCGCTTGCGCAGCGGCCGCGGCGAGAAGCGCTCCCAGATCTTGAGCCCGTCGTCGACCGCGATGAAGAACGATTTCCAGAAGAGGCCGCGCCAGGAGAACGGCTCCGGCACGCGCGGGAAGCGCAGGCTCGTGTGCTCGCGCCCCTCGGGCCACAGCTCGTCGAGCGTGAGATGACGCGGCAGCCACTTCACCGGCTTGCGGTCCATGATGATCAGCAGCGGCACGATCACGCACCGGGACCAGTACGAGACCTCGTAGATGTTGAAGAGGAAGAACGGCGGGGGCAGCAGCATGATCTCGACGGGCATCGTCGGCACGCCGTTCCAGTCGTACTCGCCGAAGAGCGCGAGGAGGATCTTGCAGAAGACGTTGGCCTTGGCCGGCCCGCCCATCGCGCGGATCCGCGCGCGCGCGCGGAGCATGGCCGGATCGTCCGGCGAGACGCCGGACATCTTCATCGCGAAGTAGATCTTGATCGTCGCGGAGAGATCGGAGGCGCCGCCCTCGAAGAGGCTCCACCCGCCGTCCGCGTTCTGCCGACGGCGCAGGAAGGTCACCGCGCGCCGCTCGACGCCGCCGTCGACGCGATCGATGAGGCGGTGCAGCAGGAGGGCCTCGGCGGTCAGCGCGCGGTCGGCCTCGAGCTCGCCGACCCAGTGACCATCGGCCGCCTGGCGCGAGAGGAGGTGGTGCTGGGCGCGAGCGACCGCCTCGTCGAGAGCCGTCACGACCCGAAATGTTAACATGCAGCCCGACCTCCAGCATGGACCTCGTCCTCGGCACCCTCGTCCTCCGGCCGTACGTCTTCGGCTTCGTCGCGTGCTTTCTCGTGGCGGGGGCGCTCGACCTGGGCTGGCGGCGCACCCTGGTGTTCGCGGGGTGGGTCTGGCCGCTGGTGTGGGCGGCGGAATTCACCTCCACGCGCGTCGGCGTGCCGTTCGGTTTCTACCATTACACGGGCGCCACCCGCGGGCGGGAGCTGTACGTGGTCGACGCGCCGCTCATCGACTCGCTGTCGTTCACGTTTCTCGCCTACGCGGCCTTCTCGCTGGCCCGCGGCGTCCTCGGCAACCGCGCCGGGGCGTGGCCGCTCGCGGCGACGGGCGGCGTCTTGATGATGCTGCTGGACGTCGTGATCGATCCGATCGCCGTGCGCGGCGACCGTTGGTTCCTTGGGCGCATCTTCTACTATGTGGAGGAGGGCGCGTACTTCGGCGTGCCGCTCGTGAACTTCGCCGGCTGGGCGCTCGTGGGCACGCTCGCCATCGGCGGCTACCTCGTCCTGACCCGGGACGCTCGGGGAACCCGGCCGGAACCGGGAATGGCGTTATACTACGCGGTGCTTGCGTTCAATTTGGTGGTGACGGCGTGGATCCGCGAGTGGGTCCTGCTGGGCCTCGGCCTGCTCCTGCACGCCGTGACCGCCGCCGTGCTGTACGCTGTGCGACGACGACCGGCCGTTGGGCCGGGCATGGAGAGTCAGAAGGCATGAGCGTTCCGCTGTCGCAGATGTGGACGGTCGCGACCTACGTCCTCAAGCAGCGCCTGCGCCGAAACCCCCGCTACCCGCTGGTGCTCATGCTCGAGCCGCTGTTCCGCTGCAACCTCGCGTGCGCCGGCTGCGGCAAGATCCAGTACCCGGGTCATATATTGAGGAAGCACCTCAGCGTCGAGCAGTGCCTGGCCGCGGTGGAGGAGTGTGGTGCGCCGATGGTCAGCATCCCCGGCGGCGAGCCGCTCATGTACCCGGAGATCGGCCCGCTCGTCGCCGAGCTGGTGGCGCGCCGCAAGTACGTCTACCTCTGCACGAACGCGATCCTCCTCAAGGAGAAGCTCGAGGAGGGGCTGTTCACGCCGTCGAAGTACCTGTCGTTCAGCGTTCACATGGACGGCCTGCGCGAGGAGCACGACGAGGCCGTGTGCCGCGAGGGTGTCTACGACCAGGCGGTGGAGGGGATCCGTGCGGCGCTGCGCCGCGGCTTCCGCGTCACCACCAACACCACGCTCTTCGACGGCGCCTCGGCGATCCGCATGCAGATGTTCTTCGACGAGATGATGGACCTCGGCGTCGAGGGCATGATGCTGTCGCCGGGCTACAGCTACTCGAAGGCGCCCGACCAGGAGCACTTCCTGCGGCGCCAGAAGACGCACGAGCTCTTCAGCAAGATGCTGTCGAATCCGAAGAAGCGGTGGAAGTTCAACCAGTCGCCGCTGTTTTTACAGTTCCTCATGGGCAAGTGGGATTTCGAGTGCACGCCGTGGGGCAATCCCACCTACAACATGTTCGGCTGGCAGCGCCCGTGCTACCTCCTCCAGGAGGGCTACGCCGCCACCTTCAAGGAGCTGATGGAGACGACGCGCTGGGAGGGCTACGGCCACCGGAGCGGCAACGAGAAGTGCAAGGACTGCATGGTCCACTGCGGTTACGAGCCCACCGCCGTCAACACCACGTTCGCGTCGTGGAAGGGGTTCAAGGCCACCGTCGAGGCCACGCTGACGGGCCGGCTCTGATGGCGCAGGACGAGCGCCCGCTCGAGGGCTGGGACCCGGGCCCGATCGAGGGCGCCGCGCTCGCCGAAGCGGTCGAGCGCGCGTTCGACTATCGCGGCGACGTCACCCTCGTGCGGCGCGACGGCGGTGAGCTGGTCGGCTATCTGTTCAATCGCGACGCCGACGCCGCCCCGCCCTTCGTGCAGCTCTTCGCGGCTTCCGGCGGCGACCCCGTCACGATCCCCTACGCGGACATCCGCTCCATTCGCTTCACCGGCCGCGACACGGCCGCGGGCAACTCGTACGCGGCCTGGCTCCGCAGCCGGGAGGCGGCGAAGGCGGCCGGCTCCGCGCGGGGCGCGTGACCCGCGTCCTCGTCCTCACCGCGATCGACCTCGAGGCGCGCGGACTGGCCCGCCACCTCGGCCTGGCTCCCGTCGCCGGCGCGTCCGCGCCCCATTTCATCGGCGGCGCGCTCGAGCTCGCCACCATCGGGCTCCGCGGCGCGCGCCTGGCCGAGCGCGCGCCGGCATGGCGCGCCCCAGACCTCGTCGTCGTCGCCGGCGCCTGCGGCGCGCTGGCGCCGTCGCTCGCCATCGGCGCCCTCGTCGTGCCGACGGTGGTGCTCGGGCCCGACGGCACGCGCTGGCCGACGGCGCCGCTGCCCCGCGTGCCCGGCGAGGGCGCGCTCCTGACCGTCGCCGCGGTCGTGGAGTCCGCGGCGCAGAAGGCGCGCCTCTGGATGGAGACCGGCGCGCTCGCGGTGGACATGGAGTCGGCGGCGGTGATGGCATGGGCGCGCGAGCGGGGCGTGCCGGCGGCGGTCGTCCGCGCGGTGTCGGACGACGCCGAGAGCAGTATTCCGACGGCGCTCGCGGGCGCGGTGGGCGAGGACGGGCGCGTGCGGCCCCTGCGGGCCGTCACCGCGGCCCTCACCCGGCAGACGTCGGTCAACGCGCTCCTCGGGCTGCGCGCGGGCACCGAGGCGGCGCTGAAGAGCGTGGCCGCCGCCCTGGCGACGCTGGCGAGGGGAGCGTACCCCCAGGGGGGGCACAAGTGAAGCCGATCCTCGTCACCGGCGGCACCGGCTTCGTCGGCGCCAACGTCGTGCGCGAGCTGGTCGCGCGCGGCGCCGGAAGCGTCCGCGTGCTCGCGCGCCGCGGCGGCGACCGCCGGGCCCTCGACGGCGTCCCCGTCGAGATCGTGGAGGGCGACCTGCTCGACCGCGCCTCGCTGGCGCGCGCCGTGACGGGCGCCGATACGCTCTACCACGTCGCCGCGGACTACCGGCTGTGGGCGCGCGATCCGACCGAGCTGCACCGCGTGAACGTCGACGGCACGCGCGCGATCCTCGAGGCGGCCGGCGAGGCCGGTGTGCGGCGGATCGTCTATACCTCGACCGTCGGCGCCCTCGGGCTCCCGACGGACGGCACGCCCGGGACCGAGGACACGCCCGTCTCCCTCGCCGACATGGTCGGCCCCTACAAGGCCTCGAAGTTCCTCGCCGAGCGCATCGCGATGGACCTCGCCGCCCGCGGGCTGCCCGTCGTGATCGTCAACCCGTCGGCGCCCATCGGGCCCTGGGACGTGAAGCCGACGCCGACGGGCCAGATGATCGTGGACTTCATGCGCGGCCGCATGTTCGCGACGCTCGACACCGGCCTCAACATCGTCCACGTGCGCGACGTCGCGCGCGGCCACGTGCTGGCCGCCGAGCGCGGCCGCGTCGGCGAGCGCTACATCCTCGGTCACCTGCGCGGCAACCTCTCGCTCGCCGAGATCGGCCGGCTGCTCGCGGAGGCGACCGGGCGCTCCGCGCCCCGGCTGCGCGTGCCGTACGCCCTCGCCTGGTGCGGCGCTGCCTGCACCGAAGCGGTGGCGCGGCTCACGGGCCGGCCGCCGGCGGTGCCCCTCACGGCCGTGCGCATGGCGCGCAAGCGCATGTACTTCTCGCCCACGAAGGCGGTGCGCGAGCTCGGACTGCCGCAGACCGATCCGCGGGAAGCGTTGCACGACGCCGTCCGCTGGTTCGCCGCCCACGGGTACGCGCGCGTGGCCGCGGGCGCGCAGGTGGCGGCGCGGTGAGCCTGGTCGGGCTGTCCTCGCGGGTCACGCGCAAGAGCCGCTCGAACTTCTACTACGCGTTTCTCGCGCTGCCGCGCGCCCGTCGCGAGGCGCTCTACGCGGTCTACGCGTTCTGCCGCACCGTGGACGACATCGCCGACCTCGGCACCGACGCCGGCGCGCAGCGCGCCGGGCTGGCCGCCTGGCGCCGCGACATCGCGCGCTGCTACGAGGCCGACGGCACGCCCGAGCACCCGATCGCGCGGCAGCTCGCCACCGCCGTGCGGCAGTTCGGCCTGCCGCGCGCGGCCCTCGAGGCGATCGTCGAGGGCTGCGAGATGGACCTGCAGCGCTCGACGTACGAGACGTTCGAGGACCTGGCGCCGTACTGCTACCGCGTGGCCTCGGCCGTGGGCCTGTGCTGCATCGAGATCTTCGGCTACACCGACCCGCGCGCGCGCGAGTACGCGGTGAGCCTCGGCATGGCGCTGCAGCTCACCAACATCATCCGCGACGTCGGCGCCGATGCCCGCAGCGGCCGGATCTACGTCCCGCAGCAGGACCTCCGGGCCTCCGGGGTGAGCGCGGAGGATCTCAAGGACGGCCGCTACGGCGACGCCTTCGTACGCCTCATGGCCGCCCAGGCCGCGCGCGCGCGCGAGCACTACGCCAGGGCGTGGGCGGCGTTTCCCGCGGCCGACGCGCGCTCGCTCGTGCCGGCGGAGATCATGGGCCGCATCTACTTCGCGCTGCTCGAGGAGATCGAGGCGCGGCGCTTCCGTGTCTTCGACGCGCGCGTGACGCTGTCCGCGCGGCGCAAGGCGGCCATCGCGCTGCGCTGCTGGATGAGCGGTCTGCTGGGCCGGGTCGCGTGACGGCCGTGCGGCCATTCGGATTTCGCGGGGCTGGGGCCCCGCCGTCCGAGGCGAGCCTATTATGAGGGCCGTCATGTTCCACGGAGGAGGGCGCCTGGCCCCGGCGGAGGTGCCGCGTCCCGCCGCCGGCCCCGGCGAGCTGCTGCTGCGCCTGCGCGGCTGCGGGCTCTGCGGCTCGGACATCGCCAAGCTCGCCGATCCCGGCGCGCGCGTCCCCGCCGTGCTCGGTCACGAGGTGGTCGGCGACGTGGTCGAGGCGGGCGAGGGCGTGCGCGGCTTCGCGGTCGGCGACCGGGTGGTGGCGGCACACCACGTCCCGTGCGGCGAGTGCCACTACTGCCGGCGCGGCAGCGAGTCCATGTGCCGCGCGTTCAAGGAGTCGAACCTCGATCCCGGCGGTTTCGCCGAGTTCGTCCGGGTACCGCCGCCCAACGTCCGGCACGCCACCTTCCGGGTGCCCGACCACCTCACCGACGAGGAGGCGTCGTTCGTCGAGCCGCTCGCGTGCTGCCTGCGCGCGGTGGAGCGTGCGCGCGTGCAGCCCGGCGACACCGCGTTGGTGGTCGGGCTCGGCTCGATCGGCTGCCTGCTCGTCCAGCTCTTCGCGCGCGCGGGCTCCGCCGTCGTCGGGGCGGACCAGGACGCCGAGCGCGCGGCCCTGGCCCGGCGCTTCGGCGTGCAGGCGGCCCTGCCGGTCGAAGCCGTCGGGCTCGCGCGAGGTACCTCCGGCGGTCGCGGCGCCGACCACGTGATGATCACGGGCGGCGCGGCGGCGGTCCTGCCCTGGGCGGTGGAGGCCGTGCGCGACGGCGGCGCCATCCACTATTTCGCGGGCGGCGCGGGCGACGCGCTGCCGGTCGCGCTCGAGACGCTCTACCACCGCGAGCTGACGCTGACGACGACCTACTCGTCATCGCCGGCGACGCTCGCGCGCGCCTTCTGGCTCATCGCGGCCGGCAAGGTGGACGTCGAGGGGCTGGTGAGCCATCGGCTGCCGCTCGAGCGCCTGGCCGAGGGCGTCGATCTCATGCGCCGGCGCCAGGCGCTCAAGGTCTACGTGACGCCGTGAGCCCTGGCTCCGGCCGGACGCGGGCGACCATGCGCGCCGTCGTCTTCCACGGTCCCGAGGATCTGCGCGACGAGGTCCTGCCGGTCCCGGAGCCGGCGGCCGGCGAGATCGTGCTCCGCATCGACGCGGCGCTGACGTGCGGCACCGACGTCAAAGTGCGGCGCCGCGGCCACCCGGTGATGATCCCGCGCGTGCCGACGGTGTTCGGCCACGAGTTCGCGGGCACGGTCACCGCCGTCGGGGCCGGCGTCTCGACCGTGCGCGAGGGCGACCGCGTGGCCGCCGCCAACTCGGCGCCGTGCGGCGAGTGTCGCCCGTGCCTCGCCCGGCGGCCCAACCTCTGCGAGGACCTGTTGTTCGTCAACGGCGCCTACGGCGAGTACATCGCGCTGCCCTCGCGTCTCGTCGCGAAGAACATCGTGCGCCTGGACCGCGTCGCCGCCGCGCGCGCCGCGTTCGCGGAGCCGCTCGCCTGCGCGATGCTGGGCGTCGAGCGCGCGCGGCTCGAGGAGGGCCAGACGGTGGCCGTGTTCGGCCACGGACCGCTCGGCTGCCTGCTCGGTATGGTGGCCGCCGCGCGCAAGTGCCGCGTGCTCCTCGTGGGCAAGGCCGGCTGGCGCCTCGATCGCGTGCGCGCGCTCGGCATCGGCGAGTGCGTGGACGCCGCCGCCAGCGCCGACGTCGTCGCGGATCTCGGCGCCATGACCGACGGGCGAGGGCCCGACGTCACGATCGACGCCACCGGTCGCCCGGAGGTGTGGGAGCAGGCCATGGCCGCCGTGGGGCGCGGAGGAAGCGTGGTATTCTTTGGTGGTTGCGCGCCCGGGACTTCGGTGCGGGTGGACACTCGCCGCGCGCATTACGAAGAGCTCACGCTCGTCGGCGCGTTTCACCATACGCCCGAGCTCATCCGGCAGGCGGTGGACGCGCTCGAGACCGGGGCCGTCGCCCCGGACGGACTCGTGACACACCGTATGCGGCTGGACGGCGTGCGCACGGCGCTGGATCTCATGCAGAAGGGCGAGGCGTTGAAGGTGCTCATCGAGCCATGACGAAGCGGATCACCGTGATGGTCGCGCTGCTGCTCGCGGCGGCGGCGCCCGCGCCCGCGTGGGCCTTCGACGCGGAGCAGACCTTCAAGAAGGGCACCTTCGTGCTCTCCGGCGAGGGCGCCTACGGCTGGCAGTTCAACCTCGAGAACAAGAAGAGCGTGACCTATCTCGAGTTCTACGACGTGGGCGTACGGTTCAGCCTGCTGCCCTTCGATCCTGTCGGCAAAGACCATTTCTGGTACGGCGCGCTCGAGGTGGGCTTCGAGCCCCTCTATCAGAAGTACACGGAGCCCAAGCCGGCGTTCTGGGCGGGGCTGGCCTCGGTCCTGCGCTATCACTTCCTCGGCCTCGGCCGCGTCGTGCCCTACGCGGAGCTGGGCGCGGCCGCTGGCGGCACCGACCTCGAGATCCGCGAGATCGACTCGATCTTCGCATTCCTGCTCTTCGGCGGTCTGGGCGCGTCGCTGTTCGTCTCGGACAAGACCGCGCTCTACGCGGGGTACCGGTACCAGCACGTCTCCAACGGCAACACGAGCCAGCCGAACCGCGGCTTCGAAGCCCACGTCGGCGTGGCGGGCATCTCCTTCTACTTCCCCTGAGGCATGAACGTGGCCACCGTTCCCATCTCCGAGATTCTCCTGGCCGGCCCGCGCGGCTTCTGCGCGGGCGTCGAGCGCGCCATCGACATCGTCGAGCTGGCGCTGTCGGTCTGCCGCCCGCCCGTCTACGTCCGCCGCGAGATCGTGCACAACCGGCACGTGGTGGAGTCGCTGCGCGCCAAGGGCGCCGTCTTCGTGGACGAGCTGGCCGAGGTGCCGAACGACGCCACGGTGATCTTCAGCGCCCACGGGATCTCGCCCGCCGTCCGCGAGGACGCCCAGCGGCGCCGCCTGCGCGTCATCGACGCCACGTGCCCGCTGGTGACGAAGGTCCACCTCGAGGCGGTTCGCTACGCGCGCGAGGGCTACTCGATCGTGCTCATCGGCCACGAGGATCACGACGAGGTCATCGGCACGCTGGGCGAGGCGCCCGACCGCATCGTGGTCATCGACAGCGTCGTCGAGGTCGACAGGCTCGAGGTGCCGAACCCCGAGAAGATCGCGTACCTCACGCAGACGACGCTGTCCGTCGACGACACGCGCGACGTCATCGAGGCGCTGCGTCGCAAGTTCCCGCGCATCGTGGGCCCGTCGCGCGACGACATCTGCTACGCGACCCAGAACCGCCAGGCCGCCGTGAAGCGGCTGGCGGGGGACGTGGACGTCCTGCTCGTCATCGGCGCCGCCAACTCGTCGAACGCCAACCGGCTCGTCGAGGTCGCGAAGATGGCGGGCACGCACGCGCATCTCATCAACGACGTGAGCGACATCCGATCGGAGTGGCTGGCCGGCGCCAGCCGCATCGGGATCACCGCCGGCGCCTCCACGCCCGAGATGCTCGTGACCCAGGTGGTGGACGCGCTGCGCGGCCGCGGCGTGAGCGTCCGCGAGGTGCACGTGGTGGAAGAGGACGTGCGGTTCGCGATCCCGCAGGAGCTCGAGCGCATGGCGCAGGAGCGCGGCATGGCGCTCCCCGAGCGGACAGCGATGCGCCAGTCGATATAGCGTGAAGCCTGGTCGCGGCAGGAGGCTGTTGCAAGCTCTCCATTGAGATGGGGGGCCCCGAGAGCGCCCCCGATACCAGTCGCTCCGCGAGATCAGCGGGCGCTCAGTCCGTTAAGATGGGGGCGTCGAACGCCCCCATACCAGTCGCTCCGCGAGATCAGCGGGCGCTCAGTCCGTCAAGATGGGGGCGTCGAACGCCCCCATACCAGTCGCTCCGCGAGATCAGCGGGCGTTCAGTCCGTTAAGATGGGGGCGTCGAACGCCCCCATACCCCCAACACGTGATAACGGAGCTCCGATGAAGCGCTTGTCGCTGGGCTTCATACTGTTCATCGTGCTCGTGCCCGCGTCGGCGACGACGCAGGACGTGGGCGAGAAGAAGGTGCTCGACAACGACCGCGTGGCCGTCTACGAGTTCGTGTTCCCGCCCGGCTTCAAGGGCGAGGAGCACGCCGCCGTCGCCGACGAGTTCGCCTACGTGCTCGACGGCGAGTTCACGGTGGTGACGAAGGGCAAGGGCAAGCAGGTCTTTCGCCGCGGTGAGATCGAGTACGCCGCCAGGCGCACCATCCACTACTCGCTCAACGAGTCGAAGAAACCGGCACGCGTTCTCGTCGTGCTGCTGAAGGAGCGCTGACATGCATCTGATCACCTACCGCAAGGGCTCGTCGAAGCCGCGCGTGGGCGCGCTGGTCGGCGAGGCCGTCCTCGACCTCGGCGCGCTGGCCGCCGACCTCGCGCGCGAGCGCGGCACCGTCCGCCACGGCCGCGGCGGCTTTCCCAAGACGATGCTCGAGCTGATCGGCCGCGGCCCCGACGGGCTCGGCGCCGCGCGCGAGGCGCTCGCCCACGGCGAGGCGCTCCTCAAGCGCGACGGCGTCGGCGCGCTCGGCGAGCGCAAGCTCGGGCTGCCGGCCGACAAGGCGCGCCTCGAGGCGCCCATCCCGCGGCCCGCGCGCAACGTCTTCTGCCTGGGGCGCAACTACAAGGAGCACGCCGCCGAGCGCGGCGCCGAGGCGCCGACCAACCCCGTGTACTTCACGAAGGCGCCGGAGTGCGTGCTGGCCCCGGGCGGCAAGATCGTCCATCACGCGGTCACGCAACAGCTCGACTACGAGGTCGAGCTGACGGTGGTGATCGGGACCGCAGGCCGCGACATCCCGCGCGAGCAGGCGCTGTCGCACGTCTTCGGCTACACCATCGTCAACGACGTCACCGCGCGCGATCTGCAGAAGCTCCACGGCCAGTGGTTCAAGGGCAAGTCGCTCGACACGTTCTGCCCCATGGGTCCGGTGCTTGTCACCGCCGACGAGATCCCCGATCCGCAGACGCTCGCCATCGCGATGCGCGTGAACGGCGAGACGCGCCAGTCGAGCCACACCTCCAAGATGATCTTCCCGGTGGACGAGTGCATCGCCGTGCTCTCGCAGGGCTTCACGCTGCTGCCCGGCGACGTGATCGCCACCGGCACGCCCGAGGGCGTGGGCGCCGCGCTCGGCAAGTTCCTCAAGAAGGGCGACAAGCTCGAGGCCGAGGTCGAGCGCATCGGCGTGCTGGCCAACCGCGTGGTGGCCGGGTGAATCGAGGGGCCGCCCGGGTGTCCCGGGCGCCCCGAACGCTGGGGGGTTTCAATTGCTGGTGACGGACGCCTTCACGTTCCCGGTTGAGGGCCCGGCCCTCAGTGCGTAGCTTCGGCGCCTCACCTCTCAGGCTGCGTGGCGGGGTGGACCCGCACGAGTTGGAAGACCTCATCGAAGTTCGCGGCCTCGGCGATGCCGAACTCCGTTGCCCGGTCCTGCTCGTCCTCAACGTCCCCTATGGCCGCGAGCACCCCGAGGAAGCCGTGCTGGACGCTCGTCCTGAGCGTATCCAGGCTGTAGTCTCCGATCCGCTCATAGGACATGGTCAGCGTTCGCCGTGGGTTGATCGTGTGCGCCAGCAGTCGGCCGACGAGCGCGAGCTCGTGCCCCTCCACCGGCTCCGGCCGCCACAGGCTGCCGTCTTCCGCATAGAACCGCGAGTGTCGCCAGTACCGGCGCGTGATCGAGAGCATCTTGGCCTCGACGTAGCGCGGCCGGTTCTCGTGGATTTCGACCCACCGATCGTCGCGGATCTCGATGTGGCGCACGCCCTCGATAGTAGCGGCTTGCGCGCGGCGGGTCACGCGGGTCGCGCCGGCGGCGGCCGAGGCGAAGAAGCGCGACCTGGTGCGCTAGCTCGACGAGCTCACCGGTGCCAGCAAGGCCGCTGACCTGGACACGGCGCGGCTCAAGAAGGTACTGCTCAAGCAGGTCGCTGACGTGCAGGCGCTCCTGGCGAAGAACACGGCCGTGGCTCGCCAGGGCCTGCGGAAGGTGCTCGTTGAGGGGCGGTTGGCCTGCACGCCCATCACCGAGGGCAACCGCCGCGGCTACGGGTTCACCGGCCGCGGCAGCTTCGGCCCGCTCATCGCGGGCGAGGCCGTCACTAGCGATTCAAAGGGTGGGGGTTTAGGGGGCCATTTCGGGGCCCCCGGTCTGGGCGTGACACAGAGGAGCGCCCCGGGTTTCCCGGGGGGCTCCGAACGCCGGGGGGTGTGGGGGGCCATTTCGGGGCCCCCGGTCTGGGCGTGACACAGAGGAGCGCCCCGGGTTTCCCGGGGGGCTCCGAACGCCGGGGGGTGTGGGGGGCGCTGGCCGGTGATCCAGCTCGCCTCCGGCGAGCACAGCATCGCGACCGCGTTGCCGATGTCCGCGGGCGTGCCCATGCGGCCCATCGGCGTCCAGCCGCTGCCGTGCCACTTGCGCGCGATGTCCACGGCGGCGTCGCCGAAGCTCTGAAGCACGCTGTCGTCCGTCAGCCCCGGGCTGACGGAGTTGACGGTGATACCGCGCGGCGCCAGGGCGACGGCGAAGTAGCGCACGAGCGACTCGAGGGCGGCCTTCGCCGAGCCCATGGCCACCCACGGCTGCCAGGTGCCGCGCTGGCCGCCCGGCGCGTACGTGATGGCGACGATGCGGCCGCCCTGCCCCATGAGGCCGGCGGCCTCGCGGACGCCGACGAGGAACGCCTTGGCCTGCGAGTCCATCGCGTGGTCCCAGGCCTCGAGCGTGATCTCCATCGGCTTCTGATAGAACTTCGCCGCCTCCGGACGCGCGTTGGCGACGAAGACGTCGAGCGTGCCGAAGCGCTGCTTGACCTCGCCGAACATCCGGCGCACGTCGTCCACGCGCGAGACGTCGGCCTGGACCAGGAATCCGTCGGCGCCGTGCTTGCGCACACGCTCGAGCGTGTCCTTCGCGGCCCCCTCGTTCGCATAGTAGTGGACGGCGACCCGCGCGCCGCTCTCCGCGAGCTTGAGCGCGATGCCGCGGCCGATTCCCCGCGACCCTCCGGTAACCAGCGCGTGCTTGCCCTTGAACGACATGGCGTGCTCCTTTCCGGGTCGCGGCGTCGTGCCGGCGATCCGCTGCAGCATTCGGGACTCGTCCTGCGGGGCCGGGAGATCAGACCACCGCCGCGCCCCGTGCGCAAGCGCGCTACACTGATCGACCGAAACGCCAGGAGGCCACCATGCGATTCGAGGGACGCGTCGTCATCGTCACCGGCGCGGCGCGCGGGATCGGCGCCGTCACCGCGGAAGCCTTCGCGCGCGAGGGCGCGCGCCTGGCCGTGCTCGACCTCGACGGCGCCGGCGCCGACGCCACCGCCAAGCGCTTGCGCGAGACGGGGGCCGAGGCCGTCGGGTTCCGTGCCGACGCGGCGGCGCCCGGGGACGTGCGGGGTGTCGTCGACGCCGTCGTGGATCGCTGGCAGCGCGTGGACGTGCTCGTCAACAACGCGGGAGGCTTCGCCACGATCCGCGCCACCGAGGACATCACCGATGCGGAGTGGGAGTCGATCCTGCGCTCGAACCTCACGAGCGTCTTCGTCGCCTCGCGCGCGGTCCTGCCCGTGATGAAGCGGCAGCGCGCGGGCCGGATCGTCAACGTGTCGTCGGTGGTGGCGCGCGGCGGCGCCGTGCGCGTGACCTCGCACTACGCGGCAGCCAAGGCGGGCGTCGTCGGCTTCACGCGCCATCTGGCGCTGGAGGTCGGCCCCGACGGCATCACGGTCAACGCCGTCGCTCCGGGCACGACCATGACGGAGCGCGTGAAGGCGCTGCGCACGCCCGAGCAAACCCGAGAGGTGGCGCAGACCATCCCGGTCCGCCGACTCGGCGAGCCGATGGAGATCGCGGAGGCGATCCTGTTCCTCGCCTCCGACGCCGCGAGCTTCGTGAACGGCGCGACGCTCGACGTCAACGGCGGTCAGGTGATGGCCTGACCTCGATCAGGCGGAAAGAATCCGCGCGGTCAATCTCCGCCCAGCCGCGCCGAGGCGCGGTGAACGTCGGAGCGCGCCTCCCGATCACTGTCCCAGATGAGATACACTCGACGGCGCGATGAGCTTCGTCAGCCACGTCGAGTGCACGATCTGCGGGCACCGCCACGACGCCAAGCGCGTGCTCAGCGTCTGCGAGCAGTGCGGACAGATGCTCGCCGTGCGCTACGACCTCGAGCAGGTGAACAAGCACGTGACGAAGGAGGCGCTGCGCGCACGCCCGCCGGGCATGTACCGCTTCCGCGAGCTCACACCGCTCGACGAAGACGAGACGCCGGTGACGCTGGGCGAGGGGAGTACGCCGCTGCTGGCCCTGCGCCGGCTCGCCGCGCATTTCGGGCTCCGCCACGTCTGGGGCAAGGACGAGAGCCAGAACCCCACCGGCTCGTTCAAGGCTCGCGGCCTCGGCATGGCAATTACGCTTGCCCGAGCACGCGGCGCGACCGGCTTCGTGATCCCCTCGGCGGGCAACGCCGGCGGCGCCGCCGCCGTGTACGCCGCGCGCTGCGGGCTGCCGTGCGCGGTGATCGTGCCACGCGGCACGCCGCCCGCGGCGATCGCGGAGGCCGCGATCGCGGGCGCCAAGGTCTTCACCATCGAGGGCTCGATCGCGACGGCCGGCAAGGTCGTCGCGAAGGTCGCGCCGCAGATCGGCTGGTTCGATCTCTCGACGCTCAAGGAGCCGTACCGCCTCGAGGGCAAGAAGACGATGGGGCTCGAGCTGGCCGAGCAGCTCGGCTGGACGATGCCCGACGTCCTCTTATATCCGACGGGCGGCGGGACCGGCCTCGTCGGCATCCCCAAGGGCTACGAGGAGCTGCGGGCGATGGGCTGGGTCGGGGATCCGCTGCCGCGTGTGATCGCCGTGCAGGCCGAGGGCTGCGCGCCCGTCGTCAAGGCCTTCCACGACGGCGCCGACACGACCGCGGCGTGGGAGAACCCGACGACGCACGCGGCGGGGCTGCGCGTGCCCTCGCCCTTCGCCGGGCGGCAGATGCTGAAGATCCTGCGCGACACGGGCGGCGATGCCGTCGCGGTGAGCGAGCGCGCCATCCAGGACGCGCAGCGGCTGCTCGGCCGCCTCGAGGGCGTGTGGACGTCGCCCGAGGGCGCGGCGCTCGTGGCCGCCCTCGGCGTGCTCAAGGAGCGCCGCGACATCTCTGCGGACGCGCGCGTGGTGCTGGTGCTCACGGGCGCCGGCATCAAGTACGACCCGCCGCCGCTGCCGCCGGCCGTCGACCTCGCCGGCTCCGACGATGACGTGGTGGCCGCCGTGCGCGGCGCCCTCGGCGTCTGACCTCCCGCGATGTGGTAGCATCGGCCCTCTACCGAGCACCGCCCGCTCCCAGGAGGCCGGTCTTATGGCGATCGAGATCGGGAAGATCCGCAACGTCGGTGTCGTCGGCCACGGCGGCGTCGGCAAAACCTCCCTCGTGGAAGCCCTGCTGTTCACCGCCGGCGCCGTCACGCGGCTCGGCAGGGTGGACGACGGCAGCACGACCACCGACTTCGACCCCGACGAGATCAAGCGCAAGATATCGATCAACACCTCGGTGGCGTACTGTGATTGGAAAGGCCACCGCATCAATTTCGTCGACACGCCGGGGTACGGTGATTTCATCGCCGACGCGCGCGCCGGCCTGCGCGTGGTCGATGCCGCGGTCGTGGTCGTGGACGCCGTCGCCGGCGTGCAGGTGCAGACGGAGAAGGTCTGGAAGTTCGCGAACGAGTACGAGCTGCCGCGCGCCATCGTCGTCAACCGGCTCGACCGCGAGCGCGCCGACTTCTTCCGCACGCTGGACTCGCTCACGCGCCGTCTCAAGGGCCGCATCGTGCCGCTGCACCTCCCCGTCGGCGAGGAGGCGGGGTTCAAGGGCTACGTCGACCTCGCCAAGATGAAGGCGTTCCTCTACGCCGATGGCAGGTCGTCGGAAACGGAGGTGCCGGCCGACCTCGCCGAGCGCGCGAAGGAGTGGCGCGAGAAGCTCGTGGAGGCGGCCGCGGAGACCGACGACGACCTGCTCACGAAGTATCTCGAGGAGGGCGCGCTCGACGAGGCGTCGATGCTCAAGGCGCTCAAGAGCGGCATCGGCGCGGGCAAGATCGTGCCGGTGCTCTGCGCGGGCGCCTCGCGGTCGATCGGCAGCCACCCGCTCCTCGACCTGATCGTGCAGGAGTTTCCGTCGCCGGCCGAGCACGGCGAGATCAACGGCACCGACGTCAGGGCCAAGCAGACGGCGGCGCGGCCCGTGGACGCCAAGCAACCGCCCGTCGCGCTGGTGTTCAAGACGCTGCAGGACCCGCACATCGGCAAGCTCTCACTCTTCCGCGTGATGACGGGGACCGTGAAGGCGGACTCGACGCTGTCGAACCCGAGCCGCGGGGCCCGCGAGCGCATGGGCCACGTGGCGTGGCTGCAGGGCAAGACGCAGAAGCCCGTGAGCGACCTCGGGCCCGGCGAGATCGGCGTGGCCCAGAAGCTCAAGGAGACCCTGACCGGCGACACCCTCAGCGACGAGGCGCATGCCTTCGAGCTGCCGCGCCTCACGTTCCCCGAGCCGGCCATCAACTTCGCGATCCAGCCCAAGACGCGCGGCGACGAGGACAAGATCTCCAACGCGCTGTCGCGCATCGAGGAAGAGGACCCGACCGTCCACCACCAGTTCGATCCCGAGACGAAGCAGCTGCTGATCTCCGGCGTGGGCAGCATGCACGTGGAGATGACCGTCGAGCGCATGAAGCGCAAGTACAACGTGGACGTCACCCTGCTCCCGCCGCGCATCCCCTACAAGGAGACGGTGAAGGGGCGCGCGGAGGGCCAGGGGAAATACAAGAAGCAGACGGGCGGCCGCGGCCAGTACGGCGACACGTGGCTGCGCGTGGAGCCGATGCAGCGCGGCGGCGGCTTCGAGTTCGTGGACGACATCTTCGGCGGCGCGGTGCCGCGCAACTTCATCCCGTCGGTCGAGAAGGGCGTCCGCGACTGCATGAAGAAGGGGATCCTCGCGGGCTACCCCATCGTGGACATGAAGGTCACGCTGTACGACGGCTCGTACCACGACGTCGACTCCTCGGACATGGCCTTCCAGATCGCGGCGTCGCTGGGCCTGCAGAAGGTCTTCATGGACGCCCACCCGATCCTCCTCGAGCCGGTGATGAACGTGGAGGTCACCACCCCCGCCGAGGTGGCCGGCGACATCATCGGCGACCTCAACTCGCGGCGCGGCCGGATCGTCGGCATGGAGCCCGCGGGCGAGACGGCGGTCGTGCGCGCGCAGGCGCCGATGGCCGAGATGCTCACGTACGAATCCAGCCTGAGATCCATGACCGGCGGCCGCGGCGGCTACTCGATGGAGTTCTCGCACTACGAAGAGGTCCCGTCGTTCATCGCCGAGAGGGTCGTGAAGGACGTCAAGGCCGAGAAGGAAAAAGCCGAGAAGCACTGAGCGGGACGCATTAGAATAGACGCCGCATGATCTTTCAGCAGCTCCTGAACGAGGAGTCCGGCTGCCTGTCCTACCTGATCGGCTGCGCCCAGGCGGGGCGCGCCGTGGTGGTCGACCCGGGACGAGACCGCGTCCACGACTACCTCCGCATCGCCCGCAAGAAGGGACTCACCATCACCGACGTGGTCGAGACCCACACCCACGCCGATCACATCTCGGGCAACCGCGACCTCGCCGCCGTCACGAAGGCCGCCATCCACGTCCACCGCGCGGCCGGCGTGACGTTCCCGCACGAGACGCTGGCGGACGGCGACAGCCTCCGCCTCGGCAACGTCGAGCTGAGGGCGTGTCACGCGCCCGGCCACACCCCGGACTCGCTCTGCCTGCTCGTGACCGATCACGCGCGCGCCGCCGAGCCGTGGTTCGTGCTCACCGGCGACACGCTCTTCGTCGGCTCCGTCGGTCGCCCCGACCTCGGCGGCGCCTCGGCGGCCGAGGATCTGTGGGAGACGCTGCGCCGCGTGCTGCTGCCGCTGTCCGACGGCGTCGAGGTCTATCCCGCCCACGGCGCCGGCAGCTCGTGCGGGCGCGCGATGAGCGCGAAGGCCGCGTCGACGATCGGCTTCGAGCGGCGCTTCAACCCCGCCTTCCACTTCGACAGCAAGGCGCGGTTCGTGGACTTCATCATGGAGGGCATGCCGCCGAAGCCAGCCGCCTTCGAGACGATCGTCGCGAAGAACCGCGGCCTGCTGCCGCTCACGGCCGCTAAGCCGCGGCCGATGAGCGCGCGCGAGGCGTGGGAGGCCGCGCAGGCCGGCGCCGTCATCCTCGACCTGCGCGATCCCGGCACGCACGGTGAGACGCACCCGGCCGGCGCGCTCAACGTCTGGATCGACGGCCCGCAGTTTCCCGAGCGCGTCGCCGGCTTCGTGTCGCCGGGCACGCGCGTGATCGTGCTGGCCCAGGCGCCGTCCGACGTGGACCGCGCGGTGCAGGCGCTCTCGCGCGTCGGCGTCGACGACGTGATCGGCTATCTCCAGTGGGGCATGATCGACTGGCGCGACGCGGCCCTGCCGGTGGAGACGGTGCCGCAGATCAGCGCCTGGGACCTCCACACGCTGCTCGAGAGCGGCGAGGCGGTCGTCGTCGACGTCCGCGAGCCGTTCGAGTGGCTCGAGGGCCATGTGCAGGGGGCGATGCACCTGCCGATGTTCGAGGCGGTCGCGCGCGCCGCCGAGCTGCCCGCCGACCGTCCGAAGGCCGTGGTCTGCGCCGGCGGTCTGCGCTCGAGCACCACGATCAGCGCCCTGAAACGGCGCGTGCCGGGCCCGTGGTTCAACGTCACGGGCGGCATGGGCGCCTGGCTCAAGGCGGGCTACGGCGTCACCCGCGCGTAACGGCTGATGGCGTCCGCGCTGCGCGCGCAGTGGGACGCGCTCGTCGGCCGGGCGTGGCCGGTGTGGGGCGCCGCGCTCCTCGTCGCCACCGTCAACGTGTTCCTCTTCGCCTTCGACCGGCCGTGGACCGCTTCCGACGGGCTGCGCAACTGGGGCGACTGGGTGCTGACGGGCGCCGGCCTCGTGCGCCGCCCGGACCTCCTGCCGCCGTGGCTCTACTCGGGCTCGCTGCTCAACCTCGGCGTGCTGCTCGGCGGCGCCGCCGGCGCGCTGTGCGCGAGGGAGTTCGCGATCCGCGTGCCCGCCCGGGGCGAGCTCGTCAAGGGCGCCGCCGGCGGCGTGCTCATGGGCGTGGGCGCCACCCTCGCGTTCGGCTGCAACATCGGCGGCTTCTTCTCCGCGGTGAGCGCCCTGAGCCTCGCCGGCTTCGCGATGATGGTGGGGCTCGGCGTCGGGGCCTTCCTCGGCCTGCGCTATCTGCTCTGGGAGACCGCGCACCGCCCGCGCTGGTCGAGCGGCCGCGGGCGTACGTGGGCGCGGGCCCGCCGCGACGCGAGCCGGCAGCCGCTCGCGGGGGTGCTGTTGCTCGCCGCGCTGATCGCGGCGCCGTTCGCCTATGCGGCCTTCGGTCATCCGCAGCGCGGCGTCTTCCTCCTCTTCGGCGCCGTCTTCGGCGTGATCTTCCAGCGCTCGCGCTTCTGCCTCGTGCGCGCGTTCCGCGAGCCGTTCATGACCGGCGACGCCGAGCACACGCGGGCGGCCGCGCTGGCGCTCGGGGTGAGCACGCTCGGCTTCGCGATCCTCAAGTTCACCGACCTCAAGGACAAGGGCGACTGGGTCTTCGCGGCCGCCGGCGTGGGCGGGCTCCTGGGCGGCACCCTCTTCGGCATCGGCATGACGCTCGCCGGCGGCTGCGGCGCGGGCTCGATCTGGCGCGCGGGCGAGGGGCAGGTGAAGCTGTGGGCGGCCGTCGCGTGCTTCGCGTTGGGCGCGTCCGTCGCGCGGCTGGCCCTCGGCGGCGCGCTCGCCAAGCTCGGCGTCGCCGTGTTCCTGCCGGCGGTCGTCGGCTGGGGCGCGGCGCTGCTGCTCGTGATGGCGGTGGCCGCTGCGTGGGCGCTCGCGGCGACGTGGAACGAGGACACCAGAAAATTCGCCGCACCCGACTGAACCGCTGTACCTTACCGTCGCAGTCCAGCGACCGTGGCAGTTCCAGGGGGGGGACGTCATGGCACGGATGACGCGCAGGGATTTCCTGAAGGCGTCGGGCAGCGCCGCCTTCGCCGTTTCGGGTCTCGCGGGCTGCGCGAGCATGGGCGGCGCGCCCACGGCGACGACGACGCCGTCGGAGCTCATGCCCACCACGGGCCGCCGCGTGATCGTGGTGGGCGGCGGCTGGGCGGGCGCCACCGCCGCCAAGTACGTGCGGATGGAGGACCCGTCGCTCGAGGTCGTCCTCATCGAGCCCAACAGGAAGTTCATCTCGTGCCCGTTCAGCAATCTCGTGCTCAGTGGCGTGCGCTCGATCGGCAGCCTCACCTTCGGCTACAACGGGCTGCGCGAGCAGCACGGCGTGAAGATCCTCCACGAGTCTGCGACGGCCATCGAGCCCGACACGCGGCGCGTGCGCCTGGACCGCGGGTTCCTCAGCTACGAGCGGCTCATCGTCGCGCCCGGCATCGACTTCCAGACCGAGCAGATCGAGGGCCTGGCCGCCGCCGGCGATCGCGTGCTGCACGCGTGGAAGGCGGGGCCGCAGACGGTGGCGCTGGCGCGCCAGCTGAAGGAGATGCCCGACGGCGGCGTGTTCGTGATGTCCGTGCCGCCCGCCGCCTATCGCTGCCCGCCGGGGCCGTACGAGCGCGCGTGCCAGGTGGCCTGGTATCTCAAGACGCGGAAGCCGCGCGCCAAGCTGATCGTGCTCGATGCCAACCAGAACGTGATCTCCAAGACCGCGCTGTTCCGCGCCGCCTGGCAGGCGTACCCGAACCTCGAGTACCGCGCCTCTTCCAAGGTGGTGAAGGTCGATCCGGAAGCGCGCGAGGTGACCACGGAGTTCGGCGACAAGGTGCGCTACGACGTCGTGAACGTGATCCCGCCGCAGCGCGCGGGCGCCATCGCCGTGCAGGCCGATCTCGTCGGCGTCGACAAGCGGTGGTGCGAGGTGGATCACGTCACCTACGAGTCGGTCAAAGCGAAGAACGTGCACGTGATCGGCGACTCGACGATCGGCATTCCGGTCCCGAAGTCGGGCACCATCGCCAACGCCATGGGCAAGATCGCGGCCACCGCCGTCGTCAACCTGATCAACGGTCGCCCCGCGCCGCAGATGCCGCCCGCGAACGTCTGCTATTCGTGGGTGAGCGACTCCGAGGCGATGGCCGTCGTCAACGCCTATCGCATCGACAACGGCAAGGTCGTGCAGATCGAGCAGAAGCTGACCCCGGGCCAGTCCACGCTCTACGCGCAGCACGCGACGGCGTGGGCGACCAGCATCTGGGCCGACATCCTTGCGTAGGGGGGCAGGCGCCATGCGAGCTCTCGTCATCGCGGCCGCGCTGGCCGCGGCGGCGCCCGCCGCTGCCGGTCCGATCGACGCCCCGGGCTTCACGAAGGCGTTTTCGTGCAGCGCCTGTCACGGGCGTGCCGGCGCGACGCGCGCCGACGCGGTGCCGAGCCTGGCCGGCATGCCGGCCTGGTA
>WNGG01002165.1_pt1 | contig 22337 bp, 19 predicted proteins | sample 5400661 | NCBI WGS metagenome assembly WNGG01 (sample SAMN13153372, study PRJNA577476) | soil metagenome | isolation source: 100 cm soil or saprolite under Garry oak tree replicate 1 | place: USA:California | collected 2016-06-15
TCGGCCGCGGCAGGGCCGCCGAAGGCCATATCTTCAACCTCGGGCACGGTGTACTGCCGGGTACCAATCCAGACGCGCTTGCCAAGCTCGCCGATTTCGTGCACACCGAATCCATGCGGACCCACGCGTAGGGCACCGCCGCGGAGCGCTTTTCCGGTCGGCGGCTCAGTCTGCCAGCTACGTCTGCCAGCTCAGTCTGCCGGGTTGGCGGGGTTGGCCGGTTTGGCCGCAGTCCGCCGGCCAAACAGCCACCGGCGCTGGCGGTAGGCGAGATAGCCGACCGCCGCGATCAGCACACCGAACGGTATGAGTGCCCCGAGCACGACGAGCAGGCCGGCCCCGAACGAACGCAGCGCACGCCAGCCAGCAGTCAGCCCTCGGACGAAGCCGGCCGAGTGGTGCCGCTTCGCCCTGGCAGCCGCTGGTGGGCTGACCAACCGCAAAGAGACGGTCGCGTACGTGGTTTCGTGATCAAGGGCACGTTGCTGGGCTTGCAGCGACTCGAGGCTAGATTCCTGCTGGCTGATCTGCTCCTGGATGTTGAGCAGGTCGGCGACGGACCTGGCACGGCTCAGCAGCGTGCGCAGCTGTGATATCGCCGCCTCCGCGGAGGCCACCCGGCTGCGCGTGTCCGCGACGGTCTCGGTCACATCGGTCGCTTGCTGCTGAAGGGAAACCTGGGTGCCGAGCTGAGAGGCGAGCTTGCTCAGGGTGTCCGGGTACGAGCTGACCGGGATCTTCAGTTCCAGGCTCGCCGTCGAGCGGGCAGGATGCGCCGGATCGATTGAGGTGTTCTCGTTCGACACAAAACCGCCCACGCCGGTCACGATCTGCTGCGCCTGCGCGTCGGCATGCGCCACATCGTGTGCGCGCACGGTCAAGGCGGCGGTGTAGATGATGTCGCTGGACGCAGCGAGCGGAACCACGGCACGGCTGCGACTCTGGCCGGACGCGCCCGGCTGCACGCTATCGGCGCCGAAATTGGCGCCCTTCGCGGCTTCGCCCTGTCCCGCCGCTGGAGCGGCGGCGGGCTTCCCCATCCGCGCGGCGGTCGAGGAGGAGGAGCCGGTAGGCCCGGCGGCGCATCCCGCGAGCAGTAGCACGCAGGCAGCACATGCAGCGATCGCTGCCGCGATCGCTGTCGCGGCAGCAGGCGCCCGGCCGGCAAGCTGGAGTTTCATGCTGGTGCGACGGCTGTCGGCACATCAGCGGTTCCTGTCCTGCGGATACGACTATGTAACGGCTTCTGGCACGACCGTGTCGCAGGCCGGTTAGCGGTCATGGGGGCGGCTGGCGTCGGCCCGGTTAGCGGTCATGGGACCCCGGTCAGCGGTCATGGGGTCGGCTGGCCTCCGCCCCGTTGAGCCGGGCGAGGTAGGCGTTGTAGGCGGCTAGCTGCTCGTCGTCATCGTCGACGTCCGCGTGGCCGCCCGGGGGCCGCACGCCGGGCGCGTCAGTGGCATGCGCGGGTTCCGCGGCGCCCCCGCCGAGGCTCGCCAGCCTGGCCCGTCGCACCGATTCCAGCCAGCCAAGATCACTGGCCGTATGATCATCGTGGCTCCATATCACGAACACGACCATGATCAGCGCCAGCATGATCGCGTCTCCGCCGATCCACATCAGCGCCCCGGCCGAGTGCACATCCTGCACGGGTGTGGGTCCCCACGCTCGGCTCGCCGCACTGGTGACGCCGGACCTGGCGAATCCGAGCACGACGCCGGTGAAGGTATCCACTGGCATGATCACGATGAGGGCAGCCAGCCGCATCGGGTAGGACAGCCGCCAGCGTATTGGCTCACGGCCAAGTAGCGGCATGAAGAAAAGGTAGCCGACGAGCAGATACAGCGCGTGCTCGCCATTGTGCGCAGCCTCGTTGCTCATCACCCGGCTCGCCACGCTGGTGAGGTGCGTTCCGACGATTGTCGCGGCATAGGCGGCCAGCCCGAGCGGCGGCCAGGTCAGCCACCCAGCCACGCGGGAGCGCACCGCCGTTTTAACCCAGGTGTGCAGCGGGTTCCTGCTCGCGTGCAGCGCCAGCGTCACCGGCTGACCGGCCACAAGCAGCGGCGGTGCCACCATGATCAAAAGCAGGTGCTGGATCATGTGATCCCAGAACAGCACGTCGTCGTAGGTTCCGATGCCGCTCTGGGTGGCCACCACGACCACCGCGAGCCCGGCGAGGAAGAGCGAGGTCCGCCACCACGGCCATGGCCGCGCGGGGTGGCGTGACCTTACCCGCCAGACACCCCACAGGTACGCGGCGGCCACTGCGATGACCACACCGGTCACCACCGGAGCGAACGTCCATCGGTCCGCTACCTGCTGCCAGCCGAACTGCGGCAACATCTGATCACTGCTAGTCACGACACCTGCCATCCCATGTGCAGCGTAGTCGCCTCGGTATCGCGATCCTTGCCGGGTGGATTTCCGGTACGCTCGCCGGCCACCATAGTGAGGGCAGCCACTGCGTGGCATGCTGCACAGACCGTCGGACGTGCAGATCCAAACCGGCTCATCGGCTGGGGCAATGAACTACATCACTGGCCACTGGTCTTTCGACCCGTTCCTGCTAATCGCGCTCGTCCTCGTCGGCTGGCACGAGGTCGGCCTGCGGCGCCTGGCCCGCCGCTCCCGCACCGAGCGGACGCGGCAACGTCGGCTGCGCTCGATCTGTTTCTACGCCGGGCTGGCCGTGCTGCTGATCGCGGTTGAGTCACCGGTCGACTACTGGTCAGCTAACTACTTCTTCGTGCACATGTTTCAGCATCTGCTGCTCATGTTCGCCGCGCCGACGCTGATCGTCGCCGCGGCACCATGGCAGCCCTTGCTTGACGCACTGCCCGCCGGGTTCAGGAGGGACGCCACCCGGGCCGTGCTTGCGGGCGACTGGTCGCGCCCGCTGCGCGCGGCCGGCGGCGCAGTGCTGCGGCCCTGGACATCGGTAATCTTGTTCAACGCCGTGATGATCGCCTGGCACATCCCAGCGCTGTTCAACCTGGCGCAGGAGAACGAATTCGTGCACATCTGGCTGATGCACGGGAGTTTTTTCGCCGCCGGGGTGCTGTTCTGGCTGCAGTTCATCGCCTCGCCGCCGATTCGGCTGCGCATGCCGCTCGCCTCCCAGGCGGCCGCGCTGATCGCGACGAACATCGTCATGTGGGTCCTGGCGATGTCGCTCAGCATCTTCAGCCGGGGTTCGTGGTACCAGGTCTACGCGCATCTGCCCGGAGTCTCCCTGCCCGCCTTCGCCGACCAGCAGGTCGGCGCCGCGATCCTCTGGGTATGCGGTGACTTCTGGGCGATCCCGATGCTGATTGTCGTCGTGCGGCGGCTGATCGTCGCGGACGGCGGGGTCAGCATCGCTATCGAGCGAATCCTCTCCCGCGGTTCTGCGCGGGCCGGCTGGGCGGCGGCGCGGCGGGTCCGGTGAACGCTCCTGCCACCGTGAAATGCCATCGCGGGGCGACCGCACCCCTGTGATCTCGCAGGGTCGCCGATGCCCGGCCCCATGATCCGTGATCGCTCTCGCCAGGTTTCATCTTTGTACTCCAGAGTGCTGTTGCTGCCCGCCGGAATGTCCGGTTTCAGCGCACTGCAGAGTACAAAACTGCAGAGTACAAAGACGTCGATTCCCACGGGGCCCGGGCGTGATGAGGTGCACGAGCCGCGCCCGAAGCGCAGGCAACTGGTGGGCGCGTTGCCTGGCGAGGGGAGTTCCCGTCTGGCGACAGTCGCGATCGCCCACGATGGGATACTCACAGTTCGCTTAACCTGGCGGAAACGGGCTCGCGGAGCCGGCGGAGCGGCTCGCGAAGTCGGCGGAGCGGGCTCGCGAAGTCGGCGGAAAGGGCTCGCGGAGCTGGAGGAACCGGAGTGGACCAGGCTGGCCAGGCTCGCCGAGATGGCCGCGGAGCGCGCGTTCGCGAGCCCGCGCGCACGCGCGGCGCGAGCGCCCACGTCGCCGTCGTGGGCGGCGGAATCGCGGGCCTCGCGGCCGCGTACTTCCTGAAGGACGCGGGGGTCCGGGTGACGCTGTTTGAGTCCTCCCCACGCATCGGCGGCAAGCTGGCCGTTTCCGAGATCGCCGGACTAGAGGTGGACGAAGGCGCCGAGGCGATGCTCGCACGCCGGCCTGAAGGCACCGACCTTGCCGCCGCGGTTGGATTGGCCGATCAGCTGGTGAGTCCGGGCACAACAGCGGCTGCCATCTGGACGCGGGGGGCATTGCGTCCGCTGCCACGAGGCCAGGTGATGGGCGTACCCGGCGACCTCGCCAAGCTGGCACGGTCAGGGGTGCTTTCCAGTCCCGGCATGGCCAGAACGTGGCTCGATCTGATTCTTCCCGCGAGCCGATACGACCAAGACGTCGCGGTAGCCACACAGGTGGGTGCACGACTCGGCCGCGAGGTGGTCGACCGGCTGGTCGAGCCGTTGCTCGGCGGCGTATACGCCGGGCGAGCCGACGACCTGTCCTTCGAGGCCACGCTGCCCGCCCTGGCCGCGGCCGCCCGCAGCCACAGGACGCTGCACGGGGCGGCGCGCTCGGTCCTGCGTGCTGCGAACCGCAGCACGCAGCGCACAGATCCGGTTGGCACGCACCAAGGCAGGATGCACCACGGGGGGACGCACCACGGGCGTGAGCACCACGGCGGCACGCACCACCGGGACGCGCGCCACGGGGGCACGCTCCATGGCGGCGCACACCAGGCAGGCACGCGGGACCGCGGCGCTCCGGATGCTCCTGTGTTCACCACGCTGGCGGGTGGCCTCGGCACCTTGCCTGGCGCGGTGGCCTCGGCATCGTCCGCACGGGTTCGGACCGCGGCCACCGTACGCGAGCTGCGGCGCACTGCGGAGGGCTGGCTGCTCACGGTTGGTTCCGCGCGGGCGGGGGAGTCCGGGTCACCGGGCGCGGGGGAGTCCGGGTCACCGGGCGCGGGGCAGTCCGGGTCACCGGGCGCGGGGCAGTCCGGGTCACCGGGTGAGTCCGGGTCACCGGGCGCGGGTGAGCCGGGTGGCACGGCATACCCCCAGGGTGGCGCCGTGGAATATGTGAGCGCGGACGCGGTCGTGCTCGCGGTCCCTGCCCGCCCGGCAAGCCGTCTGCTTCGCGCAGAGGTGCCCGCCGCCGCGGCCCTGCTGGGCGAGATCGAGTACGCAAGCATGGCGATTGTCACTCTTGTGTTTCCACGCGCCGCGTTCCCGCAGCGGCTACGCGGCAGCGGGTATCTGGTGCCGGCGGTGGACGACCGGGCCGTCAAGGCCGTGACCTTCTCCACGGTGAAATGGCCGCATCTGCTGGACCGGGCAGGCGCGCAGGGCCGGGCACGCACGGCATACGATGGCGCAGCGTGCGAAGCCGTTCGGTGCTCTATTGGGCGTATCGGCGAGGAGCAGGTGCTTCAGCGGCCCGATGAGGATCTTGTCACGCTCGCCAGCGGCGAGCTGGCCGCAGCCGTGGGCGTGGGCGGGCGGCCGGTAGCGACCCGGGTGAGCAGGTGGGGTGGTGCGCTGCCGCAGTACAGCGTCGGGCACATCGCCAGGGTGGCGCGCATCAGGGCCGCGGTGGCGGCACAGCCGGGACTGGCCGTGTGCGGCGCGGCGTACGACGGCCTCGGCATTCCGGCGTGCATCGCCACCGCCAAACAGGCTGCGGCGCAGGTTCTCGGCTACCTGGCCGGTCGTACGGCGACACCGGCCGATGAGGGAAAATGATGGTATGGCAGAGGGTGCGGTAATGCGGGCGCGTCAGCTCAACGAGCTGATCAGGTACACGATGTGGTCGGTCTTCCGCCTCGCCGACCGCGCGGCGGTCGAGGCGCGGCGCCAGATCACCACCGAGGTCGCAGACCTGCTCGAGCAGGCGGCTGACAAGGGCGTGACCACCCGGGGCAGCTACGACCTGCAGGGCCTGCGCGCCGACGCCGACTACATGTTCTGGTGGGTGGCGCAGTCCCCCGACGACCTGCAAGAGATCTATGAGCAGTTCCGCAGGACCACGCTCGGCCGTGCGAGCCATCCTGTCTGGTCGGTGATGGCGCTGCACCGCCCGGCCGAATTTAACAAAGGTCACATCCCGGCGTTCCTTGCCGGCGAGGAGCCGCGCGCGTACGTATCGGTGTACCCGTTTGTCCGGTCCTATGACTGGTACCTGCTCGACCCGGCCGAGCGCCGTGCGCAGCTAGCCGAGCACGGCAGGATGGCCCGCGAGTTCCCCGACGTCCGCTCCAACACCGTCGCATGCTTCGCGCTGAACGACTACGAGTGGATGCTCGCCTTCGAGGCCGACGAACTGCATCGCATCGTCGACCTCATGCGCCACTTGCGCGGCGCGCAGGCGCGCAGGCACACGCGGGTGGAGATCCCGTTTTACACCGGGCGCCGTAAGCCGCTTGCCGAGCTTATCGCTGCGCTGCCTTAACGATTCCCGAACGGCTGCCGCACGGCGCGCCGGTTGCGGCACCTGCGGGGATCGCGCGGATTGCTCCCCGGGCCAGCACCGCGGTGCCGCGACCATGTCACGCCCTGCTGAGCTGGGAGGGGCACTGCCACGCGGACCATGGCAGTGCCCCTCCCACAGGATTCCGGTTAGGGCATCGCCGCCTTCCAGATGCCGCGCCCGTGGGTGGCGACATAGACCTGCGTGCCATCCGGGCTTGGCACCAGGTAGACGGCGGCGGCGGTGGGCAGGTTCCCGCTCGCAGTCGGGTCGGTCAGTCCCAGCCGGCGCCAGTGCCCGAGCCCGTCCGCCTGCACGTTGTCTGCGAACACACCGAGATCGGTCGCGACCACCAGCGAACCGTCTGGAGCGATGAGCAGGCGGTTGGCGGGGACATCGGGGAACGAGTCGCTTGCCGTGTCAGATCCACCGACGTTGGTCCAGCTGGCACCGCCGTCCCTGGTCAACCAGACGTGACCGTATCCGGCGCCCGGGCCCTCATTCCAGTGCCGTGAGAAACCAGACAGCGTCGCATAGGCGGTCGCACCCGTCGGGTCGGCCGGGTCGATGGTCACATCGGCGATGTAACGGTTGGGGAAATCCGCCGGCAGAGCGAGCTGATGCCAGCTCCCACCGTAGTTGGTGAGGATGCCGCGCCCGAAGGTGCTGCCCGGGTTGCAAGCGCCGCACCAGGCCGCCCAGATGACGTGGCGCTGGCTGGCGATGGCGGTGATGGAGTGGCCAGCGCCGCTATCGGCGAGCTGCTGCCAGCTCGCGCCGGAGGTGCTGTGCCAGGTGGCGGTGTTGCCCCAGACGAACTCGCCACCCGCGACCCAGAAGCCCGGGTCAGCGGAGTCGGCGCCAAACGGCGCGATGAACCGCGGCAGCGGATCGGCCGGCGCGATGCTGGTGATGGCCGACGGTGTGCCGTCGTCATTGGCGGTGTAGCCGCAGTTGTTGGTTATCGACATGGCGAGGTTGGTGTACTCGCCGACCGTCTGGCAGCCGTTGCTCGGATTGACGAGCTGGTCGCCGCCGTCGCCGCCGAACGGCTCTGACATCTCACCCGCTGGGTTCAGCTGCTCCGTGACAGGGGTGGTCGTGCCCGGGTAGGTGTAGGTGTAGGTCGAGCCGGTGGGCGCCGCCAGCGAAACACCGTTGTCCTGCAGGCCACCCCAGACCGCGGTGCCGCCGCCTGGCAGGGTGCCGACGCCGACCGCGTAATACTGCAAGGTGCGCAGCGTCCCGCTGGCGTTCAGATTGCGCCAGCCGGGCGTACGCTGCGCAGCGGGCCGCGCGTAGAGACCGCCGTCGTTGCCCACATACACCTCTGGCGTGTGGCCTTGCCACTGGCTGAAGGCGAGTGCGTGCTGGTCGGAGTGCATGACGTTGCCGTCGCAGGTGTTCTGCGCGAGCGTGTAGCTGAAGCACCGCAGGCCGAAGTTCCAGTACCGGCCGGTCGTCTGCCAGCTCGCGCCACCGTCCCACGACTCGTAGACTTCTTCCAAGCCGAGGTAGACGTGGTTGGGGTTGGCTGGGTCGACGCCGAGCGACTGGTTGTACCAGGCCTGGACGCCTGGCTGGTAGCCGGGGCCGATCTCGGTGCGCTTCATCGCCGAGCCGCTGTTGGCCAGCACACTGGACGTCGCGATCTGGTTGTACGGGCCGCCGACGCTGCCATTCGCGGAAACGTACACACCGGCCAGCACCGTGCTGCTACCGGCCTTGTTGATCAGTACGGGCGATTCCATCACGACGTAGAGCCGGCTGCCGTCTGCCGCGTATGCGAACGTCGCGTTGCCGATCTCTTTCGGGTTGATTGCCCCGGCCGGGTTGGCCAGGTGCCAGGTGCTTCCCGCATCACCCGAGTAGTAGAAGCCGTTGTAGCTCGCGCCGCTGCGCCATGCCACGTTCGCCACCAGCGACTGGCCTGCGGTGCCTGGCTGGATCGCCAGGTCGTTGGCGATGTCGGCGTAGAACTCGCTGGTGCCGCACGGCACGCCGCTGATCCCAATGCCCGCGCACGGCGCGAGAACCCGCTGCCAAGGGCTGGACTGTGCGGCCGAAACGGCGCGGCGGTAGACGCCGCGCGATGTTACCGCGAACACATATGCTGCCGCGGCATCCAGCCGAAGCTCGTGTATCGATGTGCTCTGCAGCTCATCGCCGCCCACCTGGTCTGCGGTCGTGAACGTTGAAGTTGCGGGGTTGGCGAGCCGGTACACGCCCGAGCCGACGTAGTTCTCGAACGCCGTGCTTGCCTCGCCAGTGCCGAGCCAAAGTGAGCCATCAGGCATGACGGTGAGTGAGCCTACCGACAGCGCTGGCAGGTGGTCGGCGATCGGTGTCCAGCTCGCCCCGTCGTCCGCGGACCGGAAGACACCACCGTCCGCGCCGCCCGCGTAGATCACGCCGGGATGGTTCGGGTCAACCGCGAGGGCCGCGATGCGGCCCGCCGAGTAACCAGCGCCGCCGCCGGAGTTGGATGCGGCACGGTCGCGGAAGTGCAGTGAGTCGGCGTTGAAAGGCTGCGTGGTCACCTCGGTGAAGGTGGCCGAACGCACGGGCATCGCCACGATGTGATTCCACGCCGCGCCGTACGCACCTGGCTGCACGGAACCGGCGGGGGAGAGCCTCGGATCACCAAAGGCGCTGAGCGAGCTCATCAAGTCGCTGGACTCGTCGCCAGCATTGCCGACGCCGGTCACGTGGCCAGCGGCTGTGACGGCGCGGTTTGGCGCGCCCGCCGCCGGCCAGGAAAGGGCTATCGCAAGGCCGACGGCTGTGATCGAGGCGAGTGCGGCGGTTGTCCGCCGCATGGACAAGACGCCCATTGACCCTCCATGTATCGATGACCAGCGGCGCTGGTTCACGCCGCGGAGCGCGAATTCGGGGCAAGCGGCACGATATAGCTCCTTGCCAGCCCCTGCCAAGGCCCTGGCCAGCGAGGATGCAAGCGCGACCGCGCGGGCGGGGCACCGGCCCGTCCGCATGATCCCGGTTCGCGCCTATCCGCGCGGTTACTTAGGCGAAATCCGCCGCGGTCAATGCGCGTGTTCCAGCACCAGGCGCCTGCGGACACGCCACGATAGAGACCCACAACCCACTGTTAGCGCCGCGGCCTCGCGGTCGCCAACCGCTGTCTGTGAGGTCTGTCAGATGCCAGCAGGAACGCGCGAAATCCGCGAACGTGATCGGCGGATGCAGGCCGACGCAGCGCGGCCGGGCGCCGGTGTCGCCAGCGCGCTCGGTGTGGCGGCAGGCTACGGGCTCGCGATGTCGGCGCTCATTCTTTTCACGATCGAGCACATTTTCGGTACGCGCGGTACCGTCGGTCGGCTGATGGTCCTGGCGACGACCGTCGGGGCGCTCGTCGCCGGTGCCGCGGTAATCGAGGCCCGGCGCTCGTCACAGCGTCGCCACGTGCGTGGCGGATAGCGCCCATCGCCAGGAGTTCATCTGGAACTAAGACGGTTCAGCCGCCTTCGCGCCGCTGTGCGGCCTGGGTCAGGTCTTGGTAGGCGGGGTGGCGGGCAAGCCAGCCCGCGATGAATGGGCAAACCGCGCGAACGGCTGTCCCATGCGTACGCGCGTCGTCAAGCGCGGCGCCGGCCAGTGCGCTTCCTACCCCAAGGCCCTCGAACGCCGGATCAACCTCGGTATGGGTGAACACGATCAGATCGTCGCCGCGCTGGTAATTGGCAAAGCCAGCCAGCTTGCCGTCGGACCACGCCTCGAAACGGTGCCGGTCCGGGGAGTCGATCACGGTCACATTCATTTCAGGCCCGCCTGTCAACATTCCAGGTGCGCCCAGCCGAGGTCTCGCCAGTCAGGGCAGCGGCCGGCGCACGCCCAGTTCGTCCAGGCGGCTCAGCAGGTCGGCTGGATCCGCGTAAACACGGAACGCCCCAGCCCGCTCCAATTCTTCCCGGCCGTATCCGCCGGACATCAGCCCGACGCCGAGCGCCCCGGCGCGCCGCGCAGCAAGCAGGTCCCACACGCTGTCGCCAACCACCATCGAATGCCTGGGGTCAATGCCAAGCATGGCAGCGGCGGCGAGAAACAGATCGGGATCGGGCTTGGCGTGACGCACCATGTCGCGCGTCACCATCGGTGTGTCCTGCGGCAGGCCAAGCATGCCGAGCGCCGAACGCGCGGTCGCGGCATAGCCGCTGGTCGCAATCGCCCATGGGATCCGCTGCTCGGTGAGTACGGCGAGCAGATCGGCCGCGCCTGGCAGCGGGCGCACTGAGCCGCGGCGCTGGTTGTACTCAGCTGCGTGCGCCTTCTGCAACTGCTCTATCTCCACTGCGGATAGCGTCCGGCCGGTCTCACGGAGCAGCGCGGTGACGAACAGCCCTCCGCTCATCCCGATCCGCCGGTGGATGCGCCAGACGGAAAGATCGATTCCGAGCGCAGAAAGCGCCGCACGCCAGGCGATCACGTGCTGGTAGACGCTGTCGATCAGCGTCCCGTCCAGGTCGAACAGGAACGCGGGCGGTGGCGTCTCTTGGTAGGCAAGTGGAGCGGTCACGGATTCAGCATGCCCCAACGGTGTGCCGAGTGCCCTCTCGCCGCGCCTCTGGCCCGAACCGGGACGAGTGCGATATATCTTGAATGTGACCTCACCGCTATCGCCAGACGAGATCCGGGCGGCCGCGGCAGTTCATCGCGAACTCGGCCCGGACTACGACAAGGCCGTCGTCGAGTCTTTCCTCGATCGTCTCAGCACCGAGATCGATGCCCGGGTGGATGCCCGGCTGAGGCAGCACGAGCTGCAGGCACCAGCGCCGCGCGGTAAGCCGACGCCGAGCGGAATGGCCCTCGCCCTCGGTTCGATCGGTCTCGGAATCCCTATCACCGCCATCGTGAGCAGCGGTGGCAGTCATCCGGTCGGCTTCATGGGAGTTCTCGTCGTATGGCTGGCAATCGCCGTCATTAACGTCGCGTATGCCCTGCGCGGGTGGACACCTGGGCAGCGGCGCTGAGCGAGCGCGGCGGCGCTACCAGGGCGCACGTCACACCTTGACCCGGCCAGGCTCGCGAGCCCGCTGGCCGAGAAGGTACAGCAGGACGCCGACGGCCACCGAGGCGAGTGCGATGCCGCCGATCCACCAGAACCAGGTGCCATAGGCGATGGTCGCACCGAAGATCGTCAGGTGGCCGGCACTGTTGCTGATCAGCGGCGTCCACGAGCCGGACAACGTTGCCACGATGCCGATGAGTGAGCCAAGGCCGCCGATCACCGAGCAGGCCCAAAAGACCGCAGGGTGGGCCAGCCTGCGTGCCTCGAACTGCGCGCGGTAGCGGCGAAGGATGATCAGCACGTCGACGAACAGGACCACGATCGAGATGCACCAGATCACCGTCACCGCTGCCTGCAGCACATCGTAGATCTTGGTCTCGGCGTCGACCGCGTTGCCGCTGACCACGCTCGGCACCACCACGAAGGCGACCAGCGTGAACAGCGCGGCGACAGCCGTCTGCACCCAGACCGCCACGTCAGGTACTCGCGCCCGGTTGACGTGCGACATGACCGGCGGCAGCCTGCGGTCCAGCCCGGACACGAAGATGAGCCGGGCGAAGGAGTAGTTGTACACCACGGTGATGAACAGGAAGAACAGCGCCAGCACGACGGCGGTCACCTTTCCTGCCACACTGCCGAGACCCACGCCGACCGCTGCCGCGACGGCGGTGATGCTGCTCGCGCTCGCGCCGGGCACGGTCACCATGACCCCCCAGGTGGCGAGCAGGTAGGCGGCCACGACCACGACGGATCCCCATAGCAGGTAACGGGTGATTGCCCGCTCGTGCCTGATCTCGACACCCATGTTCAGCGGGACCTCCACGCCGAGCAGCGCGAGGACGGCCAAGCCAAAGAATGTCCAGTTGGTGAAGTTGACGCCGTGCGGTGAGCTTGGCCGCCATGCGCCGAAGTTCCACGGGTTGGTCGCCGCGTGATGGCCGCGGGCCAGGAAGACGATGCCGCCAGCGAACATCGCGGCAATGGCCAGCCCATAAAGCACGAACACCACGTTGACCACGTTCTGGGTAACGCGGAACCGCAGCACGGCGACCAAGGCGGAAACAATGATGACGCCGACAATGATGCCGCCCTGAGCCTGCACGGACAGGCTGTTCACCGAGGGGAAGGCGTAGCCAAGGAAAGCAATGGTGGTGGTGCCGGTGGCGACCATTACAAGCACGCCTGGCCACCAGGCGCAAAAGCCGGCGAAGAACCCCCAGAACGGCCCGAACGCCTTATGCGTCCACAGGTAGATCGATCCTTCGCCAGGGAACATGACGCCAAGCTGGCCGGTCACGATCGCGCACGGTATGAGGAACACGACGAAGCCGATCAGCCACCAGCCGAACGCGGCAGGTCCCGCGGCCTGGATCACCGCGGCGTTCGTGATGAACAGCACGATCGCCACGAAGATCGCAACCATGTCGAAGGTGGTGAGCACGCGCGGCAGAATGCCGCCGGCGACCCGTTCGGATAGCAGTTGTCCGGTTGCTTCCTCTCCTGTGGCGGTCACGCTGATTACCTCCCCGGCAAGCGCACGTGCGAGATCTAGATCTTGGTGAAATGGTGGAAGCACTCGTAGTCTGCGCCCTCGGCCGCAAACGCCGCGGCCTCGGCCCGCTTGACGGACAGGTATGCGCGCCTTCGCAACGGGCCGAGCGCCTCCATCAGCAGCTCGTCCGCCTCGAGGGCGTCCAGGGCGGCACTGAGCGAGGTGGGCAGGCGGTGTGCCCGCAAGCGCAGCCGTTCGGTATCGGTAAGCGTCGCTGGGTCAGTGTTGACCGCCTCGCCGGGGTCAATCTTGTTGCGGATCCCATCCAGTCCCGCGTGGATGTACGCGCCGAGCGCCAGATAGGGGTTCGCGCTTGAATCGGACGGCTTGAGCTCAAGGTTTACCGAGCCCGGGTTGTCGCGCATGGGTGAACAGATCCGGATCGCTGCCTCGCGGTTGTCCATCCCGTAGACGGTGTAGGCGCTGCTCCAGGTCTGCGGCGCCAGCCGCCGGTAACTGTTTACGCTCGCGCAGGTCAGTGCTGTTAGGGCGGGCAGGTGCGTGAGCAGCCCGCCGATGAAGTGGTAGCCCGTCTCGGACAGCGCGTACGGGCCGCCGGAGCCCTGAAACAGGTTGCGGGTACCTGGCTGGCCGACGTCGCCGTCTTCTGCGAGGTCCCACAGCGAAGCGTGCAGGTGCGCGCCGTTGCCCGCCTGATCGGCGATGGGCTTTGGGGCGAGACTGGCCCACAGGCCACGGCGCAGCGCCACCCCGCGCACTGTCTCACGGTAGAGCAGGTGATTGTCGGCCGCTGCAAGCGCGGGCGCGTGCCGGACCGACATCTCCTGCTGGCCGTGGCCTAGTTCGGGATAGTAGTGCTCGACCTGCAAACCCTGCGCTTGGAGCGCGCCAGCCAGCTCGACCGCGTAGTCGTGGGCGAGATGGAAGCCGGTTGACGAATAGCACAGGCTGTCGTCGATGGGGACTAGCCGGTCAAGCGCGTCTGGCTGGCCGGTGCTGGCGGGCTCACGGCGGCCCAGGGTGAACTCGGGCTCGTACGCCGCCTGCATCGCGTAGCCGTGAGCGGCAAGCTCGGCGATCGCCTGCTTGAGGAAGGTGCGCGCGCATGCCTCCCACGGCTCACCATCCAGCCGAACCAGGTCGGCCGTCATGGCACCCGCGCCTGGCGCATAGGGAAGCGTCACAAAGGTCCGGGGGTCCGGTGTGATGCGAACCTCGCCGACCGGGCCCATGCCCTCGACCGACTGCAGCGTGTCCAGCATGGACATTGCCATCATGGCCACGGTGTGGCCGATGCCGGTGCGCAGCCGCTGCGCGAGCATGGACACAGACGTCGCCTTACCGCGGATGATCCCGCCATGATCAGCGTAAAGGAACCGGACCAGGGTGAGCCTGCCCGCCTCGGCCTCCGCGAGGACCCGCGCGACGTGGCTCGGGTCGTCGCGATTGTTGGCGTGAGTGCTGGTCATGGGTCAGGCGTAACACACCTGCGGCCCGCACGTACAGCGGACGATTCAACCCCAGATACCGAACGGCTCGCGCATCCGGGCACGGGCAGGAGAGGAAGCTAGCGGTCTGGGTTGTCACCTGGCCGATCCTGCTGGGCCAGGAACTGCTCGAACTGCGCGGCGAGTTCCTCCGCCGTGGGCAGCCTGTCTGGATCGTCGGTGAGCAAGTTCTCCCGCGGGCTGGCACCCGCATACGCCTCGTACTGCTCTTCCAGCGCGGTCACCAGCGACTTGATCTCATCGGATCCTTCCACCTGCCGGGTAATTTCGGCGTCCGCGCGCTGGGCTCGCTCGCGGAGCGTATCGGTCGGCAGCGCCAGGCCGGTGACCCTGATCACGGCGTCCAGAGCTGTCAGCGCCGCTGCTGGGTACGGCGCCTGCGCCAGATAGTGCGGCACGTGCACAGCGAACCCGAGCGCGTCCCGGCCGGACTCGCCAAGCCGCAACTCGAGCAGGGCTCCCGCGCTGCCAGGTACCTGCACACGGTTCAGGAACGGCGTGTATCCAGCCACGAGTTCTGTGCGGGTGGCGTGCGCGGTGACGCCGAGCCGGCGGGTATGCGGCACCGCCATTGGTATGCCGTGGAACCCGACGCTGACCCGGACGTTCAGCCGCGCCACCAGGCGAAGCACGGCCGCGATGAAAAGCTCCCACTCGTGATCGGGTTCCGGGCCTGCAAGCAGCAGGAACGGCGTGCCGATCTCGTCGTGCATGACACGCAGGCGCAGCGCCGGGGCGTCGTATTGCTCCCAACGGTCCTTCACGAAGGTCATGACGGGGCGGCGGGACCGGTAGTCGAGCAGCCTGTCGACGTCGAAACTCGCTAGGACGCGGTGTTCCAGCGCGGCGAGCAGGTGTTCTGTGACCAGAGCACCTGACGCGCCGGCGTCGATGAAGCCGTCAAAGCTGTACAGCAGGGTCGGATTCGTCAGCTCCGGCAGGTCGGCGTCCAGTGTGTACAGATCTTCCGGATCCGGCAACGGGACCACAGCCCTTCCCTTGACCTCGCGCGCTTGCATGTGACGACGCTCGATAACGACACTCAGATAACAAGGTAAGCCCTGAGTAGCACTCCGCAGAGCGGGCAGCGGGTCCTCGACCGAACTCGGCCGAGGTTACCTGCCATCCGGTGCGGTGCCGCCGACATGGCCGTGGCGGGTGCCTATATGGCCAAACGCAGGTCAGCCAATTTCGGCGCAAGCGGCCATTGTCGCGCCGAATTCCGGTCATCGTCATGGTACGCTCGCCGTCGATCTGGGTTTCCTCATGAAGGGGAATTCGGCCAGGCTTTCCGGTTGGCTCGGGAGGGCAAGCTAGATCGTGATCAGGATCGGTTACGCGGACCTGCCAGAAGGCCTACACGTCGAAGTGCGGTCCGAGGGCGCCACGACCGTGATCTACCTCGCGCCTACGCTGACCCGCACGCAGCGCCGCGCTGCCCTCGGCAAGGCACGGCAGGCGGCGCGCGTCGGGCGAAGCGCACGGCTTCCTGTCATCCCGTACACGTTCGCGATCTGGCTCGACAAGATAAAGACCACGGTCCGCGCGGCCGCCGCCGCGGCGCGGGTGCATCCAGTTGGCTTCGCCGTGCCCACGGCGATCGTGCTGACGGCCGTCGTCCTCTACACCTTCGTCACATCCGTGACCCTTCATCTCGTCCATCCGCCACAGGCCCACGGCGCCGGCCAGGGCCAAGTCAGCGCGCCGCGCGGTGCCGCTGCGTCCCCATCACCGGGGGCCGGGCCGCGGCTCTCGGTGAGCGCGGGTGGCCCGGACAGCCAGGGTGGCTCGCGAACCGGTCACTCCGGCAGCTCGGATGAGCAGTCGCCGCCATCGCGGCTGCCGAATCCCGTCTCCTCAGACCCGCAACCCTCTTCGCCTAACCTCGTGCCGAGCCTGCCGCCGAGTCCGTTGCCCTCGCCGCTTCCGACCGGCACCCGCTGCGTGCAAGTCGGGCCGCTACAGGTGTGTGTCGGACTACGTGCCTGATGATCACGGAACCTTTTCCCGCGTATTCCCGGGAAAAGGTTCCGTGATCATGAAGACCGTCCTGATTTAGGCGATTGCCTCGGCGAGGAGCCCGACCTGGTCAAGCTGCGAGCTTGTCGGCATGAAGATCAGCTCGTCGCAGCCACTGCGCTCGAAACCGGCGACGTAGCCCGCGACCATCTCCGCGTTAACCGCCGCACCTGCCGCGATCTGGTCGGCGACCTCGCCGAGCCAGCCGTAGTAGTGCCTGAGGTTTTCGTCCGCGTTCTGCCGTGCGTTGGTGCCAAGTGCGAAGTAGGCCAGCGAGAGCTTGCGCGGCTTGTCAGCGCGGCCCGCGTCCCGCCACGCCTGGTCGACAGCGGCGGCTGCCTGAGAGAACCACTCCGGCGTACCGCCGCCCATGATCCAGCCGTCGCCGAAGCGGGCGGCGCGACGGTAGCCGGCCTCACTGGCAGCGCCGATTAGCAGCTGAGGGCCGCCATCGCGCGCGGGCTTCGGCCCGATCGCGCCGGCGTAACCACGTTCCTCGCCGCTCCAAATCCGCTTCATCTCCTCGAGCTGGCTGTCGAGCCGCCGACCACGGCCCGCCACACTAAGCCCGCACGCCTGGTAATCGTCGTCGCGCCCGCCGAGGCCGACGCCGAGCACGAAGCGCCCACCGGAAAGCCTGTCCAGCGACGCGGCCTGCTTGGCGAACAACGCAGTGTTCGTGTGCAGCGGCGCGAGCAAAACAGAGGTGGTGAGCCGGATCCGCTCGGTGACGGCGGCCGCGGCCGCGAGTGCGATCAGCTCGTCATAGTTCGGGTAGACGAGCCGGCCGATCGTGCCGAGGGTGCTGAAGCCCGCCTGCTCGGCCTGCACCGCCCAGTCGACAAGCGTTTTGCCTTCGGTCTGCGGGATTGTGCTCGGAAGGCCGATTCCGACGTCCACACTATCCACCTCCACCGGGGCCCAATTGTGGCTGCCGCATCAGTCAATCACCCTGGCCGTGCCGTGGCCGCGTGAATGGCCAGGGCGTGCCGCACTTCCCGCCTTGGCGTGCAATGAGGTTGCATTGGCATGGTGGGAGCGCCGCTGGGCCAGCCCGGACGAGGTGATCAACGCGTGGCCACTAGACCGGCGCACCGGCTTTCTTCGCAGGGGCCGGTGAGCACCACCCGGCCGTTCGCCCGCCCCGAGGGGCTGTCCAGCGACGACGCCGCGGCGCGGCTCGCCGCGGACGGCCCGAACGTGGTGACGCAGCGGCGGCAGATCCCGTTGTGGCGCAGGGTTGCCGCGCAGCTTCGAGACCCGCTGATCCTGGTGCTTGTGGCCGCGGCCGCTCTCACCGTTGCCACTGGCGACTTTAGCGATGCCGCAGTCATCCTGCTCGTCATCGTCGTGAACAGCTCTGTCGGTGTCGGCCAGGAAGTGCGCGCTGACCGGGCGATCTCCGCGCTATCCGAGCTTGCCGCACCGGTGGCGAGGGTGGTGCGGGACGGCGCCGAGCGGCACGTTCCCGCGGCCGAGGTCGCCAGAGGTGATCTTCTCGTGCTGGCTGGCGGTGACATAGTGCCCGCCGACGCGGAAGTCATTGAGTCCGCCGCGCTCGGTGTTGACGAATCCTCGCTGACCGGGGAGTCGGTCCCGGTGGGCAAGCTGCCGGGAGACGGCGTTTCAGCAGGCACCGTTGTGGTCAGGGGCCGCGGGCACGCCGTGGTGAGCGCGATCGGCGCCGCGAGCGCGATAGGGCGGATCGCGTCGATGCTGGCTGCGGGCCCGCGCCTGACGCCGCTTCAGCGGCGCCTGATGGCAGTCGGGCGGGTACTCGCGGTCGCGGCGGTCGTATTGTGCGCGATCGTCTTCGCGCTCGGGATCGCAAACGGTCAGCGGTTCGAGCTCATGATTATTACTGCGATCAGCCTCGTCGTGGCGGCCGTGCCTGAGTCATTGCCGGCGGTCACCACGTTGAGTCTCGCCCTTGGCGCGAGGCAGATGGCAGCGCGCGGCGCGCTTGTCCGGCACCTTCCCGCTGTGGAGACGCTGGGCTCGGTGACGGTGCTCGCGACGGACAAGACCGGAACGCTGACCGAGGGCCGGATGGCCGTCAGGAGGCTGTGGACGGCGCGCGGCGAGGCGCAGGTCTCAGGGAGTGGATACAGCCCGGACGGCGAGATCAGCCGCGGCGGCGAGCGCCTCGACGCGGCCACCGCCCCCGATCTTGCCCAGCTGCTGTCCGCTGGGATGCTGTGCAACGACGCCACACTCGTTCCGCCGGGGCCGGGCGGTGAGCCATGGTCAGCCGTCGGCGATCCGACGGAGGCCGCGCTGCTCGCGGCCGGTACCTGGCTCGGCCTGGACCGGTCGGTGCTCGCAAGCCGCCTGCCCAGGGTCGCGGAGATACCGTTCGACAGCCTGCACAAGCGGATGATCACAGCGCACCGGTTGCCGCGTGGCGGGTTCAGGATCCTTTGCAAGGGGGCGCCAGAGGCGTTGCTTACGGTGCAGGCACTCGGGGACGATGCCCCGACGCTGGCCATGGCCACGGAGCGGGCCGACGCCCTGGCCCGGGCCGGGATGCGGGTCATGGCCGTGGCGGCAGGCGAGGTCGCTAACTTGCCCGACCGCGCAGGGCTGGAAAGACCCGACCAGCCGTTGAGGCTGCTTGGTCTTGTCGCGATCGCCGACCCGGTGCGCACAAGTGCTGCTGCGACCGTGCGCAAATGCAGGGCGGCAGGGATCGTGCCCGTCCTGATCACAGGTGACCATCCGGCGACTGCCCGCAGCATCGCGCGTGAGCTCGGCTTCATCGACGACGGCGAGCCCGTCGTCGACATGCGGCAACAGGGTCTCGGCAAACAGCCAGCCGCCAGTACGGACGGTGCCCGCGTGTTCGCCAGAACCACCCCCGAACAGAAGCTCCGCCTGGTCGAGGCGCTTCAGCAGGCCGGGGAGATCGTCGCCATGACCGGTGACGGCGTCAACGACGGCCCCGCTCTACGGCGAGCCGACATCGGCGTGGCGATGGGCCAGCGGGGCACCGAGGTCGCCAGGCAAGCCGCGGATCTGATCCTGGCAGATGATGATCTCGCCACGGTCGTCGCAGCCGTGGAGGAGGGGCGGCGCATCTACGCCAACGTCCGTAGGTTTCTTCTTTATGGCCTGTCCGGCGGCGCCGCCGAGATCGTCATCATGCTGGTCGGGCCGCTGCTCGGCATGCCGGTACCGCTGCTGCCCGCTCAGATCCTGTGGATCAACCTGATGACGCACGGCCTGCCCGGCGTCGCGCTCGGCGCGGAACCCGCGCCACCTGACGTGATGAGCCGTCCACCGCGACCGCCGACCGAGTCCATACTCGGCGCCGGGCTGTGGCAGCGTGTCCTGCGGATCGCGGTCGTGATTTCGGCGGTGAGCCTCGGCGCGGGCGCGTGGGCGCACTCGACCGGCCGCCCTTGGCAGAGCATCATCTTCCTGATCCTTGGCGCCACCCAGCTCGGGGTGGCGCTCGGCGTCCGGGCGCGAACCCTCACCATGACCAACCCGTTCCTGCCACTCGCCGTGGGCAGCGCGTTCGCCCTTCAGGTCCTGGGCCTGTACCTGCCGCCGCTGCGCGACCTCCTCGGTACGCATCCGCTGCCCGCAACGGATCTTCTCATCGCGTGCGCGGTGTCGGTGGCTGGCTACGCGGCCGCACGCCTGGAGCGGCTCGCCCGGCTGGCCCGCGCGGGCGGGCGAGCTGCCCGCGCAGGCGGGTGAACTGCCCGCGCGGGCGGGTGAACGCAGGCCGCAGCACCCGGTTGCGCTACCTGGCCGCTCTGGCTTTGGCTGCGGCCTTCATTTCCTGCTTGTGTGCCCGTACCTTCCCAAGCGACTGGTCATCGGTGATATCGGCCACCGAGCGGTGGGTGCCGTCGGCGCCGAACGACCCGGCAGCCTCGCGCCAGCCGTCCGGCTGGACGCCGAACTGCTTGCCAAGCAGCGCCACGAAGATCTGTGCCTTCTGCGGGCCGAAGCCGGGCAGCTGCGCGACCCGGGCGAGCAGATCCTTCCCCGTGGTGGCATCTGCCCAGATCCGCGCGGCGTCGCCGTCGTAGCCTTCGACGAGCATCCTGCACAGATCCTGAACCCGCGCGGCCATGGCTCTCGGATAGCGGTGCAGCGCGGGCCGCTTGCTGAATATCGCGATGAGCGCCTCGGGATCATAGCCCGCGAGTTCGGCCGCTGTCGGTTCATGCCCGAGCCGTTGCACGAGGTCGTATGGCGCGCTGAAGGCGCGCTCCATGGAGACCTGCTGGTCCAGGAGCATGGCGATCACCAGCGCCAGCTGGCTGCTCTGCAGCAGCGCGTTGGCCTCCGGGTCGATGGGCAGCGTCAGCGTCATGTAATCCTCCGCGGTTTCTAACACAATCATTCACCATGGCGGCCGACCGCGACCCGTCCCGGCCGAGGCACCGAATCACTGATGATCTCCTATTGTGGTAGCTTTCCTGCCAAAATCACGAGGGATCACTTGGGTTGCAGCGTTCGCACGCAGCGGCAGTTTGGGAAGCAGCGGTTATCCGCCGCGCTAGCCGTTAGGTAGATGATGGGACGTTTGCGCCCTCCGTGGCGGGCCGGGCCGCGGCACAGGGCGGTAGGGGACGCCGAGCCTGCGACCGATCACCCGGGGCGGGTGTTCGCCAGCCTTAGCGGTCTCCGCGAACCGGTCATCGTGATCTTGTTCTTGATCGGGTTCTTCACGCTGATCACAGGCAAGCCGCTTGATGGTGTGTTTCTGCTGCTGGTCGCGGTCGGTCTGGCATGGGACGCGGGAAATCGTACCCGCACGCGCGCCACGGTGGCCGCTGGCACGGTGGCCGCTGGCACGGCGGGCGCTGGCACGGCGACCGCACCGAAGTCGTCGCCAGCACCCGCGGTCGGCTATCGGCGCGCGCTGCTCATCGTGTCCGGGCTGGCCTCTGCCGCACTTTACGCTGCCGTTGTTGGCTCGTTCACCCCCTACTCCTGGCCCGCGACGGTGGCGGTAGTCGGGCTCGGCGGCGTTGTCGTCGCCGTTGGCTGGCGCGGACCGCTCACGCGCCGACCCGCGCAATCGCGGCTTGCCCTGCCTGGCGCGGCACTGTGGGGTGCGCTGCTTGTGGCGGGCGGCCTGTGGGAACTCGCTGCCCTGCTGCAACAGCCCGACCTGACAACCAAGTCCTTCGCGCACCCGACCATTAGCACTCTGACCGACCCGCTGCTCGGTTCGCACGGCAGCAGGTCGGTCCTGCTCGGGGTCTGGCTCGCCATTGGCTGGTTCCTGGTCAGGCGATGAGCAGCCACGACGTTACTGTCCTCGGTTACCTGCTTATCCTTCTCGCGGGCGTGGCGCTGGAGTTGCTTGCCACCCGAACCCGGATTCCTTCGCTTGGGCAGGTGCTCTCCCGCGTGATGCGGACCAGGACTGGGCGGGTAGGGGTGCTGGTCGCCTGGGCGTGGCTGGGGCTGCACTTCTTCGCGCGCTGAACCGAAGTTGCCAGCCACGGCGGGAGGGTGTGACGTGGTGAAGACGGCGACGCAACGGGCGCTTCACCGGGCGGACGGGGGCACCGCCGGGAGAGTGAACCAAAGCGCGGACGGGGGCACCGCGCCCCGCTGCGCCGCCGTAGGCGACAGCATACAAGCGCGCGACCTGGTCGTATGGAAACTGAGAAGAGTTGACCTCGGCGCTCAGCGCCAACGGCCGCTTCGCCCTGGTGCCCGGCGATCACAGGCTGAAGACCCGCTCAGCGTTGCCGCCGAGGATGCCTTCGGTTATATCGGCTGGTATCCCGAGGTTGCGGACCGCAGTCATGTTGTGGGCTATCCCTGGCGCGCCGGGCCAGTCACTGCCGAAGATGAACT
>WNGG01007548.1_pt1 | contig 22329 bp, 21 predicted proteins | sample 5400661 | NCBI WGS metagenome assembly WNGG01 (sample SAMN13153372, study PRJNA577476) | soil metagenome | isolation source: 100 cm soil or saprolite under Garry oak tree replicate 1 | place: USA:California | collected 2016-06-15
CGTCGACCAGCCCCGGATGCCCTGCACCACGTCGACGCCGTCCATGTCGGGCAGGCCGAGGTCGACGATGACGAGATCCGGTGGCTGGCGGCCCGCCATCGTCAGCGCGGTACCCCCGTCCGGCGCGAGCTGCACCTCGTACCCCCGGGTGGCGAGGTTGATCCGCAGCGCCCGCAGCAGTTGACGGTCGTCGTCGACCACCAGGATCCGGCTCATGAGTCCGCCCTCGGCAGGGTGACCGTCATGGTCAGGCCGCCGCCCGGGGTGTCCGCCGGCGTGAGCCGGCCGCCCATCGCCTCGGTGAACCCGCGCGCGATGGCCAGCCCCAGCCCGAGCCCGCCGTCGGCGGTACGGTCGCCCAGCCGCTGGAACGGCGCGAACATCCGTTCCCGGTCCTCGGCCGGTACCCCGGGGCCGTGGTCGGTGACCCGGAGGTCCACAGTGGACGGTGCGGCGACGGCGTCCACGGTCACCGAGCCGGACACCCGCACCGCGTTGCTCACGAGGTTGGCCACCACCCGTTCGAGCAGGCCGGGATCGGCCCGTACCAGCGGCAGGTCGTCGCCGACCGCGAGCCGCACCGGCGACCGGGGTACCGCCCGCGCCACCACCTCGTCCATGGCCACCGGCCGGGCCTGCACGGACAGTACGCCGGCCTGCAACCGGCTCATCGCCAGCAGGTTCTCCACCAGGTCGTCCAGCCGGTCGGCGGACTCCTCGACGGTGGCGAGCAGCTCGTCGCGGTCCTCCGGAGAGAACTCGACGTCGGGTGCGCGCAGGCTGGACGCGGCGGCCTTGATGCTCGCCAGCGGCGTGCGCAGGTCGTGCCCGACGGCGGCGAGGATCGCGGTGCGCAGCCGGTCGACCTCGGCCAGCTGCTCGGCCTCGGCGGCGCGCCGGGCCAGCCGCTGGGCTTCCAGCGTCCGGGCGGCGCCCGCGGCCAGCCGGGCCAGCAGCCGCCGGTCCTCGCCGAACAGCTCCGGCCCGTGCGCCACGAGGCGCAGCCCGTCGGCGGCCTCGACTTCCAGCGCGGGCTCCGCGGCATCGGCCGACCCGACGCCGGCCACCGTCTCGTCCCCCTCGACGAGCGCCACCGCGCGCATGCCGAAGGTGTCCCGGATGTGGCCGAGCAGCCGGGTCAGCGACTGGTCGGCGACCGGGGCCGCGGTGATCCGGGCGAGCAGGCGGGCTTCGAGCCCGCTGCGTACCGCGGCCGCCCGCTGCCGGGCCGCCAGATCGACGGCGAGGCTCACGCTCACCGCGACAAGCACGTAGATCAGCAGCGCGAGGACGTTCTCCCGGCTCTCCACCGTGAACGTGTGGTACGGCGGCACGAAGAACCAGTTGAGCAGCGCGTCGGAGGCGACCGCGGCGGCCAGCGCCGGCCAGACCCCGCCGACCACGGCGACGACGACCACGGGTACCAGGTAGAGCAGGGCGGCCGTGGTCAGTGATGCGGGGCCACGGTTGCCGTTCAGCCCCAGGGTGAGCGCGACCAGGGCGGCGACCCCGAGCCCCAGCGCGAGCCAGGTGCGGGTCCGGGACCGGTACGGGCTCGGTAGGCCGACCATGCTTCAGTTATACGGCGTACCCGCGGCCGCCCGCCGCCGTCCGGATCGTTCGGTTCGCCGGGAATGGGCCGCACAACTTGTGCGACGGGGTCTGGCAAACTTGGCGACAGCATGGCATCGTCCCGTTACCCCACGGAGCGGAACGAGGGAGCGGGCATGAGAGGAATCCCCGGTTATCGCGACACTCCGACCCGCCCGTGGCACCCGGACGACCCGGTCGACGTGGCGGAGGCCGAGGATTTCCTGCGGCTGTACCACGCCGAACATCCCGAGGCCGGCCCGGTGGAGCGGCGGCTGCGCGAGGTCCGCGCCGAGATCGCGGCGACCGGTACCTACCTGCACACCGGCGCCGAGCTGACCTTCGGCGCGAAGGTGGCCTGGCGCAACGCGAGCCGGTGCATCGGCAGGCTGTACTGGCACAGCCTGCTCGTGCTCGACCGGCGCAACGCCACCACCGCGGAGCAGATCTTCGGCGATCTCGTCACGCACCTGCGGGTAGCGGGGAGGCGGCCGGGGCAGATCCGGCCGGTCATCTCGGTGTTCCGGCCGGCCCAACCCGGCCGCCCGCACGCCCGGGTGTGGAACGAGCAGCTGATCCGGTACGCCGGGTACCGGCAGCCGGCGGGCGGGGTGATCGGCGACCCGAGGAACGCCGAGTTCACGGCCGCCATGGAACAGCTCGGCTGGCGCGGCAAGGGGGAGTCCTTCGACGTGTTGCCGGTCGCGATCGAGACGCCCGACGAGGGGGTACGCCTCTTCGACCTGCCCGAGGACGCGGTGCTCGAAGTGGCGCTGGACCACCCGGAGTACCGCTGGTTCAGCGACTTGGGGCTGCGCTGGCACGCGGTACCGGCGATCTCGAACATGCGGCTGTCCGTCGGCGGCGTCCAGTACCCGCTGGCGCCGTTCAACGGCTGGTACATGGGTACCGAGATCGGCGCGCGCAACCTGGCCGACCCGGCGCGGTACGACCTGCTGCCCATCCTCGCCGAGGAGCTGGGGCTGGACACCTCGCGGGACGCCACGCTGTGGCGCGACCGGGCGCTGGTGGAGCTGAACCGAGCGGTGCTCTGGTCGTTCGAGCGGACCGGCGTGAAGATCACCGACCATCACACCGAGGCGCGCCGGTTCGTCGCCCACCTGGAGCGCGAGCAGCGGGCCGGCCGGCGCACCCCGGCCGACTGGACCTGGATCGTGCCGCCGATGTCCGGCGCCACCACGCCGGTGTTCCACCGCTACTACCACGAGGCCGACGAGCGGCCTAACTTCTACCTCGACCCGGTCGCCCGCGACCTGGGCCGGCTGGGGCGGGCCAACGAGCCGCCGCGGCGCTGCCCGGTGCGCGCGCCGGCCCACAGGACAGTCGTGTTGCGCCCGCCGGTACCGGCCGACCTGGACCTGCTCTTGGGGGCGCCGGTGCGCACCTGATAGCGTCCGGCGGTGCGCGTGGGCGTTGTCATACCGTGCCATACCGAGCAGCGGTGGGCCGGACTGTACGCGGCGGTCGCCTCGGTGCTCGCCCAGCGGCCGGCCCCGGCCGAGGTCGTCGTCGTGGTCGACCACAACGAGCCGCTGTACCGGCGCGCCGCGCGCGAACTGTCCGGCGTCACCGTGCTGCGCAACGACTGTCCAAAGCGGGGCGTGTCCGGCAACCGCAACACCGGGGTGTACCACCTCGACACCCCGCTCGTGGCGCTGCTCGACGACGACGCCTACGCCCACCCCGGTTGGCTGGCCGGGCTCGTCGCGCCGTTCGCCGACCCGGCAGTGTGCGGCACCGGCGGCGCGATCCGGCCGGCCTGGCAGACCCGCCGGCCCGGCTGGGTACCGGACGAGTTCCTCTGGGCCTGGGGCGGCTCGTACACCGGCCTGCCCACCACGACCGCCCCGGTGCGCAACGTCTGGTCGGCGAGCATGGCGGTACGCCGCGACGTCTTCGCGAAGGTGGACGGGTTCCGGGTCGGCTTCGGCAAGGTCGGCGACCGGTCGCGGCCCGAGGACACCGACCTGTGCCTGCGGATGAGCGAGGCGAGCGGCGGCCGCTGGATCTACGTGCCGGACGCGCTCATCGACCACCCGGTACCGGCGGACAAGGCCACCATGCGCTACTTCCTCACCCGGTGCTACCACGAGGGCCGCGGCAAGGTGGCGCTGGCCCGGCTCAACCACGGCCGGGACAGCCTCGGCTCGGAAAGCGCGTACCTGCGCCGGACCCTGCCCGCCGGGATCCGCCGCGGACTTGGCGCGGCCGCCCGCCGACGGGATCCCACGGGCTTGGCCCGGGCTGGCACTATCGTTGCCGGCGCGGCGGCCGCCGCGTTCGGTGGGCTCGTGGAGGTGGTGCGGCATCGATAAGGAGACGCTGCCCGGGATCGTGCGCGACGTCGAGCTGTCCGAACCGTTGCCGCACCTGCCCTCCCGCGACGACGCCGGCCGGCGGGCCGCGCAGGCGTGGCTGGTGGTCCGGCTGTTCACCGAGCCGCTCGGCCTGCTCACCGTGGACCTGCCGGAGGAAGGGCTGCCGGCCGCCGGGCTTGCCGCCGCGATCGAGGCACGGTACGGGCTGGCCGTCCGGGAGCGGATCGCGCGGGCCGGTGGCGACCCGCGGAGCCCGCTGACCGGCGGGCGGACGGTGCCCGGCGAGCCGCCGTTCCTCGCGCGCCGCCGCGAGGTACTGGGCGACGCGCCGCCGATCACCGCCGTCGTCTGTACCCGGGACCGGCCCGGCTCGCTGGCCGCCTGCCTCGACAGCCTGCTGGCCCAGGAGTACCCGAGCTTCCGCGTGCTCGTCGTCGACAACGCGCCCAGCGACGAGGCCACCGCCGGGGTGGTCCGCGCCGCGGCCGAACGGGTGCCGGTCGACTACCTGCGCGCACCGGTACCGGGGCTGTCCCGCGCGCGCAACGCCGCCGTGGCCGCCACGCCGGGCGAGATCCTCGCCTGGCTCGACGACGACACGGTCGCCGACCCGTACTGGCTGGCCGAGATCGCCCGTGCGCTCGCCGACCATCCGATGGCCGACGTGGTCACCGGCGTCGTCGTGCCGGCCGAGCTGGAAACCCAGGCGCAGCTGTGGTTCGAGCGGTTCGGCGGGCACAGCAAGGGCCGCGGGTTCACCCCGGCGGTGTTCTCGCCGGAAACCGCGCGCGTGCAGAGCCCGCTGTACCCGTTGCCACCGTTCGGCACCGGCGCGAACATGGCGTTCCGGCCCCGCCTCATCGAGCGCCTCGGCGGGTTCGACCCGGCACTCGGCGCGGGTACCCCGGCGCTCGGGTCGGAGGACACCCTCATGTTCACCCGGCTGCTGCGCTCCGGCGGCACGATCGTGTACCAGCCCAGCGCGCTCGTCCGCCACCACCACCGCCGGGAGCTCGACGGGCTGCGCCAGCAGCTGGTCGGGTACGGCACCGGGCTCACCGCCGCGTACACCGCCCTGCTGCTACGGCAGCCGACCGTGCTGTTCCCGTTGCTGGGCCTGGTGCCGCGGGCGTTGCGCGACCTGGTGAGCCCGCGCAGCCCGCGCCATGCCGGCATCGGGCCGGACTTCCCGCGCGAGTTGCTGTCCGCCAACCGGCGCGGCATGCTCCGCGGCCCGCGCGCCTATCTCGCGGGGCGTCGCCGGCTCAGGTCCACGTCCGGCGCAGACCGCGCCGCGCCGCCCACCGCACCGCCCGCCACGCCGGCTGAGCAACCCGCTTCACGGTAGGCACGAGCGCCGGTCCGCCGGTGCGGACCAACTCGACGGTACCGGCGTCGTCGTGGTCCGGCGTCACCTGCAACCGGGGTACCGCGAACCGTGCGCGACCCGGTTCGTGCAGCCGCCGGCCGACCTCGCAGGCGTTGTCGTGCCCGTACCGCGCCACTGCCGCGCGGACCCGGCCGCTGTGGTACCCGTGCGGGTACGCGAAGGACCGGACCGGCGCGCCCAGCTCCTGTGCCAGCCGTTCGCTGCTCTCCCGGATCTCCTTGTCAGGCTGTGGTTACCGATCTCGATACCCGCGGCGGCCACCTCCCGTACCTGGTCCCAGGACAGCAACGGCCCGAGCGCCATCCGGTCCCCGATGTGCCCCGGGCAGACGTACAGCGTGGCCGTCGCGCCGACCTCCCGCAGCACGTCGAGCCCGTCGAGGAAATCCACGTACCCGTCGTCGAACGTGACCGCGACCGCCCGGGTTCCGTTGTCGTGCAACGCTTCGGTCAACCCGACCAGCGCGTACCCGGCATCCGCGAGCGCGCCGAGCTGTTCGCGCAGCCGGTCCTTCGGTACCGCCAGCTCCCGCAGGTGTCCGTCCACTGTGGACACCGAGTGGTACATGAGGACGGGGAGCGGCACGCTAGCCCTTCCGGTCCTGCGCCCGCGTGATGAGGTCGTGCAACGGCTTCGTGCCGGTACCGACCACCAGGCCGGTGACGAGCGCGTCGACCCAGAGCGGGATGCTGCCCGACCAGTCGCTCGCGGCGATCATGTGGAGCAGGTAGAACCCGCTCGCCCCGGCCGCCGCGGTCGCCACCGCCGTCGCCAGCGCCCAGAGCAGGACGGTGCGGTTCGCCTGTGCGCGGTCCATCCTGGCCTTGGCCGTCGCCACGGCGCCCAGCGACACGCCCGGGTGCCCGTTGGTCAGTGCGGCGACGGCCGACTCGTACTCGTCGCGCGCCCGGGCGCCGGGCAGCCAGTGCGCGAACGGCTCCAGGAAGCGCTCGACGGCACCGGCGAACACGACGACGCCCGCGTATGCCGAGGTCTGGTTGCCGATCTTGAACGGGTTGGCGTGGGTACCGTAGCGCTGCAACGCCCACGCCACGACGGCGCCGGCCGCGACGAGAACGAAGCCGAAGGCGACGGTACCGATGCCGGCGCCCCTGGACGCGACCGCCGCCGCTTCGGCGTTGGCCGCCCACGCCGGCAGCGCGGTGGTGAGCGAGGGCGGTGGCGCGTCGGCGCCGCCGGGTGGCGACTGGATCGGCACCACGGCCGTTTGGGCAGGTGCCAAGAGATCGGCGCGCCGAACCAGTGCCATCACTTACCTCGTCTCAACCGGGGAACAAGCGCGGCACAGGTTACCCGGCCGGCGACGGCGAGGGATCAGGTGATCGGGTACCGGCTGTACTCCGGGAAGTTACCGAACAGCCGCTCGTCGCTCGCGCCCACGGTGACCGCCTCGACGAGCAGGTCGCCGCCGACGAACGCGCCCTTCCAGGACGCGCCCCGGCCGCCGAACGGTTCGTCGCGGTCCCCGCGCGAGCGCGGCTTGTTGATCCCGACCTTGAAGGCGTGCAGATCCATGGCCAGCTTCGCGGCCAGTTCCGCGTCGTCGCAGGCGAGGCTCGCGACCAGCGCGCCGTTGGAGGCGTTCATCGCGGCCAGCAACTCCTCCTCGGTGTCCACCACGACGATCGTGTCGACCGGACCGAACGGCTCGGCGTGCATCAGCTGGGACCGGCCGGGCGGGGCGAGCAGGCTCGCCGGTGCCACGTAGGCGGAGGTGTCCTGCCCGTCCAGGAAGCCGGCCGTGTCGGCGAGGCCGCCCCGGTGCAGTGGGATCGCGCCGTGCCGTACCGACTCCTCGATCTTGCGGTGCAGCTCCTCGGCCTTGGCGGCACTGATGAGTGGCCCGAAGTCCAGCTCCGGCAACGGATCCCCGTCCTGGGCGACGGCGAGCGGGTGGCCGAACCGGATCGACTTGACCACCGGCAGGTACATGTCGAGGAACTTGTCGACCAGATCGCGCTGCACGACGAAGCGCGGGTACGCGGTACAGCGCTGCTTGCCGTACTCGAAGCCCTTGCGTACGTGGCCGGCCAGCAGGTCCCAATGCGAGAACTTCCAGACGCCCCAGGCGTTGAGGCCCTCCTGCTCGATCATGTGGCGCTTGTCGGTGTCGAGCAGCGCGGCGGCGACCTTGCCGCCGTTGGACCGCCCGCCGACGAAGGCCACCGCACCGATCTCGGCGGCCCGTACCAGTACCTCGGACAGCTCCTCACCGGAGCCGGACACCAGCGTGACCGGCAGCCCGGCCCGGCGCATCAGCGCGTGCGCCACGGTCAGGCAGACCGCGCCGCCCTGCGTCGGCGTCTTCGCGATGACCGCGTTGCCCGCGAGCAGCTGGACGAGTTCGGCGTGCACCAGCACGCTCATCGGGTAGTTCCAGGAGGCGATGTTGGACACCGGGCCGGGCAGCGGGTCGCGGCCGGTGAGCTGGCGCTCGATCTGGGTGACGTACCAGCGGACCCCGTCCAGCGCCCGGTCCACGTCCGCGCAGGCGAGCCGCCACGGCTTGCCGATCTCCCAGACCAGCAGCATGGCCAGCAGGTCGCGCGCGTCGGTCAGCGCGTCCAGCGCCGCACCGACCCGGGCCACCCGCTCGGTCAGCGGGGTGCCCGCCCAGGCGAGGTGCTCCCGAACGGCGAACCGGACCGCCTGGCTGGCCGTCTCGGCGTCGAGCCTCGGCAGCTGGGCCAGTACCGTGCCGTCGACCGGGGTACGCAGCGGCGTCGGGGTACCGGAGTCCTGCCAGGTGCCCTCGACGAGGTTGCGCAGCCGGTCGCCGGCGAACCCCTCCGGGGTCAGCGCCACCGCCCGGCGCAGGGTCTCGTCCCAGCCGGTACCTTGGGCAAGTCGCATCGTGAACGCAACGTGAGCGGCGTCACCATCAAGATCATCAACAACAAAATGCGGCCCGTCTCCGGCCGCTCGTTGCCCGTACCGACCGCGGAGGACGCCATGCCTCAGCGCCCTCCCCGGCCGCTCAGGCGATGTCGAACTCGCCGGCCCTGGCCGCCTCGACGAATTCCCTCCAGGTGGTTGGAGTGAAGATCAGGACCGGACTGTTCGGGCTCTTGCTGTCGCGCACGGCGACCACGCCAGGCAGGTTGTCGGCTACCTCAACGCATGCGCTATTGGCGTTGCTGCGGGTGCTCTTCCGCCATACGGCGCGGGACAGGTCCACGGCGCCGCCTCCTTCTTCCGTCTACGCCAGGTCTCTGGCGATGGCCGCGATCAGGTCGCGTGACTTGGCTTGGCTGAGCGCGGCGGTTTGCAGGTGGGTGTACGTCAGCGTAACGCGGCGCAGGTCGTCCTCGCGTTCGAGATACACGTCGCCAGCTTGGGACTCGATGTAGGCCACCGGGCTGTGCACCGCTTCCGGGAACTCCAGGATGTGGAACGATCCGGTCGTGCCGGGGTGCCAGCCCTCGCTGTAGGGCAGGACCTGGAGGGTGATGTTCGGCCGCCGGCTCAGGTCGACGAGGTGGCGGAGTTGGGCGCGCATGACGTCCTCGCCGCCGGTCCGGCGGTGCAGGACGCCTTCGTCGACGATGCCCCAGAACCTCAGCGGCGGGTCTTCGGTGAGGCAGACCTGCCGCGCCATGCGCAGCTCCACCCGCCGCTCGGCTTCGTCCGGCTGGTCGGGGAAGGCCGCCGTGGTGATGGCCCGCGCGTAGTCCTCGGTCTGCAACAAGCCGGGGACGACGGCCAGCTCGAAGTTCTTGACCTCGGTGGCCGCGCCTTCCAGCCCGACGTACATCGAGTAGTTGTTCGGGATGGTGCCGTACTTGGCCCACCAGCCGCGCTGCTTGCCCTGCTTCTGCAGGTCGAAGGCCGTCTCGCGCTGCTGCTCGTCGGTGAGGTGGTAGCGGTCCAGCATGACCAGCAGGTCGCCGCGGTTGATGCCGACGTCGCCGGACTCAATCTTGTAGATCTTCGACTCCGAGCAGCCCAGCACGTCGGCGATCTGGATCTGCGTGATCTTGGCCGCCTCACGCATGGTCTTGAGCTGGCTGCCGAGCTGCCAGCGGGCGATCGTCGGGCCGCTTGCCCTGGGCACATCTGCCTCCTTGACGGTGATCACGGACAGTGTTCCCCCTCCGCTCCCGAGAGGCAAGTTACGGCTGTAAGGATACGATCCGAAACAAGAAATCTTCTACTGAGCACTTGAACCCTGATAGTTGTTCGTGCCACTCTGAACCCGCCAGCCATTCAGCCAGATGGAGATCCCGCAGTGGTGCTGGCCCGGAAGCCCCAGCGGGGAGTTGGCGTGCAGGTGGGTGCTTGCTGCCCCTCCTCGCTGGGCCACGGGGGACCGGAATTAACCCGGCGGAGGGCGGGCAGGCGGGTGCGAGGCCGCCTTCGCCAGCCCTCCGCCGGCCGACCGAAACGAGGTGAGCGGCGATGGTCGCGGTGTCCGTCGGGGCGCTGGTCGGTACGGCTTTTGCTGGTTGGGCGGCCGGCATGTGGACGCGTCAACGTGCCCAGCGCTGGTGCCCGGGGTGCGGCGCCACCCTCACCTGCCCGGCCTGTGCGCAGCGGCGGCGGGGGAGGTTCACCGATGGACTCGGCTGACCGCGTCAAACAAGGGGATGTGTTGTGGATCGAGCCGGATCAGTGCGCGTTACCCGACCTGTGGGACGGCTTCGCCCTCCGGGTGGATGCCTTCCTCGGCGTCGATGGGTACGACGAGCGCGGCGTGAACCTGGTGTGGGTGCGCGGTCCGTACCACAACGGCCGACGATGGTGCGACGAGTTGGCGGTCCTGGTACCCGACGACCAGCCGCTGGCCGAGCCTGACAAAGCGCCGCCTTCCAGCCACGCGGCGGCGCCTGCAGGAGGCAGCAACGATGACACCTGATGATCGCCCGCCGGCCAAGCAGATCCGGAAGGCACGGGCACCGCTGCATCGAGCGCGTCCGGAACAGCTACGCAAGGGGGACTGACCCAAATGGCTGGACGAGTGGTGATCTTTGTCCGCGGTCTCAGCCGCTCCGCTCGCCGTGCTCGACGCAGACCGCCCGCCAGCCGGTCGGCAGCACCTGTACCTTCATCCGCCGACGATCACCGCGTTCACCCCGCCGAGCAGGCCGTCGCGGGTACCGAGGTCGCCCAGGGTGATCTCCCGCCCCCCGGCGTACCGAAGGATCGTGCGCGGCAGCGCCAACCGGAACGCCGCGATGGCCCGCAGCGCGTCCCGGGCGTCGACCACCGCGGCGTCGCCCAGCGGGGTACCCGGCCGCGGGTTGAGGAAGTTCAGCGGTACCTCGTCCGGCGCCAGCGCGGCGAGCTGGACCGCGAACTCCGCGCGCTGCCCGACGCTCTCGCCAAGCCCGAGGATGCCGCCGCAGCAGACCTCCATCCCGGAGTCGCGCACCATCCGCAGCGTCGAGAACCGCTCGTCCCAGGTGTGCGTCGAGACCACCTGGGGGAAGAAGGACCGCGCCGTCTCCAGGTTGTGGTTGTACCGGTGGATCCCCATCGCCACCAGCTCGTCGACCTGCTCCTGGCTGAGCATCCCCAGCGAGGCGGCGATGTTGATGTCCACCGTTTCACGGATCGCGGCCACGCCGGCCCGCATCTGCGCCATCAGACGCTCGTCCGGCCCGCGTACCGCCGCCACGATGCAGAACTCGGTCGCGCCGGTGGCCGCCGTCTGCCGCGCCGACTCGACCAGCGCCGGGATGTCCAGCCACACCGCGCGTACCGGCGAGGCGAACACGCCGGACTGCGAGCAGAAGTGGCAGTCCTCCGGGCAGCCGCCGGTCTTGACCGAGACGATGCCCTCGACCTCGACCTCCGGCCCGCACCAGCGCATCCGCACCTGGTGGGCGATCTCCAGCACGGCCGGCAGCTCCTCGTCCGGCAGCCGGAGCACGGCGAGCACGTCGGGTTCGGCGAGCCCTACGCCGGTCTCGAGGACCCGGGCGGCAGCGGCGGCGAGGGTGGGGTCGGACAGCGACGACATGGTCCGTACCCTACAAGGGCGGTCGGAGGTGGAACGTGGTCGAGGCTCCTGGGGATTGGCTGGAGCGCCTGGCGCACAAGGCTGACCTGCGGGCCCGCGCGGGGTTGCGCCGCGAGTTACGCCCCAGGGGTACCGGCGACCAGGTGATCGACCTGGCCGGTAACGACTATCTCGGACTTTCCCGGCATCCGATGGTGGTAGCGGCAGCGGCCCACGCGCTGGCCGACTACGGGCTCGGCGCGACCGGGTCGCGGCTGGTGCGCGGGTCGACGGCGCTGCACGCGGAGCTGGAGGCTGCCCTCGCCGCGCTGCTCGGTACCGGCGCCACCCTGGTCTACTCGTCCGGATACCTGGCCAACCTGGGCGCGGTCCGGGCCCTGGTCCAGCCGCGTACCCTGCTCGTCTCCGACGCGTACAACCATGCCTCGCTGATCGACGGATGCAAGCTCTCCGGCGCCGAGGTCGTCGTCATGCCGCACGGATCGGTCCCCGAGGCGATCCTCCGCGACCGCGGCGACCGGCCCGCCGTGGTGGTGACCGAGTCGGTGTTCTCCGTCGACGGCGACCTGGCCCCGCTCCCGGCGCTGCACGCGGCCTGCCGCCGGTACGGGGCGCTGCTGCTCGTCGACGACGCGCACGCGGTCGGGGTACTGGGACCGGACGGCGCCGGCGGGGTGGCGGCGGCCGGCCTCGCGGGGGAGCCCGACGTCGTCGTCACGATCACGCTGTCCAAGGCGTTCGGGGCCGCCGGTGGAGTGGTCGCCGGCCCGGCCGAGCTGGTCGCGCACCTGGTCGACACCGGCCGTACATTCATCTACGACACCGGCCTGCCGCCACCGGTCGCAGCCGGTGCCCTCGCCGCGCTGGAGCTGATCCGGGCCGGCGACGACCTGCGGGGGGAGCTGCATGAGCGGGCCGCGCTGGTCGGCAAGCGGCTGGGCGGGGTGGTGGGGTCCGAACCAGCACACGTCGGGTACGCCGTGTCGCAGCCCGACGCAGGCGTGGTCTCGGTGACCGCACCCGGCCCCGAAGCCGCCGTGGCGTGGGCCGCCGCCTGCCGCGCCCGGGGTGTCGCGGTCGGCTGCTTCCGCCCGCCGTCCACCCCGGACGGCCGGTCCCGCCTGCGGCTCACCGTCAACGTCGGGGTACCCCGGCCGGACTTCGCGCACGCGCTGGACGTCATCGCCGAGTGCGCGCCATGAGCGAGCAACGCGAGGTCATCGACTGGCTCAGTGCGATCGAGCCTCATGGCGACGGTGAGCGCAGCGAGGCGTCGGCATGAGCGAGCAACGCGAGGTCATCGACTGGCTCAGTGCGATCGAGCCTCATGGCGACGGTGAGCGCAGCGAGGCGTCGGCATGAGCGTGTGGGTGATATCGGGGACCGATACCGGAGTAGGCAAGACCCTGGTGGCCGCCGGGATCGCGGCGGCGGCCACGGCGGGCGGGCACCGGGTCGGGGTGATGAAGCCGGTCGAGTCCGGTATCCCGCCGGACGCCGGAATCGAGTCCGACATCGAGGTCGTCGTGCGACTGGCCGCGCCGGCCGGCGCCCGTACCCTGGTCAGCTACCCCGACGCGCTCGCGCCGCTGGCCGCCGCGGAGGAGGCCGGTGCGGTACCGCTCGCGATCGGCGACGTCATCGAAGCCGTCCGGGTCGCGGCCGCGATCTACGACGTGGTGCTCGTGGAAGGGGCCGGCGGGCTGCTGGTACCGATGGGTGAAGGCGGCTGGACCGTCGCGCAGCTGGCGGTCGCGCTGCGCTGCCCGGTGGTGGTCGTGTGCCGCGCCGACCTGGGCACGCTCAACCACACCGCGCTGACCCTCGAAGCCCTCGAACACCGCGGGGTACCAGCGTCGATCGTGGTCGGCTCCTGGCCGGACGAGCCGGAGCTGGTGCACTGGCGCAACCTCACCGACCTGCCGGGCCAGCTGGACGGGGTGCTGCCGGACGGGGCGGGGAAGCTGGCGCCGGAGCGGTTCCGCAGCCGCGCGCCGGCCTGGTTCACCCCGCGGCTGTACGGGCGAGCCGATCCCGAGCGGCTGCGGCTGGACGGGGTACCGGGTCCGCCGCCGCCGTGGCCGGTCGACAGGTTCCCGCCGCCCTGGCCGAGCGAGCCCTGACCACGAACGTGTCCGGCATCCGGAACGACAGGTTGTCCGGGTACCGCGGCGGCCGTACCACGTCGACGTGACGCAGCAGCGGGGCGGTGTGGCCGACCACCACGGCCGCCTCCATCCGGGACAGCTGCGCGCCGAGGCAGCGGTGCGCGCCGGCACCGAACGCGAGATGCCGCCGCGAGCCGGGCTGACCGGGCCGGAACTCGTGCGGGCTGCCCGTCAGCGCGCCGTCCCGGCCGGCCTGCGCGAGCCAGAGCACCACGCTGCGCCCGGCGGGTACGTCCACCCCTGCCAGCGTGGTGTCCCGGGCGGCGACGCGGCGCCAGGTGACGATCGGCGGTACCAGCCGCAGCCCCTCCTCGACCACGGCGTCCACGGCGACCGTGCCGGCACACAGGCCACGGACGACCGCTGGCTCGCCAGCGAGCCGGTGCAGCAGCAGGGTGAGGAACTGCGACGTGGTTTCCTGCCCGGCGACGAGCAGGAAGAACAGCGCGGCGACCGGCACGTCGGCGGGCAGCCCTTCGGCCCGCGCGAGGGCGCGCAGGTCGCCGGCCAGCCCGCCCGCGTGGTCGGTGAAGTCGCGCAGGATGCGGTGGTAGCGGCCGACCACCTCGGTCAGGTGCTCCTGCCGGTCCGCGGACAGCGGTGCCCAGAACAGCTCCAGCGCCGCCCGCGAGAACTCCTTCACGACCGTGGCCTGCGTGTCCGGCAGCTCGACGAGCCGGGCGAGTACCAGCAGAGGCAGGTCGGCGGCGAGGTCGGCGTACAGGTCGACCGCGGCGCCGGACCGCAGCCGGGCGGACAGGCCGGCGATCCGGCGCGCGACGACGCCGGTGAGCCACGGCCGCTGCTCCTCGACCCGGTCGGGGTGCAGCGCCCGGGCCACGGCCGCCCGGATCGCCGGATGGGACAGGCCGCCGTTGTTGGCGAGCGTGGGGGGTAGCCGGAAGCCGTACCGGGTCAGGATCCGTAACGCCGGGACCGGGATCGGGCTCAGCGCGTCGAGGGCGTTGTCCGGCCGGTACGTCTTCGGGTCGGCGAGGACCGCCTTGACCTCCGGGTACCCCCGGACGAGCAGGTGCGGCCGGTCGAGGTGGTCAAGGACGGTCCGCACCGGAGCCCCGCCCGCATCCCAAGCCGGTAACAGCACCACGACAGGGTAGCCAGGGATGTCGTAGGGTCTGTGCCGAGTGGCGCGGCGCGCACCCGGGGTAGCCAATGCGCATCGGCCGTCCGGGTGAAGGACAGCCGACGGGAAGGGGTTGCGACCCGCGCGCATTCGGATGACCCTGCTTGATGGCCACCTATGTCCGGTGGCCCGGCGCTACGGAGAGCGAGGCGCATGGGGACGACCGGCGGCGTGGCGCCGGAACGAGCAGCGGCTGATGCGGCGGGCCGGGCGACCGATCCGCGGCATCAGCACCCGTCCCCCGAGGTCGCGGGCCACGTCCGTACCGGCCGGCTCCGGTCGATCCGCCTCCGCCTCCTGCTACCCATCGTGGTCGCCACCGCCGGCCTGGTCGTGCTCGGCGTGGTACAGACCCAGTTCGCGGTCCGGACCTCGCTGGATGCCCGGCGGGCGCAGGTCATGGCGAGCACCGCCACCGCGACCGTGCGGCTGACCCACCGGCTGGAGCAGGAGGTCGCCGAGACCGACGCGCTGCGCGCCCGGGGCGGTACCTCCGGCATGCCGCTGGTGACCGCGGCGCAGGGGCAGACCGACCTGGCGGCGAACGGGTTCCGGACCGCTTCCGCCGCCGCCCGCGACGAGGCGCCCGCGCTGCGCGGTGTGCTGGACACGGCCGAGGGGGAGCTGGCCAGGCTGAGCGGGATCCGGGACGCGGTCGGCACGCTGAAGACCGGGCAGCTGTCCGGCGACCGGTACGGCGACCTGACCCGTAGCCTGATCGCGGTCGCCGACGCGCTGCCGACCCAGCTCAGCGACCCGCAGCTCGCCGCGACGGCGCGCGCGGTCGGCGCGATCGCCGCGGCCGAGCACCTCGGTGCCCAGCAGCGCGACCTGCTCATCCAGGTGTTCCGGCACAACGCCTTCGGTCCGGGGGAGCTGGTCGACCTCGCCCAGTTGACCGGCGCGCAGGACGAGCGGCTGGCTGAGTTCACCCGCAGCGCGACGCCGGCCGAGCTGACCCGGTACGGCCAACTGATCAACTCCGACGACGTGATCAACTCGCAGCGGATGCGCTCGGGTGCCCTGGCCGCCCGCCCCGACCCCAATGCCCTGAAGGTCGACCCGGACGTCTGGTACATCGCGCAGAGCAACGCGCTGCGCCGGTTCACGCTCATGCAGCTCGACCTGTCCAACACCCTCGACGCCACATCGCGGGACCGGCAGGTCCGCGCGCAGACCAGCTCGGTCCTGACCGGTACGGCGACGGGGCTGCTGGTGCTGCTCGCGTTCAGCGCGGCACTGCTGTTCGGGGTGCGGACCAGCCGCCGGCTGCGCGGGCTGCGCGGGGCGGCGCTGACCGTCGCGTACGCCGAGCTGCCCGGCGCGATCTCCGCACTGTCCGAGGCTAGGGAGCCGGCGGCGGTGAGCGCCGCGCTGCACGAGTCGGTGGTACACGCGGAGAAGCTGGCCGTCCGGGGCGTCGACGAGATCGGCGAGGTGGGCGCGGCACTCGGTGCGGTACACCGGCAGGCGCTGCGGCTGGCCGCCGAACAGTCGCTGCTCCGGCTGGACATCGCCGGGCTGTTCGTCGCGCTGTCCCGGCGCGGGCAGTCGCTGATCCACCGGCAGCTGGCACTGATCGAAGAGTTCGAGAGCAGCGAGTCCGATCCGCACCGGCTGGAGAGGCTCTTCGAACTCGACCACCTGGCCGCCCGGATGCGGCGCAACGAGGAGAACCTGCTCGTCCTGGCCGGTGGCGAACCGGGCCGGCGGGTGACCGCCCCGGTATCGCTGGTGGACCTGATCCGGGCGGCCGCCGCGGAGATCGAGGACTACGAACGGGTCGACTCGTCCGCCGTGTTCGACATCGGCATCGCGGCACAGGCCGTACGGGACCTGATCCACCTGCTCGCCGAGCTGCTGGAGAACTCGACCACGTACTCCCCACCGGGCAGCCGGGTACGGGTGGCGTCCCGGCGGGCGGTGGAAGGGGTACAGCTGACGGTGTTCGACCAGGGCATCGGCATGCCGCCCGCCCAGGTGACCGAGCTCAACGGCCGGCTGGCCCGGCCGGGCATGCTCACCGCCGAGCTCGCCGGCACCATGGGACTGCTCGTCGTCGCGCGGCTGGCCGCCCGGCACGGCATCGAGGTGCAGTTGCGCAGCGCGCAAGGTGGCGGTACCGCGGCACTGGTGGCCATCCCCACCGCACTGCTCGCGCCGCCCCCGGTCCGCGCCCAGATCCCGGTCCGGGTGATCCCCTCGCTGGCCCCCGCGGCGCCGATCCCCGCCCAGCGCGGACCGCTGTTCGCGCCCGAGCCCGCCGTACCGGCCCCGGTCTCGCCGGTCCCGGCCGGCAACCACGGCCTGCCCCGCCGCCGCCCCGGCCAGCTCCTGCTGTCCGGTGGCGCGATCGACGCCGCGGATCTACGCGGTGCCACCGACCCCAACCTGCCGCCCGACCCCGACGTGATCCGCGCCCGCCTGTCCGGCCTGGCCAGCGGTCTGGCCGCGGCCGCGCGACGCAACCAGAGCAGCACCTGACGTACCGAGGAGCACCATGAACATCTCCACCGAGCCGAATGATGTCGACGGCGGCCTCAACTGGCTGCTGACCTCGTTCGCGCGCCGGGTACCGGACGTGGCGCACGCGCTCGCGGTGTCGGTCGACGGGCTCACCCTAGCCTCGTCGGACGGGCTTCCCGTCGACCGTTCCGACCAGCTCTCCGCGATCACCAGCGGGCTGGCCAGCCTCACCGTCGGTGCGGCCAAGTGCCTGTCGACCGGGCGGGTCCGGCAGACTGTCGTCGACATGGACGGCGGCGTGCTGCTGGTGATGGCCGTCGGCGACCGGGCCCAGCTCGCGGTGCTCGGCAGCGCCGGATGCGACCTGGGCCAGATCGGCTACGAGACCGCGATGCTGGCGCACCGGGTCGCCAGCGCGCTCGAACCCGGCGCCCGGGTGGCCGGTCAGTTATGAGACGCCGTTCCTTGCTGGCGGCCTCGCTCGCTGGTTTTGTGTCAGCTTGTGAGGCGCCCGAGGACCCGTCCGCGAAGCTCTGGCACTCGGGTGAGCTGACCATCGGTACGGGCAACACCACCGGGGTCTTCTACGTGCTCGGGGCCGGGTACGCCGGCCTGATCAACCGGCATCTCTCCGGGTACGACGCGAGCGCCGCACCGACCGGCGGCTCCATCGACAACCTGCAACGACTCTCGAACGGCGACATCGACATCGCGCTGACCCTCGCCGCCGCCGCCGACGACGCGCTCGCCGGTACCGGAAACTGGTCGGGCCGGCCGCAGCCGATCCGCGCGCTGGCCCGCACGTACAACAACTTCGAGCACGTCATCGCCCGCGTCGACGCGGGGATCGACTCGGTCGCCGCGATGAAAGGGCACCGGGTCTCGATCGGCAGCCCCGGCTCGGGTACCGAGCTGATCGGCAAGCGGCTGATCGCCGCCGCCGGGCTGGACCCGAACAGCGACATCGTCGGCGTGTCGATGTCCCTGCCGCAGGCCACCGCCGCGATCCTGTCCGGCGGCATCGAGGCGATGATCTGGTCCGGCGGCCTGCCGACCCCGGGCATCGTGGACCTGTTCATCCAGGCACACGGGAGCGTGAAGTTCGTACCGATCCAGGAGCTGCTGCCCAAGGTCGACCAGAAGTACCCGAACCTACTGGACAGGGCGGTCATCCCGAAGAGCGTGTACAGCCTGCCCGACGACGCACCGGCGCTGACCGACGCCAACCTGATCGTGGTGGGCGACAACATGCCCGCCGACCTCGCGTACCAGCTGACCAAGCTGCTCTTCGACTACCAGCAGGACCTGGTCGCGATCCACCCGGCCGCGAGCGGGATCCGCCGGGATACCGCGGGCGCCACCGACCCGGTACCCCTGCATGCCGGGTCACAGCGTTATTACTCGGGCGCCTAGCCTTTCCTGGTGTTGCGTTTCCTGGTATTGCGTCTCCTGGTATTGCGTCTCCGGGTGTTGCGTCTCCGGGTGTTGCGTCGAAGGCCGCTCCTGGCCCTGGTCGCCCTGGCGGCGGCGGTCGCCGGGTGCTCGCCCGCGCCGTCACCGGCTCCGGCTGCCTCCGCGGTCGCGTCGCCGGCCGCGTCTTCCGTCGCGCCCTCGGTTGCGCCGGCTTCGCCGGCGCGCGGCGACGTCACCCTCGCGTTCGCCGGCGACGTCCACTTCACCGACCGGACCGCCAAGCTGCTGGACGACCCGGCGCACGCCTTCGGACCGATCGCCGCGGTGCTGGCCGACGCCGACCTCACCATGGTCAACTTCGAGAGCGCGGTGACCTCGCGCGGCACCGCGCAACCCAAGACCTTCCACTTCCGGACCGTGCCGGCCGCCTTCGACGCGGTCAAGGCGGCCGGGATCGACCTGGTCACCTTCGCCAACAACCACGTCCTCGACTACGGCCCGGTCGGGCTGTCCGACACGCTGGCCGCGGTCCACGGCGCCGGCATGCCGTACGTCGGCATCGGCTCCGACGCGGCCGCGGCCTGGGCGCCGTACCTGACGACGATCAAGGGCCGGCGCCTCGCGTTCATCGGCGTGTCCCAGGTCGAGGAGCTGGCGTCCAGCTGGGTGGCGACCGCGAGCCGGCCCGGTGAGGCGAACGCGATCGACCTGGCGCACACGCTCGCGGCGGTGACGGCCGCGAAGAAGCAGGCCGACACGGTGATCGTGTTCATACACTGGGGCACCGAGGGCAATTCATGCCCGAACGCCGCGCAGCGGGCGCTCGCCCCGCAGCTGGCCGCCGCCGGCGCCGACATCATCATCGGGGCGCACGCGCACACGCTGCAGGGCAGCGGCTGGCTCGGCCGGACCTTCGTCGCGTACGGCATGGCGAACTTCCTGTGGTGGCTGCCGTCGTACAGCACCGAGACCGGGGTGCTGAAGCTGACCCTCCACTCGGACGGCACCGTGGCGGACCGGTTCTATCCGGCGATCGTGTCCGACACCGGCCAGCCGGTACCGGCGAACGGCGCCCCCGCGGCCCGGATCAGCGCCAGATACGCCGGCCTGCGTACCTGCGCCGGCCTGGCCGCGGCGCCCTCGTGACCTCCTGCCCCTTCGACTCGCCGGGGGGTATCCGGTTTGGCACGCACCGCCGGGCTGGGCTAGAGTTCTCATCCGTCACCCGGTACTTCGGTGGCGCGCGGACGTAGCGCAGTTGGTAGCGCATCACCTTGCCAAGGTGAGGGTCGCGGGTTCGAGTCCCGTCGTCCGCTCGGAGGCCGCCAAAGGCGTCCCACGTTGGTGGAGTGGCCGAGAGGCGAGGCAACGGCCTGCAAAGCCGTGTACACGGGTTCAAATCCCGTCTCCACCTCAGCACGGCCTTGGGCGATTAGCTCAGCGGGAGAGCGCTTCCCTGACACGGAAGAGGTCACTGGTTCAATCCCAGTATCGCCCACAGGAAGTTTCAGCAGCTCAGAGGCCGGATCCCCGAACCAGGGGGACCGGCCTTTCCCGTTCTCCCGGACCTCTTGGGAGAACTTCGGGAGACGATCTTGCGCGGGCATGTCAGGTACCCTTCCGCAGCAGGCGATCGAGCACGAATACCGGCGAGCCGGGCGCCATCGCGCGGCGGTCGACCAACGCCACCTCCCACAGCTCCGTCAGCCCGTCCATGAGCCGTTGCCGCATGCCCGCTGTCACGTGCGAGTACACCGCCTGGATCGATCCGTCCGCGTGGCCCATCTGGTGATCCATGAGCTTGCCCGGCGTGCCCAGCTCCTCCATGAGCGTCTTGTACGAGTGCCGCAGCCCATGCGGGGTCAGACCCCGGGCGACCGGCAGCCAGCATGCGTCCGCCCGCCCTTCAGCGTTGCGACCCCGGACCGGGATCCCGGGCCACGGCTCACCGAGTACCGGCGCCGGACGGACCTTTAGCCGGCCCTTGCTCGGGTACCACCCTGTCGCGGCCGGCTGGAACAACCAGGTGGCGAAGTTCGTCCGCCGCCAGTGCGCGGCCAGCTCGCCCAGCCACCCACCGCGCACGTACCCGAGGTCGGCTATCACCTTGCCGATCGTGTCCCTCGTGGCCTCCTGGACGATGTCCGGATGGTTAAGGACGTTGGACACGGTGGCCCGGGAGACGCCCGCCGCACGGGCCACGTCGTCCAGGGTCGCGCCGGGTCGGCGTTCCGCCCCGTTGGGCGGCCGGTGGCCCCGGAACACGTACGTGAGGTCGTGACACCGGCACGGTTTCGGGGCAGTGCGGCTGATATGTTCGGTGACCAACCGGCTCAGCCATGGCGGGGTATCGATGGTGCGGTACGAGTCATCCTTGGGCGGACACCTGAGCAGCTCGCCCGTGTCCAGCTCGTACAGTTGCCACTCGACCCGGACCCCAGTTGGACGCACGTACCTCGTCTCCAGACCGACCAGCTCACCCCACCGCATCCCGGTGAACCCGAGTAGGGTCACCGCTACGAACTCGTCATCCCGGCCCGACAGCAGCGCGGCCCGTTCGGCGATGAGCAGGACGCCCAGCGCCGAGGTCACCACCTTCTCCGGGGCTCGGTTGTGCGAGCGCCCAGCCCGCTTACCCCGACCCCGGCGCCGGGCCGCCGGGTTGGACTCCCGCAAACCCTCGTCGACCGCGTCGGCAAGGACCAGATGCAGAGTCGAGCGCCAGCTCTTGATGCTCGACTCCGCGTAGCCCGCCGCGCGTTCCTGCTTCTCCCACGCGGCGACGTCGGCCGGCACGATGTCCGCGACCGCCACGTCCTCGAATGTCGGCAACAGGTGCTCTTCGATGTGCCGCCGGTAGTTCTGCATCGTCGAGGCCGCCAGGTCCAGCCCGGCGTACCACCGACTGACATAGGCCCCGAACGTGATCCGTCCGGCGCCCGGGTCACGATGGGTACCGGCCCGCACCTTCGCTTCGGCGTCATTGGCTGCCTTCTCTGCCTCGCGCCGAGTGCGGAACCGGATCGTCGCACCGGTCGCATCCTTGACTGCGGCGTACTTGCCTGGCCCGACCTTGTACCGGCCACGCCAGTAGCCGTCACGGTTCTCCGCGAATCCCACGGGTTACCTCCTTCCTGATGTCAGGCCGCCACGTCCTGGGCGGCATTGCGCGATCGCCGGGGCCGGCGAGCGGTGAGACGTACAACCAATCCCGCTTCTTCGGCGGCTGGCCGCGCCGGCTGTCGAGCGACAGGCACCGCCGGTGTGTCGTCCGGCCGGACCTCGAAGATGCGCGCGATCTCGGTCATGTGTTCGTTGGTGAACCGGTAGCTGCCGCCGATCCAGCAGTACGGGATGCGACGTCGCCGGGCCTGCTCCTTCACCCACCACTCCGAGCAGCCCAGGATCCGAGCCACGTCAGCGGAACGGTGGAACGCCGAGGGGGCCAGGGGTGGGCCGCTCATGGCGGTGGTTCTCCTCTCCGGTTTGGCGTCAAGCGCTGTTTGACGGTGTTCTTGCTCAGTTGTGGAGTTGCTGGATCTGTTGGCGGGCAAGGTCTTGGTGCTCTCTGGCGAGTGCTGCGGACGTGTTCGCCATGACAGCGTCGCCGGTGTTGTGCCAGCCCTGCCCGACGAACTGAAGGAAGTTGACGACCAGCACCGTGGGTCCCTCGGTGGACGGTGTCTCCGTGCTTGGCCCGGTCATCTTGGTACGCCGAAACACGATGCGGTCCTGACGCAGGATGGTGAAGCTGACCGAGTAGGTGCGGGACTTGGTGAAGAAGTGGCCGCCGAATCCGAGCATGTGCGCCCACCGGCACAGGCCCCGCCACTCGG
>WNGG01002217.1_pt1 | contig 22328 bp, 26 predicted proteins | sample 5400661 | NCBI WGS metagenome assembly WNGG01 (sample SAMN13153372, study PRJNA577476) | soil metagenome | isolation source: 100 cm soil or saprolite under Garry oak tree replicate 1 | place: USA:California | collected 2016-06-15
CGCGGCTCCGACCCGCCTTTTTCAGGATGTCGAGGGTCCGCGAAAAGTAAATGTCCGTGGTGCGTCCCGCCCGGATCTCGTCCGCCGTGGCGATGTAGAAGTCACGTCCCGTCGTGGGCTTGGGCATTTCTCCCGCAGCGGCTACTTTCTCCGTTTATTAGAGCTTTTACCTTCCGCCTCGGTGGCAGGATCTTACCCCGCTATGGCCGATGACGCGTGCGCATACCCGCAGTCGCGGAATAGAGTTCGATATCAGGTCTTATCCGAAGCTCACCAGGTCGTACGCGGCGAGCGCAACGACGAAGGGCAACGCGAGTTGTTGCGTCACCTCGCTTCTGCTTCGGCCGATGGAGTACCAGACGATGACTATCTCCATCACGATCACGAGTGCGAGACCCGCCCCCACGTACGGGAGAAGCTTCCTTCCTCCAATGACTTGCAATCTTGCGAGCCGATATCGAGCGAGGTCCTCGTCAAGCGCCTTCCAAGCGACCGGCAGCATGAGGAGAACGAACGCCGCCGTCAACCCGATCAAGCTGGCAAACCAGAAGGCCTCCGAAATGGAATACGGAAATCCCGAAGTCAGGAAAACGATGGGTGACGGCTTGACACGCCGATGGCCGAATGTCCAGCCGAATGTCGACCCATTCGCGAAAGGGGAAAGTGCCCGCTCTTCCGAAGGGCATTGAGGGGAGGGCGAGACAGCACCGCGCGAGCGCTTCCGGCTCTATTGCACAATCCTGCCGCTAGGCGCGGGATTCGAGTTTTGGCCGGGCCTTGTGCGATGCCCTGGTGGTCACACGCTCACACGTGTCTCCGATCCAATTCGTTCTGAAGGACCGCGATCGCGTGGTCCGTGTGCAAGGCCAACGGACCGAGCCCGACCACAATAGCCCCACGATCTGTTAGGGTTCGCTCCTCGGCCGTCGTCAAGTCCTGGTTGTCCGAGAGCACGAACGTCGCGTCGGCCGGGAGGTTCGCCTGCCGGACGTCTTTGCCACCTTCCTTGGCGTAGACGAATGAGGGACCGAGGCGATCGAGCGCTTCCTCGAAATTCGTCCGCGAACCGAACACGCCCGGAGAGCTCTCGCGTTCGATTCGGGAGGCGTCCTTCAGCGCCCCGCGCACGAGCGCGGCGTTGCTTCGGATGTCCGGTTGGTAGTTCCGGAGCCGAAACCCTTCGAGGCGAACGAATCGCGGCGGGTCGGGAGGACCCAATAAGAGAAGACCGACTTCCACATCGCGACGGAGATCGTGGGCGACGAGGAGCGCGGCGTTTGCCGCGTTCAGGAGGATGTCCATGCGGCCCGCCGCACCGGCCAAGTCATCCAGGGAAAAGACGGGATCCGTGGAGGCCCGATGGCCGACGATCAGGAACCGTGGCACGACAATCGGATAGGCCATGGCCGCTTAAGGGTTCGGGGCCTGAGATTTATTTTCTAATCTGGATATTATCTGGGGCTCTCGAACGAGTCGATTCCGGCCAGCGCCTGGATCGCGTCCCGGTGAAACGGCACCAAGGGAAGCCGCAACGCCTCTTCTCGAGGAATCCAGCGGACCGATTCGGTCTCCTTCGGACGTCGAATCGGCGAGCAGTGGTAGATCGACCCAGACCACTTTCGGTGGGAGAAAGTGCGCTCCACGGCGGCCCACCGCGGCCCCACGCGAACCTCGATGCCCGCCTGGGACCGAATGGAACCCTCGAGATCCGCCTTCTCCGAACGCCCATGTCGCTCTCCGCCAGGGAGAGCCCAGAGTCCACCGAGCAGCTGGCCGCGAGGCCGCCGGACAACGAGGACCCGGCCATCGGCGGTCACGAGCCCGAAGACGACCGGGACCACGGACGGGGACCGGGAGCGAGATGAAACGGGCAGGTCCCGTTCCTCACCCGCGGCACGGGCCAAACAAAGCCGTTCGATCGGACACTTGGGACACGCCGGGGCGAGTGGCATGCAAACCGTCGCACCGAGCTCCATCATCGCTTGATTGAACGCGCCGGGCCGGTCCGGGGAAACGAGCTGAGCGGCAATCTCCGCGATTCGCTTCCGAGCCGGTCCCGTCGTCACATTCTCGCGGATCCGGAAGACGCGTGCGATCACCCGGGTGACATTCCCGTCCACCGCGGGTACCGGAACTCCGAAGGCGATGCTTGCCACCGCACCGGCCGTATACGGACCGATTCCGGGGAGCGACGCCAGCGCATCGTACGATGAAGGAATTCGTCCGTGGTGCTCGTCGACAATCACCTGTGCGGCCGCGTGCAGGTTCCGAGCCCGGCCATAGAAGCCCAAGCCTTCCCAGATCGCGAGGACGTCATCCAGGGGGGCCGCCGCGAGATCCTGAACCGTCGGGAATTGCTTGAGGAACCGCTCATAGTACAGCGTGCCGTTCTTGATCCGGGTTCGCTGAAGGAGATATTCGGCGACCAAGATTCGATACGGGTCCCGGGTCTGCCGCCAAGGCAGCTGCCGTCGATTCGCGTCGTACCACGGGAGCAGCCGCGCGCGGATGTCATCCGGGGAAGGGTCTCCCATCCCTCGTGCGATGCATCGAGACACATATCAGGATTCGGACCGCAGAGCGATGGAACGGTGATCCTTCAATCAACCTTGAATAAGGGTAACGAGCGAGTCACTCACTTAAAAATCTCACCCGTTTCGCGGCTCCAGAAGATCAAGTCGAGTGCGGCCATCGGAATCCCGATCTCCTTCGAGAACCGCTCGATTCGTCTCTCGATATCCAAGTATCGCCTTGGGGTCAAGGTCCGCGGCAATCGACGGAGGACGCCGTGACGAATCAAGTTCCGGAGGATGTGGCGGTCCAAGATTGCGAGGTCCTCGCCCCGACCCGTGTTCCGCAGAAAGTGACTGGCCTCCTTCAGACCTAAACCGCGGACCTCGCTGACGAGCCACCCACGAGTATCCTTCGAGGACGGGAATGAATCCAGCATCTTCCCGAGTTCGCCACGGCCTCGCGGGAAGAATTGCTCCCTCGCGCGAACGATGAACGTCGCTTTGTGATTGTGGAATCGAGTCCGATGCTGCAGGAACGCGGCGATCTCCTTCGGCCCACCGGACCACAGGAGCTCGGCCTTTCGGAGCGCTGCGACCGCTGCATCCGATGTCCGTGCTCTGGATTGAATCGCAATCAAGCAGAAACAGAGCTCCTCGAAGAGACGTTCGTCGCCTTCGCGTCCGATGCGACGGAATTCCTCGAGGCGTGCCTCGATCGCGGGCTGTTTGGCCTCGTATTCGATTCGCAGCGTGTCGATGTTGCGAAAGGCCGCCTTCAAGGATTCTGCAATCCGGTTGCGGACCATAAGACTGGCGGGAATCTCGAGCGCGCTGCACCCTAGAACTTCTCTGTCCGCCGCACGTTTAAATAACCGAATCCGCTACGAGGCGACCATGTCACTGCTGTACCTGCTGGCCCGCTGGCTCGACCGGATTTCTCCGGCTCCGATCGCGTACGCGCATTGCGACATCCCCTGCGGCATATACGATCCGCATCACGCGCAACTCGCGGCCCACACGGTCGTTCGAATGGTCGACCTGATCAACCAGCTCGAGAAGCCCGGGGCCAGCTCGACCCCGGAGCAGCGCCAAGAGTACACGAACAAGCTCACGCGTTACATCGCGACGAAGGAGCAGCACTCCGAGATCGCCAAGAACGAAGTACGCATCTTGTGGGGCGACTACTTCAAACCGGAGCATGTGAAGACGTTCCCGGAGCTCCACGAACTTGTGTGGAAGGCACTGAAATCGGGTTCGAAGGCGCGCCAGGAAATCAGCCTCCAAGCGGCCGAGGACCTGCTGAAAGCGACGAACGATATCGCGTCGATCTTCTGGAAGACGAAAGGATTCGAGACGATCACCGCGAAGGCGCCGTACCCCACGGAGCGACTGACCGTCTACCCGAAGTTCAAGTGATTCCGTCCGCGATATTCCCGCTCCGCCGCTTCCGAGTCGAAGACGACAGCATGCGGCCCGCATTGGAACCGGGCGATTACGTCCTCGTGAACCGGTGGGCGTACAAGTTCCGTCCTCCCGCGAAGGGCGACCTCGTCGTCGTCCGGGATCCGGAGACGCCGCAGCGATTTCTGGTGAAACGGGTTTCGGATCTCCCAGATGCCACGCAGATTCGCGTGGCGGGCGACAACGCGGATCGCAGCCGAGACAGTCGCTCCTTTGGACCAATCCCTGTGAGAGAGATTGTTGGGAAAGTCTGGATCCGGCTGCGATAACGAACCGAGGTCAGTCCCACTTCTCGAATCGCACGTACGCAAAGCCGAGGCGCTGGCAGAGGTTCTTCACATCCTCGACCATGTCGTGCAAGCCGCAGATGAAGACCTGCTTGTTTCCGTAGTCGTTGATATCGTTCTCGATGACCTTCTGGACATAGCCCACACGGCCCTTCCAATCCGGCGTCTCCGGTCGCGAGATCGTCGGGTAGAAGTGGAAATTCGGATGCTCTCGCTCCCATTTCTCGATGAGGCTGCGGTAGATCAGGTCGTGCACGTATCGGACGCCGAACACGACATGGAACTCGTGGCCCGCGTCGAGGCCGTTCGCCCAGATGTGGCCCATCATCGCGACGAACGGAGCGACGCCGGTCCCGGTTGCCACGAACACGGTGTCGTACCGAATCGGCTCCGGGATCACGAAGCGACCCAGCGGGCCGATCGACTGGAGCTTTGTCCCGGGCGGAACGTGGTAGAGGTAGTTCGACATGAAGCCGCCCTCCACGACCTTGATGCAGAGTTCCAGGTAGTCCTTGTTCTCCGGCCAGGATGCAATTGAGTATGGGCGGGAGATGCGCTTGCCATCTTTCTCCGCGAAAATCGAGATGAACTGGCCCGGCTCGAAGTCGAACACGGGCTCATTTTCGAAGGTGAAGCGGATGAGGTACGTCTGCGGAAACTTCGGGGCGATGTCGAAAACTTCCTTCACGATCACGGTGTGCTTGCCCGATCGGAACTTCACGGGGGTCTCTTGAACGACGGGTTTTGGCAGCGCCACCGCTTTCGCCGGAACCGTCCCGCGAATCATACCAAGTTGGGCACCCAGCAATCCAATTTAAACATTTCTTACGTAATGTGAAAGTGCGCGAGTCAGCGTTACGCGGCGTGACCGCAGGGCGCTTATCGAGGCTTCTCGAGGAACACGTTGGCGTACAACAGGCCCGCGACGATCGCGCCGATGAACGGCCCGATCCAATAGACGTACCAGTTGTCGAAGAACTGCGCGACGATGGCCGGCCCGAACCACCGCGCGGGATTCATCGCCGCACCCGTCAAGGGTCCGCCCATCATGATGTCGAGCGCGATGGTCAGCCCGATCGCCAGGCCCCCGACCGCATTGAAAGAGCCTTTGGGATCGATCCCCGTGCCGTATACAACGGAGACCAGGAAGAACGTCAGGATGGCCTCGACCAGGATGGCCGTTCCCCAGCCGACCGCCGGTCCGAGGGCCGGAGTGCCGAGGTGGTACGTCTGCCACTCCTCAGCCGGAAACACTCCGAGGAGGGCGACCGCGGCGACCGTCGCGCCGAGCAGTTGCGAGGCCCAGTAGAGGAGGGCCAGGCGCAGAGAGATTTGCCGACCGACGAGGGCCCCGAGCGTGACGGCCGGATTGAAATGCCCGCCGGAGATGTGCGCGAACGCGGACGCCATCACGCCGATCGCGAGTCCGTGCGCAAGGGCGATGAGCAGGAGATCCGTCCCGCCCGTGGAGATGATCGCCCCCGCGCCGATGAAAATCAGCGTAAAGGCGCCGACGAATTCCGCGACTCCCTTCCGCCACGCGGCGATCGCCATCTCGCGCCTCCCCCGGCGGCGTAGCGGCGCCGTCTATTTGTAGTTTATTCGGCGGGCCGACGGAACGGCCTCATCTGATGTAAGACGCGGAGCCTCGGTCGAACCCGGGGACGAACTCGAGGGCCAGCTGAGACGGCTGCCACGCCGCGTCCGGGAACACGAGGTTCGGGAAGAACCGCGCGGTGTCGGCAGAGATCTGTGTGACGAGGTGGTCGATCCCGAACAAGGTCTCGAGGACTCGATGCGCCTGCTCGCGGCACACGCGCTCGTCGACGAAGCCGACCGAGTGCAGGTACTCGTGCAGGAGGACGTAGAACGCGTAGGGCTTGTAGAGCTGCGGGTTCGTCTCCTGAATTCGAAGGAGCGGAACTTTGTTCATCACGATCACGTTGGTCGCAATCGGATAGAAGGCGCCGAGGAATCCCTGCGGATGATTCCCGAGGTCGGCCAAGGCCAGCATGAGGCCCGCTCGCGTGCGCCCGAGGACGGCCTCGACGGCACGCTTCACGAGCTCGAAGATGTCGGCGAGGGTCCGCGCCTGGTCCAGCTTCGCGCTGAAGTCCATCGGTCGTCGAACTCGTTCGTCCGTCTTAAGACATTGCTCGAGGGCTTTCACCAAGGGACCGACGGGAGTGCATCTGTCCCGGTCGATGGTTAGGCCAAAGGGCCGCGTGAATACCACCGGTGGGAAAACCAATGAAACCTTTATCCGAGCGCATCCCGACGGCGGTGTGAAGCCCATCGGACTTTCAGGACCTCCCGCGTGGTCGCGCCCTCGCCGTATTACGCTGCATCGCCCGTCCGACGATCTGCTCCGAGCCTGCCGTTCGGTTGGGGCGCGGTAACGGTCCTCCTGGTCGGAGCCGCTCTCCTGATCCTCGGAATCCTGTTGATCCTTTACGGGTTCCTCAGCTTCCTCACGGGGACGATCAGCCAAGCGACCAGCGCGTCGTTCTCGGTGACGGCGTTCTTCCAGTCGTTCTTCGGCGCGGTCATGCTGTTCGTCATCGGGGGCGTCCTCGCGGGCATCGGAGGGTGGCTGGTCCGCCTCTGGTGGATCTTCCTTCTCGTCGGCGTCGTGACCGGCGCAGGCAACGTGGCCAACACGGCCCGCGGGCGGGCCGAGCAGACGTCGGATGTCCGCGTGCGCTGTCGCAACTGCGGCCGCCTGAACCCGGAGTTCGTCCAGTTCTGCATGGCCTGCCAGCAGCCCGTGTGACCGGTTCTCGATCGCGGTTCGGAACCTATTTGAGCCCGCGGTGGGGTTCGCGCGGACCGATGGGGCTCGTCACCCGGTTTGCCCGGCAATGGGTCGCCGGGGAGACGATGGCCGACGCGGTCCGAGTGGCGAAAGAGGCGAACGCTCGCGGGCTCAACGCACTCGTGAACCACCTCGGCGAGCACTACCGCGAGAAAGCACCCGTCGAGGCGACGAGGCAAGAATATCTGCGTTTGCTCGAGACGATGCAATCCGAAGGGATCCGCGGCGAGGTGAGCATCAAACCGACCCAGTTCGGCGTGTTGATCGATCGGGCTTACGCGCTCTCCGAGATGATCCCAATCCTAGAGGCGACCAAAGGGCTGGGGCGAGTCCTCTGGCTCGATATGGAAAGCGCGCACACGACCGACGACACCATCTGGATCTGTGAGCAGCTTCTCGCCCAGCACGACCGGGTCGGAATCTGCCTCCAGGCGAACCTGAAGAGGACGGCCGATGACTTGGACCGTCTCCTCGAAGCCCACGCGCGCGTCCGTCTCGTGAAAGGCGCGTACCAGGAGACGCCAGACATCGCTTATCGGACGCGGTCGGAGATCGACCAGGCGTACCTCGCGCACCTCGAGACGCTCTTCACGAAAGGCCGGGACTTTGCGGTGGGGAGCCACGATGGTCGAATGATTGAACGCGCCCTCGCCTTGGCGAAGGTGCATCCCACCACATTCGAGTTCGCGATGCTCCAGGGAGTCCGCGATCCGCTCAAGATCGAGCTTGTGCGATCGGGACATCGAGTCGCCGAATACATCCCATACGGTCCGAACTGGCTCCCGTACTTCACCCGCCGGCTCCGCGAACGCCCGCGCAACGTGATCACGATGATCCGCTCCTTTGTGAGCGGGTGACACAGCCTTTTCTCCCGTCGCCCCTTTCGAGAGCGTGAACCGTCGCGCCTTCACGCGAACGATGCGGATTCTCGAGTCCCGGTACCCGGTCGAGGATTGGAGCCGCGGGATGACATCATTCGAGGTCCTGATCTCGACGATCCTATCGCAGAGCACGACGGTCGCCAACGAACGCCGCGGTTTCAAAGACCTCCGGTCGCGGGTCGGGACGATCACCCCGCAACGAATCGCAGAGACGCCGGAGGCGGAGATTGCAAAGGCGATCTGGCATGCGGGTCTGGCCAAGCAGAAGGCGCTGCGAATCGCCGCGGTCGCTCAAGCGCTCCGGGAGGATCGCAGTGGTCTCGAACGGATTCTCGAGCTGCCGACCGACCGCGCGCGGCAGGAACTGATGACCCTGCCCGGTGTGGGACCCAAAACGGCCGACGTCGTCCTCGCGATGGCCGCCGGCCATCCGACGTTCCCGGTCGACACCCACATCGCCCGCATTGCCCGACGGTGGAACCTGGTTCGCCGAACGGATTATGAGACCATCCGGGCGGCCCTGCAACGATGGACGCCTCCGGGAAAACGGAAGGCCTGGCACCTCGCGATCATCGCGCACGGTCGCACGCTCTGCAAGGCCCGGAATCCACGATGCAGCGAGTGCCCGGTTCGACGCGATTGTGATTGGTACCAGCGCAAGAGGACCCGAGCACAACGGTCGCGCCGCGGATCGTCGCCGAGAGCGACAAAGGATTAAGAGCGCCGTGAGATTAGCGCGCGAAGGCGTTCTCGTTGGCCGTCGTCTCGGACTATGTCCATTTGATGAAGCTCCGCATCGACGCCCTCCTGCTGCTCGTGGCCGCCGCCGGGTACGTCGCCACGAGCGGTATCGCCATGGACCTCTGGCGTTTCAGCCTCCTGATGATTGCCGGCCTCCTCGGGGCGGCCGGGGCCAGCGCGACGAACCACTACCTGGACCGGGACATCGACTCGGTCATGCACCGCACCCGGGGCCGGCCGTTGCCGCAGCACCGCATCGAGCCCCCGGCCGGCGCCCTCGCGTTCGGCGTGGCGCTACTCGCGATGGGCCTCGCGATTGCAGGATTCGGCATCAACCTCTTGACCGCGGTCATGATCGGCCTCGGGTATGCGGTCTACATCGGGGTGTACACGGTCGGACTCAAACGCACCCACATAAGCAACATCGTGATCGGCGGGCTCGCGGGCTCGTTCCCTGCGCTCGCGGGGTCGGCGGCCGCGGCGAATTCGCTCAGCCTCCAGGCGATCCTGATCGCCCTGCTGGTATTCCTATGGACGCCCGGACACTTCTGGGCTCTCGCGTATCGAAGTCGCGAGGACTACCGCCGCGCGCGCCTGCCGATGCTCCCTGCGGTTTGGGACGAGCGGCGATCGGCGGTGGCGATCACCGGCTCCACCGCCATCGTTGCCTTCGCGAGCATCGCGTTTTTCTTCACGTCGGCATTCGACGCCATCTACCTCGTGGTCGCCCTCGTCCTGGGCGTCGCCCTCCTCGCGCTCACCGCGAAGTTCATCGCGCATCCCAGCGCGGAGACGGCCTGGGCCGGCTACAAGTTCTCAGGAATCTACCTCGCCCTTCTCCTGATCGGGATGATGGCGGACGCGATCCTCCGGATTCCCCTCTGACGTTCTTCCGTCGACGGACAACGTTCACCTTTAATATTGCACCGACCTTAGCTTGCCCCATCCTCCCGGGAAGCCGTTCCTGAGGCGACGAAAATGGTCTCCCCCCTGAAGGCGGACCTCGCCGGCCCGCGAATCGACAAGGGCCTTGACGACGTCTACGTGAAGGAGACGTCGATCTGTTTCATCGACGGCCAACGAGGGCGTCTCCTGTACCGAGGGTACGACGTTCGCGATCTCGCGGCGCACTCGTCATTCGAGGAGACCGTCTTCCTCCTCCTGGAGGGACATCTCCCGAATCGGGAGGAGTTCGACAAGGCGAAGGCCGACCTGGGGACGGCCCGCACTCTTCCCCCGTCCGTCCTGCGGCTACTCCGCTCGATGCCCGAGCACGCCCCGCCGATGGACGTCCTCCGGACGGCCGTCTCGTACATGTACAGCTTCGATCCCGAACGCGACGACATGACGCGCGCGGCGAACATGCGCAAGGCCCGCCGACTCGTCGCCCAGTTCGGGACGATCGTGGCCACGTACGAGCGGATCCGTAAGGGACAACGCGTCGTCCGTCCCGATCCGAAGCTCGGTCACGCGGAGGACTTCCTTCGGATGATGACGGGCCGGCGGCCCGATTCGGTCCACGCGCGGATGATGGACGTGGCGATGATCCTCTACGCCGACCACGCGATGAACGCGTCGACCTTCGCCGCGACGGTCGCGGCGTCGACGCTCGCGGACCTGTACAGCACGATCGTCGCCGCGATCTCGACGCTCAAAGGCCCGCTCCATGGCGGCGCGATCGAGGCCTCCCTGAATACGATCGAGCGGATCGGTCGTCCGGAAACCGCGGAGGAGTTCGTCCTGAACACCCTGCGGAACAAGGAGAAAGTCTTCGGGTTCGGCCATCGCGTCTACAAGACCTACGACCCGCGGGCGTTGATCCTCAAGGATTACGCCCAGCGCCTCGCGGAGATGAGCGGAGACGACACGTACTACCGGATCGCGACGATCATCGAGGACACGGTCGTGCGGGCGCTCGCGTCGAAGCACATCTACCCGAACGTGGACTTCTACTCCGGCCTCGTGTTCCACGACCTCGGGATCCCGACGGACCTCTTCACCCCGGTCTTCGCCGTCGCCCGGATTGCCGGTTGGACGGCCCAGGTCCTCGAGTACTGGGAGGACAATCGCCTCCTGAGGCCGCTCGACTGGTACGTGGGCCCGAAAGACCTCGTGTACGTGCCCATCGACGAGCGTCCTTGAGGCGAGGACATGCCGTCGGAACGCCTCGTCCTCCGTCCCCCGGAGACGGGCCACAAGATCCTGATCGCGGAGAGCGGACTGCGGGTGCCGGACGATCCAATCGTCCCGCTGATCGAGGGCGATGGCATCGGTCCCGAGGTCGTGCGGGCGGCCCGGACCGCGATCGACTCCGCGGTCGCCCGCGCCTTCGGCGGGCGCCGCCGGATCGCCTGGTACCCGGTCCCCGCCGGGGAGCGCGCGATGTTCCAATATGGCGACATGCTCCCGGAAGCCACCCTCGGGGCGATCAAGGAGTACGTCGTCGGGCTGAAGGGACCGCTGACCACGCCGGTGAGCGGCGGCTTCCGCTCCCTGAATGTGACGCTGCGGAAGGCGCTCGATCTCTATGCGAACGTCCGGCCCGTTTACTGGATCCCGGGCGTCCCGAGCCCCGTCACCCATCCGGAGCGACTCGACATCGTCATCTTCCGCGAAGGCACCGAAGACGTCTACGCCGGCATCGAATGGGAGAAAGGCTCCCCGGAAGCCCGGCGCATGGTGGAGATCCTCGACAAGGAATTCCACGAGCGGGTCCGCCCGGACAGCGGGATTGGCGTCAAGCCGGTCAGCGAGACCGGCTCCAAGCGCCTCGTCCGGAAGGCGATCCGGTATGCAATCGACAACGGCCGGAAGTCCGTGACCCTCGTTCACAAAGGGAACATCATGAAGTACACCGAGGGCGCGTTCCGCACCTGGGGCTACGAGGTCGCGCAGCTCGAGTTCCGCGAGTCGACGATCCCCTGGGACGACGTCGTCAAGTCGCACGACGGCAAGGTGCCGGATGGCAAGGTCGTGATCAAGGATGTCATCGCGGACAACATGTTCCAGCAACTCCTCTTGCGACCGGAGGAGTACGACATCCTCGCGACGACGAATCTGAATGGAGATTACCTGAGCGACGCGGCCGCGGCTCAGATCGGGGGACTGGGAGTGGCGGCTGGCGGGAACATCGGGGACGCACATGCGCTGTTCGAGCCCGTTCACGGCAGTGCGCCGAAGTACGCCGGGATGGACAAGGTCAACCCCACCGCGGAAATTCTCGCGGGTGTGATGATGCTCGAATACCTGGGATGGCGCGAAGCCGCCATCCGGCTTCGGTCCGCCGTGAAAACGGTCGTGGGATCGAAGGTCGTCACCTACGACCTCGCACGCTTCATGCCCGGGGCCAAGGAAGTCCGCACCTCCGCGTTCGCCCGCGCGATCGTCGACGCGATGGACGGGGCGGGCCGGTGACCCGGCGCGCCGGCCATGCATGCCGGACGAAACTCGAGACTGCGATTTGCGCGGAGATGGACCGCCAGCGACTGCCCCATGAGCATCGCTCCCTCCGTTTCCGGGTGCACGATGCCGCGGGCGGCTCGACGAAATACGAGCCTGCCATCGTCGCGCGTCGCGGTCCGATCTTGTTCCTCGTGGAGCCAATCGCCCCGGGCCGGACCGCGCGAATCCGCCGCCTCACCGGGTTCCTGGAACAGCACTCTCCGGAAATCGTGCTGATCCTCGTGACCGCCGATGAAGCGGTGGACGAGATCCGTCCCGAGGCGTATGATGAAATCTATGGGGCTTCCGACGTGGGCCCATTGACGGCGCGAATCCGCAAACAGGATCCGGAGGGAATCGTACAGCCGTTCCAGAAACCGCAACGACCCGGCAGACGGAGCCACGACACCGCCAAATAAGGCGAGCCACATCGCGAGCCGATGGCCACCGCCCACTGGACCGAAGAGTTGTTCCTCCATCATCCGGAGGTGTTCCTCGCGGTCCACGAGCACGCCTGGTCCACGGGCGACGAACAGGTGCGCGACCTTCACGCGATCCTGGATCGGTTCGGCGTGCCCGCGGATGGCCGAATCCTCGACGCCCCCTGCGGCATCGGACGGCATGCGACCCGTCTCGCGAAGATCGGCTACCAGACCGTGGGCGTGGACCTTTCCCCGGTGTTCGTCGCGCGCGCGGCCGAACTCGCCAATCGTGAGGGCGTGGCCGGTGGAGCGACCTTTCAGGTCGGAGATCTGCGGCGTCTCACGGAGAACCTGCCCGCGACCGCCCTGCCCTTCGACGCCGCGCTCAACCTCTGGACGTCCCTCGGGTATTACGACGAAGACACAGACGTCCAGATCCTCCAGGAGTATGCGAAACTCGTCCGCCCTGGAGGCATCCTGGTCATCTACATCGTGAACCGGGATTTCGTCGTCCGGCATTTCGACCCGCAGGGGTACGAGGCGTTCGGCGACATCGTCCACATCGAACAGCGGCACCTGGATCTCGCGAGCTCGCGAATGCGGAACGAGTGGCGGTTCTTCCGCCGAAACGGAGAGGACCTGGACCACATCTTGACCGTGCCGATCGAGCACCGTATCTACAGCCTCCACGAGCTGCGCCGGCTCCTCGTTCGCGGAGGGTGGCATCCGACGGAGGCGTTCGGCGGGTTCAAGATGGACGCGCCCTCGATCGACAGTCCGACCCAGATCGTCATCGGGAGGCGATGAATGCCCACGGCCGTCGTACGGCCACCGCTCGAGGACGTCGAGTCGATCCGCATGTTCCTCCAGCAGGAACGAATCGCGCCCGGTGCGCGCCTGCTCGACGTGCCTTGCGGAATCGGCCGGCGCGCGCTCGGGCTCGCCGAAGCCGGATTCGATGTCACCGCCGTCGATCCAAACGAGATGGCCATCCACGCCGCGAAGGAGCGAATCCCCGATTCAATCACCGACCGCCTCCACTTCATGGCCGCGCCCCGCGACGCGTTGCCGGGCTTGGAGGCGGGCGCCCGATTCGACGCGATCCTCTGCTTGGACCACGCACTCGGTCGAGGGCCCACAATGGACGATGTCGATTTCCTGGGTCGCCTCGCCACCCACGTGGGTCCAGCCGGTCGGCTCCTCTTGGACCTCCTCAACCGCGACTTCTTCGCGTCCCGACCGCGACCCTTCGCGTTCCATACGATCGGGTCTCTTGAACAACACGAGTTCCGTTCGTTCGAGCCGGCGACGGGCGTGTTGCGATTGGAGTGGAAGTTCTACGAACGCGTCGACCAGGACTTGAAGCACCGGACCGACTCGTCGGTGGAGCTCTTCCTCCTCACGCCGTCGGACCTCACGGCGAGTCTCCGCCAATCGGGTTGGCGGATGGTCGGCGTCTGGGGCGGATGGCAGCGGCAGGCCGTGACGGCAGACCACCGCAAGCTGATCGTCCTCGCAACACCCACGGGTTGAAAAGGGAACGCGCGTTCCTCGAGAGCGCATGGCGTTGACCGCTCTCGACACGATTGCGGTGACTGTCTTCCTCGCGGTCTCCCTTTCGATCTTCGGACGGAAGATGTATCTCCGTCTTCGGTACCTGTTCACCGCGCAGCGGAAGGAACCGCGATGGGACCACCTCCCGACGCGGCTCAAGAACTTCGTCGTGTACGGGATCTTCCAGCGGAAGGTCGCGCGGGAGTGGTACGCGGGCGTGCTCCACTCGTTCATCTTCTGGGCGTTCGTCATCCTCGGGGCGAGCGTCGTCGAGATCACGGCCCAGGCGTACGCCCCAGGATGGCGGGTCCCCACCCCAACGATCGCGGGGTTTTCGCTGAGTGGTCCGCTCTACCTGGCCGAGGAGGGGATCGCCGCCCTCGCGGCGATCGGCGTCGGGATGGCTCTGTACCGGCGGTACGTGATCCGACCGAAGAAACTCATGCACGAGGGCATGCGCGACGCGACGATCGTCCTGTGCTTCATCCTCGGCATCGTGATTTCATTTCTCCTGTTCAACGCCGCGGACGCCGCCGCGGGGACCGTCGTCCTCCCGGAATGGAAACCGATCTCGTCGGCCATCGCGAGCACCTCGATCTTTGGCGCCGATCCGGCGCTCTGGTGGCGGACCTTGTGGTGGACGCACGTGGTCCTCCTGTTCTCGTTCTTGGCCTACGTGCCGCACTCGAAGCACATCCACATCATCTTCGCGATCGTGAACACGTTCTTCATGGACCTGACCCCGAAGGGCGCGTTAAAGACCGTGGACCTGGAGAAGACCGAGACGTTCGGGGTAAACCGCGTCGAGCAACTCTCGTGGCGGCAGCTCCTCGATGGATACGCCTGCACGGAGTGCGGACGCTGCACGGCTGCCTGCCCGGCGAACGCGACCGGCAAGCCGCTGGACCCGATGCGGATCATCACGAACATGCGGGACACGCTGAACGACCAAGGCAGCGCGATCGTGGGAGGGCACGTCGAGGGCCTGCCGGACATGTTCCAGACGGTCCATTCGGACGAGGGGATCTGGGCATGCACGACCTGCTACGCCTGCGTCAACGAGTGCCCGGTGATGAACGAGCATGTGCCGAAGATCATCGACATGCGGAGGAACCTGGTCCTGACCCAGGGGAAGATTCCTCCCGAGTCGACGGAAATGTTGCGGAACATCGAGACGAACTACAACCCGTGGGGCATTGGATGGGACCAGCGCGGCCGGTGGGCCGAGGGCCTCGGGGTCCGGACCGTCGCCGAGGCGATCGCGGCGAACGAGCCGATCGACGTCCTGTACTGGGTCGGCTGCGCGGCCTCGTTCGACGATCGGAACCGGAAGGTCGCGCAGGCCTTCGCCCGCATCCTGCGGAAGGCCGGCGTTCGATTCGCCATCCTGGGGGCCGAGGAAAAGTGCACCGGGGACCCGGCGCGGCGCATCGGCAACGAATACCTCGCGCAGACGATGATTCGGGCGAACGTGACGACGCTGAATCAATACGGGGTGAAGCGGATCGTCGCGAGCTGCCCGCACTGCTTCAACGCGATCAAGAACGAGTACCCGGAGTTTGGGGGGACGTATGAGGTTGTCCATCACAGCCAATTCCTCCAGATGCTGATCCGAGAGGGACGGCTCACCCCCACGCGGGACGTGCTTCAGTTCCTGACGTACCACGATCCGTGCTACCTGGGACGATACAACGACGTGTACGACGAACCGCGGGACGTGTTGTACCGCATCCCGGGCGTCCGCGTCGTCGAGATGCGCGAATGCCGTGACCACGGTTTCTGTTGTGGCGCCGGCGGGGCGCGGATGTGGATGGACGAGCGAACGGGCGAGAAGGTGAATCATCGCCGGCTGAGCCACATCGAAGAGACGCGGGCTAACGCGGTGGCGACAGCGTGTCCGTACTGTCTCATCATGTTCGACGACGCCACGAAGACGAAGAACCGCGAGGACATCCGTCGGTTTGATATCGCAGAACTCCTCGAACGGTCGCTCCCCTAGATGCGGCGTAGATGTCGGCAGCTGTCGTGAAAGGTTTTTCTATCGCGGCCGCCAGAGGGTCCCGAGGGGGCGAACCCATGGTCTTTGCTTCGTACTCGGATGCGGCGGCTCTCATCGGCCGCGTGGCGCTCGGGGCCCTTTTCTTGACCCACGGCTGGCCGAAGATCAAGGACATCAGGAAGCCGATCGGCTTTGTGAAAGGGACCGGGTGGCCCGGGGGGGCGGCGTTCGCGGCTCTCTTCTCGCTGCTTGAATTCTTCGGGGCCCTCGCACTAGTCATTGGCCTCCTGACGCAAATCGTGGCTGTCCTCTTCGTCCTTGAGATGATCGCGACGACTGTGTTCTCGAAGACGAAGCTAAAGAGGAAATTCAGCCTAGGATACGAACTCGATCTGGCGTATGCGGCCTTCGCCCTCGTCGTGGCACTCTTGGGCCCGGGCGCGTGGTCGCTCGATCGGCTCCTCGGTTGGGTCTAGAGATCGTTGATCTTCTTCGCGAGATCGAAATCGAGGTTCGTCAGGCCCCCCTTGTCGTGCGTCGTCAGCGTGAGCCGGACCGTCGCCCAGGAGTTCGCGATGTCCGGATGATGGTCCATCGCCTCCGCGAGCGCGCCGACCTTGTTGATGAACGCAAGCGCATTGGAAAAATCATGGAACGTCCAGGTGCGCTCAATCGAATTGCCCGCGCGAGACCAACCCGGGGCCTCGTGGAGGCGGGAAGCTATCTCGTCGTCGGAGAGGAGCGCTCGTCGGGCCACGAGATCGGGAAGGACCATGGCGGGCAAAAGGTTGGCGTCTCCGAAATCAACCTTGTTTAAGGTTAACACGAGGCACCCCAGCAGGTCGCCGGAATGGCCTATCGCACGATCACGATCGGGGTCTGTGCGATGATGTCGAACCCCCATGCGATGTCGAGGCCCACATGGAGGACATAGCTGTAATATGAATACGTCCCGCGATAACTCGATGCGACGTCCGCGGGAATCGGGATCTCAAATGTGAACGGCACCCCGATTCGGATCTGTTCCATGGGCACCGACACCTCTGTGCGATAGGTCTCCGTGGTCTCCTGCTGGCCGTCCGCCTTCGCCCACTCCCCGCCGAGGAGCCGGGTATAGACCCGCCGGATCCGGGTGTTCTCGGCCCGGTTCAACGTGATCCGGCAACCGATCAGCTCGCGCGCGAAGAACCGGTCGCCGTCGAGCTCCACGTAGACCTCCGGGCCCTGGCCCCCCGACCGGAATCGGACAGGCTGGGCGTAGGTGCGGACGCTCGGGCGATCGTAGAACACGAAGATCTCGGTCGTCCAGACGGTATCGAGCCACAGCGGGACATCCAGTCGCGCGCTGAGGATGTACTTCACGCTCGCGTGTCGACCCGCGTACGAAGGGAGGGCGTGGAGCGGAATCTGGAACTGGAACGGATACCGGTACGTCCCCGGCTGGATCGACTCCTCCCCCCGCACCGGGAGGCGCCATTGCACGATGGTCGCCTTCGATCGGTATGTGACCGTCGTCTTCCCGGCGCTTCGCGTGATGACGGTCTCCTCCGTGCCGGTGAAGTCGACGTACAGTCCGCGGCTCGAGACCTCCCGCGTCGTCTCGATGATGACGGTGCCCTCGATCACCTCTCCCGTGTAATACGATGTCCGAGGCAGCTCGACCACGATCTCCCGCGGCGTCGACTCACCTCAGGGCGACATGGCTCACCGGACGAGGAACCGCGTGCCGCAATACGAACACGTCGCGATGCCGAATCGATCGACGTTCGTCGGCGGGCCGCCGCAGTTCGGGCAGCTCAACGCGACGGGGCCTTGCTGGCCCGCGGGGACCATCGGCTGCTGAATCGGCGGCGGGGGCGGGATCGTCCGCCGGCTCGAGGCCGAGGACAGCGCGAGGATGACGAAGATGATGACGAACAGGAACGGGACGCAGACGAACGGCGCGAATCCCAGGGGAAAGAACGCCGAGGAACCCGCGAAGGAGAAGGCGATCGCGGAGACGGCGAGGATCCCGACGACGATCGCGAGGACGATGCCGATGGCCACGGTGTTCGGCGAGGGACTGCGCGGAACCGGCGGGGGAGACCATCCGGCCGGCGGGGGAGGCGGTTGGGCCACGCCTCCGAATTGAACGGGACTTAGATGAAGGCTCCGGGCCTCTGCCGCGTCAACTCTTGAGTTCCTTCAAGGTCGCGGGCAGGAGTTTCAGGACGTCCGCCACGATCCCCACGTGCGCCACCTCGAAGATCGGCGCGCTCGGATCCGTGTTGATCGCGACGATCAGGCTCGCGTCCTTCATGCCGGCCACGTGCTGCATCGCGCCGCTGATTCCGCAGGCCACGTAGAGCTTCGGCCGGACGGTCTTGCCGCTCTGCCCGACCTGACGCGTCTTCGGCAGCCAATCCATGTCCGTGAGCGGCCGGGAGGCGCCGACGACTCCGCCGATGGCCTTCGCGAACTCCTCGATGAGGGCCAGGTTCTCTTTCTTCTGGATCCCGCGGCCCGCAGACACGATGATGTCTGCGCCCGCGATGTCGATGTCCTGGACCTGCGGTCGCTCAATCGACAGGAACCGGGTCCGCGCCTTCGACGAATCGATTCGGAGAGGCATCGTGGTGACCGTCCCGCCCGCGGCAGGCCCCGCCGGTTTCACCGAACCGGGCCGCACGGTGGCCACGATCGGACGACTCGACGCAATCTCCACTTCCGCCTGGACCTTCTCGTTCAGGAGGCGGCGGGTGGCGACGAGGCGCTCGCCGTCGAAGCGCAAGGCGAGGCAATTCGTGACTAGCGGGAGGTCCATCGCACCGGCGAGGGCGGGCGCCAGGTCGTAACCTTGGGACGTATGGGCCACGAGGACGAGGCGGGGGTTCGCGCTCTCAACGACGGCGCGCGCCGCCTGACCGTACCCATCGGGCGTGTATTCCGCCAACGCCGGGTCGTCCGCGAGGAGGACCTCGGTGCCGGTGCCGGCGAGGCCATCGGCGAGGGCTCGCACATCATGTCCGAAGAGCGCAACCCGGCTGCGGCCACCCGAGTGAGATCCGAGTTCCCGACCGACCGCGATCGCCTCCAAGGTCGACGGTGCGACGCGGCCCTCCAAATGTTCCGCGAAGATCAGGACGTCGCCCGGCAGCCTCTCACCTCCGCCCGAACCCTTTGTCCCGGAGGAACTGCGCGAGCCTCTTCGCTTGCTCGTCGACGGTCCCGGTGATCATCTCCGCATGGCCCTTCGCGGTCGGCGGCGAGAGCCCTCGGACGGCGAAGGCGTATGGGAGAGGGACGGCGTCCCAGGATGCGAAGCCGAGCGCCGCGGGGGAGAGTTCCTTGATCGGCTGACGGGCCGCTTTCATGATTGCGGGGAGCGGCGCGTACCGCGGCGTGTTCGCGCCGAATTGAATCGTGAGCACGGCCGGGAGCGCAATCGAATAGAGCCGTTGCAGTCCGCCTTCGAGCTCGCAGGCGACCTCGAGGCCGTTCCCCTTCACCTCAACGCGCGTCACGACGCTCGCATGCGGAAGTCCGAGGAGGCCCGCCACGAGTCCCCCGGTCGCCGAATTCACGAGATCGTCCGACTGGACTCCGGTCAGCACGAGGTCGTGCGGCATCGTGCGGATTGCCGCCGCGAGGAAACGCGGGACCTTCCCGACATCATACGCGGCCGCCTCGTCGAACGCGATTCGGACGACCTCGTCCGCTCCCTTCGCGAGCGCCTCGCGCAGCATCTGCTCCGTACGTTTCGGGCCCGCGGTCAGTGCGACGACGCGACCTCCGGACTTCTCCTTGAGCCGGACGGCCTCCTCGAGCGCGTACTCGTCCGCGCCGTTCAGCTTGTAATTGAGCGCATCGCGCTTGATGTCTTTCCGATCCGGCGTGATCTGGAACTGCAGATCCGGATTCGGAATCTGCTTCAGGCATACGACGACGTTCAGCGGCACGGCGCGCCGGCGTAGAGGAGGACGCTATTTAATCGTGTCGTGCGGTTCGAGTCGCCGATGGTCGACACACCGTGGCGGTCGCTCTCGACACCGGACCGTGGACGCGAGTACCGCGCGCTACTCTCGTACCTCCCGCTCAGGGGATTTCGCAAGATGCTCACGGCAGCGGCAATCTAGCAAGGTCGGGAGACAGCTCGCGGAGACTCGGGGCCTCGTCGGATATTCGTTTCGCGCCAAGTTCTCGAGCCACCGCTTCTGGACCCTTTCCATCTGGGAAAACGAGGGGGCGCTGATGGCGTTCGTCGGCCGGGATCCGCACCGAGCGACGATGGGCACGCTGCAACCGTATATGGGCGAGACCGCGTTCACGCGCTGGGCGATCCGCGGTTCTGATGTCCCACCCTCATGGGACGATGCGATTCGGCGATCCGGAGCCGGGACGACGAAATGAAAGAGCGGCAGGCCTTCGGGCCTGCCTTCGTCTGCCTACGGGAAAATCCCACGCCACTTGTACGCTTCGACGACGCGAGCGATCGCCACCATGTACGCCGCCTGTCGCATGTCGACCTTCTTCGCTTCACGCATGTCCCAGACGCGATTGAAGGCGCTCACCATGATGCCTTCGAGTTTCTCATCGACGTCTTTTTTCGTCCAGAAGAATTCGGACAGGTTCTGGACCCATTCGAAGTACGAGACGGTCACGCCGCCGCCGTTGGCGAGGATGTCCGGGATCACGAGGATGCCCCGCTTGTGCATGATGTCGTCCGCCTCGGGCGTCGTCGGGCCGTTCGCTCCTTCCGCGACGATCTTCCCCTTGATGCGGGGCGCGTTCTCCGAGGTCAGGATGCCTTCGAGGGCGCACGGCGCGACGATGTCGACGTCGAGCTCCATGAGCGCCTCGTTCGTGATCTCCCGCGTTCCCGGGAATCCAACGACGCTCCCGGTCTTCTCCTTGAACGCGAGGACCTCTTTCGGGTCGAAGCCTTTCTCGCTGTAGATGCCGCCCTTCGAATCGGAGACCGCCACGATCTTCGAGCCTTGCTCGTCATGCATCAACCGGGCATAATGGGATCCGACGTTCCCGAATCCCTGGACCGCGACGCTCGCGCCTTTGAGATTCAGCTTGAGTTTCTTGCCGGCTTCGCGGGTGGCGTACATCATGCCCCGCGACGTCGCCTCGTCCCGGCCGAGCGAACCGCCGATGACGAGCGGCTTGCCCGTGACGACCCCGGGCTGGGCGAACCCTTTGTTCATCGAGATCGTGTCCATGATCCACGCCATCGTCTGGCTGTCCGTGTACACGTCCGGCGCGGGGATGTCCTTCTCCGGTCCGATGATGATCGAGATTTCGGACGCGTACCGGCGCGTCATGCGCTCGAGCTCGTCCTTCGACATCTCCTTCGGGTTGCAGATCACCCCGCCTTTCGCGCCGCCATACGGGATGCCCATGACGGCGCATTTCCAGGTCATCCAACACGAGAGGGCCCGGACCTCATCGAGGGAGACGTTCCAGTGGTACCGAATGCCGCCCTTGAACGGCCCGATCGCATCGTTGTACTGCACGCGGTAGCCGGTGAAGACCTTCACTCTTCCGTTGTCCATCTTCACGGGGAAGTGCACCGTCAGTTCGCGGCGCGGGCTCTTCAAGACCTCGAGGAGCCCGGAGTCCAAGTTCAACTTCTTGCCGGCCCGGTCGATCTGCTCCCGGGCGATCTCAAAAGGATTTAGCGTTTCCTTCACTTTCGCCATGGCACACGCCTCCCGAACATCCGACGGATGTCGAAGGTGGTCGCGAGTAGAGCCGTCCGCTTTTAAAGATTGTGCTCGAAGTTCCCGTTCGCGATTCCCAGTTGCTCAACTCACCGTGCCGCTCCTTCGTTGGGCGGCCCCGGGCTTCGCGTAGTCCGACGGATCGACGACATTTTGTGGCTTCTCCCCGTGGAGGAACCGCAATACGTTTGCCAAGGCCGCCTCCATTGCGCGCGCTCGTTGCCCGGAGACCATGGGCGCGACGTGCGGCGTCATGATGATGTTCGGCAGATCCTGGAACGGACGGTGGAACGGCCGACCCTGTTTCGTGTCGGGGTACGTCCACCACGTGTCCAGGGCGGCCCGGAATTTCGGGTGGGCCTTCAGATGGTCGAACAGGTCGTCTTCCACGATGAGTTTTCCGCGCGCGATGTTCACCAAGATCGCATCGTCCTTCATCCGCCCGAGGAAACCTCGGTCCACGATGCCGGCCGTCGCGCGCGTCAGGGGGAGCGCGAGGACCACCG
>WNGG01002168.1_pt1 | contig 22322 bp, 21 predicted proteins | sample 5400661 | NCBI WGS metagenome assembly WNGG01 (sample SAMN13153372, study PRJNA577476) | soil metagenome | isolation source: 100 cm soil or saprolite under Garry oak tree replicate 1 | place: USA:California | collected 2016-06-15
TGGCCCGCGCCCTACTGCTTGAGGGTGACGACGAGCGGGCTGAGTCGGTCACGCACGACGCACTCAAGGTGCTCATGGACAACGGGTGGCGCCCGGGGGTTATCGACGCCCTCCATGTGGTCGCTGAGGTCGCCTTGTTCACGGGAAAGTATGAGCGCGCCGTCCGGCTCATTGCTGCAGCCCAGAAGGAGCGGACCACGCTTGGCCTCATGGCCTTCCCAATGCTTAGGGAGCGAACTGAGCGGAACCTGGCCGCCGCCGGCGCTGCACTGGGCGGCGAGAGTCTTGAAAGGGCACTGCAGGACGGCGCCCGGCTTTCTCTCCAGGAGGCCCTGGCCTACGCCCAGCGGGGCCGGGGGGAGCACGCGGACGCCACGCACGGGTGGGCCAGCCTGAGCCCGGTCGAGCGACAAGTGGTCGAGCTTGCCAGCAAAGGTCTGAGCAATCCCGACATAGCGGGTAAACTGTTCATATCTCGTAATACGGTCAAAGTGTACCTTTCGCGTTCTTACACGAAGCTCGGCGTGGCCAACCGGACCGAGCTGGCCCGGCTCGCTACCCGGCACTCGCAGGCCCGCCAACAACGCTGAGAAGTCATACCCACCTGGGTGATGTTCCGCGGTCCCGCACCCGGCACGATGCAGGCAAGGAAGCACAGCACGGCCTGGCATAGGTGACGGACATGAAGCAATCACCGGCGGAACCGGTTCGGCTGCCCCGGGCGGATACACAGGCGCCGCAGGGTGTTGAGCTGCGGCACTTGCGGTATTTCGCCGCGGTCGCGGACGCGGGCACGTTCACGCGCGCGGCGGAGCGGTTGTTCATCGCCCAGCCGACGCTGAGCCAGCAGATGCAGCGGCTGGAACAGGTCGTCGGCACGCCTCTGCTGCGGCGCGGCCGCGGCGGGGTGCGGCTCACGGCGGCGGGGACCGTGCTGCTGGAGGCGGCCCGGGACGTGCTGTCGGCAGTCGATCACGGGGTCGCCCAGACCCGGCAGGCGGCGGGCCTGGGCCGGCCGCGGCTGCGGTTTGTCCTGCCGGCGGATCTGCCAGACTCGCTGGCCGTACAGACCGCCTCCCGGCTGCGCTCGGCCGCCGGGGCCGCCGGGGTCGCCATCACCTGGCTGGAGACGGCGCTGGATGCGGAGTTCTCGCCGGTCCGCCAGCGCCGGGCCGACGCCGGGCTGGGCTGGCTGACCGCCGGCCCCGGCGCGCTGCCCGCCCCGCTGGAGGCCATGAGCCTGGGACAGTTCGAGCCCGATGTGTGGATCCCGTCCTCGCACCCGGCGGCCGGCCGCGGGGTGATCGGCCTGGACGAACTGGCCGGCCTGGACGTCCTCCACGGCCCGCGCCTCGCCAGCACCGCGACCTACGACCGGTGGCTGGCGGTCTTGCGAGCGGTGGACCCGCGGTTCGAGTTCACCGACCCACCGGTGCGGCACTCCCTGCCGATGGCCCTGGCCCTCGCCGCGACCGCCAGCCGGCCCGCCGCGGTGCTGACCGGCCCCGCCGTGATCGCCGGGCCCCCGCCCGGCGTGATCCGGCTCCCCCGCCTGGTCGGCGCCGGCGACATGGCCCGGGTCGGCATCGCCGGCCACCCGCTGACCGCCTCGGCGGCCCTGGTCTGGAACGGCGACCTGCCCCGCCCGCTGCAGCAGATCCTGTTCGACACCGCCGACGGCCTGACCCGGCCAGCACCGGCATCCCTGTCCCTGCTGGCTGATCAGCAGCCCGCAGCGGGATAGGCGGGAATGCTGCCCTGCCAGACCCGCCGTGAAGTCACGGCACCTACCTCCCAAGCAGGCCTGCGATGTCGTCCGCGCCTTATGACCTCAGCATCAGCGCCGCCCGAACCGGCGCACTGTTCGCATCGCCACTACAGCACTCCGATGAGCCCAGCGCACGGCAGATCCGGCAGGTGATCGCCACGGCCATCGGCGTGTAGGCGTGCGGGGCTGCACGGCCCATGTCGCGCAGGCCTACGCGAGCACCCGAGACCGCGCTCACCCGGATGCGCTGGGCGCTCACGGCGGTGACCAACGCCTTCGGCGGTTCACGGGCAGAGCCGACCCACGCCCCCCGTACCTGGCCACTACACCATGCCCTGCACCTCCCGTGCCGCATGAGCCACCGCCTGGAGCTCCGCGCCACGCCACACGCCCGCTCACGGCGACCGGCCACAGGCCCGGCACGAGCGCGGCGGCGACGCACACCGCTGTTCGCATACCTCATCGGTGTCTCCCCGCGGGCCCGGCCACCGCCCCACCCACGTCAGCCACGCGATGGTGAAACTGGGTGCGCGCGACCGCGCGCAGCTGGTCGTCATCGCCTACCAGACCGGGCTGGTCAGCCGCCGGCCATGATCGCGAACCGGGCGGGCGTCAGTCATGTTGTCCGATCAACTCGTTGATTCGGCGCGTGCGGTAGGTCACCAAACTGTGGTCGATGGAGTAGTTACGAGTCGATCCGAGCCAGCGGCAGAGTTGCGGATATGACGAGCACCCGTCGCTTGCCGGGCGGAGGGCTCGGGCACGTTCGGTGACTTGCAGGCCACGATCATGATCGCGCGCGTGAAGTGGTTGCCGACGGGAGCCGTCCGGGGGTGTCACGATGATATTTCGCGTGGTGACCGGGGTCGCGGGCCTGCGGCCACAGCACGCGGCGGCTTACGGCCCGGTGCCATATCCATGGTGACATTGTCGGCCGCGGTATCAACCGTGCGGTAGTGGCAGCTGTCGTGCACGTGACACCGCTTCACCGGCGATCATGGCGGGCGGTTCACGCGCGTTCGGCCCGGTCGCCCGGCATGATGAACTGCCAGAACGTGGCGGAGCCAAGGGAGGCTGGGCCATGAGTTTCGCGGGCTTGAGCGCTCAGGTGAACCGGGTTATCGCCTGGGCGGATCGTCTGCAGCGCAGGCATAGTGCGCTGGGGTTTCCCTACGCGGTGGTGAAGAAGTACGGGGACGACGAGGGCGGCCGCGAGGCTGCCCTCATCACCTACTACGGATTCTTGAGCGTCTTCCCGTTGCTGCTGCTGGCGGTGGCAGCGCTGTCACGGGTGCTGGCGGATCACCCGGACCTGCGTCAGCGGCTCATTACCGCGATCGTGCCGCAGGCGCTGCGATCCACCGTTGAGCACTCGGTGACCACCTTGCCGAGATCGGCAATTCCGTTCGCCGCGGGCCTGATCGGTTTGCTGTTCTCCGGAACTGGTGTTGTGTTCTCCGCCTACCAGACGCTGAACCATGTCGCAGCGGTCCCGCACCGGCTCCGCGCCGGGTTTGTGTCCCGGTATGTCCGGGTGTTCGTGATGCTGGCGGCGCTGCTGCTCGGGGCACTGGCGGTCGGTGCGCTCACAGTGCTGGTCACTGCCCTGCCCGGCGTCCCTGGCGTGCAGCGGGCCGCGGCCGTGCTCGGGTCGGCCCTGGTCGTTTTCGCGGTCTTGCTGCTTGGCGCCAGGCTGCTGCTCGCGCGGCCCGCGCCGGTCCGGGCCCTGTGGCCGGGCGCCATCTTGGGCGCGGCCGCGGTGACGGTGGTGCTCAACGTCGGAGCGCCGCTGCTGGCCCGGCTGGTCACCAGGGCCGGGCCCGTCTACGGCAGCTTCGCCACCGTGGCAGGCATATTCGCCCTGCTCTACCTGCTCAACCAGGCTCTTGTGTACGCGGCCGAGGTCGCAGCCGTCCGCCACGCCCGCTTGTGGCCTCGAGCCCTGGACCTGAGCAGACCGACGGCGGCCGATACCCGCGCGCTGGCCCTGCTCGCCCGTGAGCAAGAACGTACCCCAGCCGCTCGCGTTGAGCTCCACTTCGTGACCCGTGACCCCTCCCCGGCCAACGACGGTACACGGTGACCGGGCCCGCGGCAGATCCGGCAAGGGTCCGCAAAGTCAACCGACGCCCTTCACCGGAAGCCATAACACTCCATCTGACCCGTCCTGCGGGAGTCCTTCCACAAGGGCACAGCCGCCCAATAAGGCAGACATTGACAGGCAGTGCGGCGCGGAGGGGACTGTAATTTCAATGGTGTAACTCCCGAGACGGAGGAGACACCAGTGACTGACGTGACGATCGGCAAGGGCCAGGATCCCGTGGAGCTGTCGGCGGCCGATGAGCAGCTGCTGCACGAGCTTGCCGAGCGGGCCCGCACCGGCGGTCTGCGCTGGCCGGTGAGGGCGGGCTGCTGGGCAAGCTGACCAAGATGGTCGTGGAAAGCGCGCTGGAAGGCGAGCTGGACGACCACCTCGGCTATGGCAAGCACGATCCGGCGGGCCGTGATGGCGGGAATTCCCGCAGTGGCCACCGGGCCAAGGGATCTCCGTGCCGCGGGACGGGGATTCCGTGCTGCAGGTGACCCACCATGCCGATGTCGCCTTGCGCGCAATGGGGCAGCCGAACTCGATCGCCAGGCAGTTCGACTTCTGGGACGACAGGTACGAGGGGAGGCGCCTGTTCTCTGAAGCCCTCGGGACCTTCGTGCTTGTCCTTGTCGCCGTGGGCGGAGGAATGGTCAACGCCCGTTTCGGCGGCCAGGCGGTTCCCTATGGCGCGCGGGTGGTTGCGTCGGCGTTGCTGGTGACTGCCATCATCTTGTTCATGGGCGCTGTCTCGGGAGCGCACCTCAATCCAGCGGTCGGCGTTGCCTTTGCGTTGCGGGGGCGACTTCCCATGGGAGCGGGTTCCCGCCTACGTGGCTGCCCAGTTTGCCGGCGCCATCCTTGCCACGGCGCTGCTCTGGGCTCTTATCGGCAAGCACGGCAGCGCGGGCCTGACCCTGCCGGGCCAGAGCATCTCCGCGATCACCGCGATGTGGTGGGAAGTGATCCCGACCACCGGGCTGGCAAGTGTGATCCGCGGGACCGCGGCGGGTGCGCGGCAGGTCGGGCCGCTTTCCGCCATCGTCGTCGGCAGCTACATCGCCCTCGCCGGGCTGTGGGCGCAGCGGTCAGCGGTGCCTCGATGAACCCGGCCCGGTCGCTGGGGCCCGCCCCGGTACTCAGTGACCGGGCTTCGTGACCCGGACAGTCGCATCGTGCTGCTGGTCGCCGCGTTGCAGGACAGCGGCATAGTGGCCGAGACGCTCGCTACGGCCGCTGAGCTGACCGGCGACCAGCCGGGCGTGCCGGTATCGATGCGGTGGCTTCCGCGGGCCTGCTGAACGTCAGCGGACCGTCGCTCCGTTTCCGCCATCCGCTGGTGCGCTCGGCAGTCACCCAGACCGCATCACCTCAACGGCGCGCCGAAGTTCACCAGGCGTTCGCCCGCGCCCGGGCCGCTGATCCGGATCGCGCGACATGGCACCGTGCCCTGGGCGCGTCACGGCCCGACGAGGAACTGGCTGCGGCGCTCGATGCCGGCGCGGATCGCGCCGCCGCGCACGGGATACCTGACCTGGCCGAGGAATGACTGGAGCGGGCGGCGGAGCTGTCCGTTGACGCTGGCCGCAAGGGGCACAGGCTGTTGCGGGGGGCGGAGCTGGCGTTCGAGCTTGGCCGCGCCGAGTCGGTCCACCAGCTGATGGGGCCGACAGCGCTGAGTGGCCACACGGATCAGGCGCTTGCCGTCCTCGGGAGCCTCGAAGAGCTGATCGGTGACACAACCGCCCCTGGTGTGCTGCGGGCGATGGCGCTGGCCCGTGCGACCCTCGCCGACGACGATAGGGCTCAGCAGCGTTTCGGTGCGGCGCGCGAGCTGGTGCCAGCAGCGCCACCGTGATACCAGGCACGGCTTGAACTCGCGCTCGGGACGTGGCTGTCGGCCAAACCCGGTTCGGGATACGCCCCAAGCTATCGCGCTATTGGTCTTACGTGTTGGCCAACAGCACCTTCTGCGGGCTCCACTTGTCTCGACATTGGAGCTAGCCACGTGGAGGATCAGATGAGCGCCAGGTCGGCAGGGTTTGACGCCGTGATCGACCCCTGGGTGATGCGCAGGGCGATAAGGCCCGCACCGGCTTCTGGATGCTGGAAGGAAGCGACGGCCCAGCGCAGCACGGCTTTGCGGCAGCAGGCGTGTTCGGGGCGGCCGGTATCATGGACGCCGCGCAGCTGAGCGCGGCCCGCAGGCGGATGAGCAGGCAAGTCCGGCCGCGGATGGCCATCGACCCGCGGATGTGGGACCTGTCGGCCAGCCCGGCGGGAGGCCTGGCGAGCGCCGCGCAGCGGGGCCGCAGGCTGACGATCACGGCGTCTGGCGTCCTGCGAACTCTTGACCCCGACGCCGCCCGGCGATGGCTGTGATAGCCGACGGCTCCGATCACGCCGGGCCGGGCCTGCCCGCGCAGGAGTCCGGTGAGAGCGCCGCGACCGCCGCGCACTCCCGGCGCGCGCGTGTTCGGATGGCGGCGGCCGCGCGTGGTGTCCCGCTGGCCACGATCATCGCTGCCGTCGCGGTGGTGGTCCTGACGTTCCTCGCGGGCAAGCTGATCTACCGGCTGCGGGACGTCATCCTCATCGTCGTGGTCGCGGGGTTCGTCGCCCTGATCCTGAACCCGTTGGTGGTGTACCTGCAGCGGTGGCGGATCCCGCGGCGTGGCTGGGCCGTGGCCGTGGTGACCATCTGGGCAGCGCTGGTGTTCACGGGCCTGGTGCTGGCGTTCGGTTATCCGCTGGTGAATGGGCTGACCCACCTGTCGCAGCACCTGCCCGCGTACGTGCAGGACGCGCAACGCGGCCATGGCTGGATCGGTCACCTGGTGCGTCGCCTTCACCTGACCGCCTGGGCCGCACGCAACGCCCCGAAACTGCAGAGCCTGGGCGCAAGCCTGGCCAGGCCGGCGCTCAGCTTCGGCAAGGGCGCAGTGTCGCTGGTGGTGACGCTGGGCACGATCGCCGTGCTCGCCCTGCTGCTCCTGCTCGAGGGGCCCAAGATGCGCCAGGCAGTGCTGGGCCTGATGGAGCCGCAGCGGGCAGCGCGCTATGCCCGGATCGGCCGTGAGGTCAACCAGTCGGTGACCGGCTACATGGCGGGAAACCTCCTGACCTCGGTGATCGCCGGCGTCGTCGTCTTCGTCGCGCTCACCGTCCTCGGGGTCCCCTTCCCGCTGCTGTGGGCGCTCTGGGTCGCCCTGGTCGACTTCCTGCCCATGGTCGGCGGCGCGCTGGCCGGCATCCCCACGGTCTTGTTCGCCCTCAGCCACTCACTCACCGCGGGCATCGTCACCGCAGCCGTGTTCATCGCCTACCAGCAGGTGGAAAACCACGTGCTCAACCCGTTGATCATGAGCCGGACGGTGAAGGTCAACCCGCTGCTCGTCCTGTTGTCCGTCCTCGTCGGGACGTCGATCGGCAGCTGGCTCGGCGGCTTCTTCGGCAGCTTCGTCGCGGCCCTGCTCTCCATCCCGCTCGCCGGCGCCCTGCAGGTCATCGCCCGCGAACTATGGCAGGCCACCGCCCCGGGCGGGCTGCTCGACAGCGCGCCGCCGGGAGATGAGCTTGCCGAGCAGGACCCCGGCGGCAGCCGCCGCGGTCGCGATGCCGATGGTCTCGACCACAGCCGGCATGAGGCGGCGGCCGCCGATCTTGCTGCGCCCGACACCAAGAAAGACCAGTAGCGCACGACTGACCAGCAGCGACGTAATTCCGGCGGTCGCCAGGGCCAGGAAGGCAAAGGCGATTACCGGGATCGATGGCTGCTATTCGAGCAGCTGGCTAAAGCCATGTCGCCAGCCGCGGGAACCCCGCGAGAGCCCCTCTCCTTTTAGCTACCAGGTCACGCGGCAGCCACCGATCCCATAGCAAGGGCCAATATCACCAGAGCCGCCATCGTCTTTGCCACCGCGAGATTGCAAGGTGAACTGGCTAGCGAACGGAAAACCCGCCGGCTCATCCGCCACGGAGAGGATCAGGAAATGGGCAAGACCAAGGATATCCGCGAGACCGTCGAAGCAGAACTCACCTTCGACCCGCTCGTGGACCCGGCAAACATTACGGTCGTGAACATGAACGGGGACGTGGCGCTCAACGGCACCGTGCCGAGCTACCCGCAGTACCTGGAGGCGGCCGACGGGGCGCAACGCGTCGCCGGCGTGAAGAACGTACACAATCACCTTGAGGTGGTGCTGCCGCCAGGCGACTACCGCGATGACGCGATGCTGACCACCGCGGCGAACAACGCGCTGACGCTGAACATAACCGTGCCGGACGGTGTTGAGGCGACCGCAGCCGACGGCAACCTCAGGCTGACCGGCACCGTGACCTACGGCGCGCAGCGCGCCGCTGCCGAATCGGCCGTGGCCGGGCTGACCGGTGTCCGCGGCATCAGGGACGACATCGAGATCAGCTACGATGCCGACCCGGTCGATGTCAGCTTCCTCGTGCAGGAGGCGCTGGACCGCTACGCGCTGGTTCCCGACGACAGCGACGTCGCGGTGGGCACCATGGGGAACACGGTGACGCTGAACGGCAGCGTCCGCACCTGGGCCGAGCACGACGCGGTGATCGACGCCGCCTGGCGGGCCACCGGCGTCTACGACGTCCGCGACGACCTGTACATCACCGGCTGACCGCCTGACACCGCCCTCGCACTGGGGGCTTCTCACTGGTCGGCCCCCGGGCGCAATTTCGCGGGTGCCGGCTCGTCCTCTACCAGTTCATCCGCACCGGGCGCGCCATCCGCGCACGCCCGTAAAGGGAGGCATGGCATGGACGTCACCCAGCCAAGACCAGGCACGCAGACCATACCCAGGATCATGGCCAGGAGCCCGGGCGGGCGACACGGCACGGCCCGGTCCTGGCCGTCGGCAAGAAAGCCGCTCAGCAGGCGCTTCGGCATGCTCGCGCCGGGGCGCGCGCGGCCGGGCGGCGCCGGCTCGTCCACGCTGCCGGGCACGTGGCCTGGTACGGCATGCTGCTCGCCGTCATCTGGCACCAGCGGCGGGCGCCGAAACGCTCCGCGGCCGGTGCGTGAAGCCCAACACGGTCACGCTGGTGGCGATCACGGCCGGCTTCGGCGCGCCGCGGGCAACGGCGGTCCTTGCCGTGCTCGGCTACCGGGTCGTCAATTACTGGCTCCCGCCGCTGCCCGGCGTTGTGGCCTATCTTCGCCTCAGGCTGAACTCGGGCGCAGCTGATAAGGCAAAGACCGCAGTGCCGCCGACCGCCGGATGATCAGAAGCCAGCACCTATACGTATATGCCCGCAGATATTAGCGACGGCGCCCATTTTAGCGTCCACTGGTATCGATAGGCGTCGCGCATGTCCAAGATGACACGGCGCGACTCAGTCAGAGGAAAGGAATGAGTCTCATGTTCAAGTCAACGTCCACGTCATTGATCCTGCTGGGCGTCCTGGCCATCATCGCCGGGATCGTGGCCCTGGCCTGGCCCGGCGTGACGGTCCTGGCGCTGGTCATCTTGTTCGCGGTCTACGCGTTCATGGACGCCGGGCTGCAGACGGTACGGGCATTCAGCAGCCCGGGCGCCGGGCCGGTCTTCGGCCACTTGCTGCTGGGCCTGGTGGACATCGCAGCCGGCGTGATCGCCCTGGCCTGGCCCGGCCCTACCGCTCTGGTGCTGGTGATCGTCGTGGGCGCCTGGGCGTTCGTCGGCGGCCTCTTCGAGTTCTTCGCCGGCTTCCAGAGCGGGGAGACCGCCGGTACCCGCGCGATGTTCATCCTGGGCGGCCTGGTGTCGATCGCCTTCGGCGTCGTGCTGTTCGCCCGGCCCGGCGTCGGCGCGGTCACCCTCGCTCTGCTGTTCGGCCTGTTCGCCCTGATCTACGGAGTCACCCAGATTTCTATGGGCATCCAGCTGCGTAGCACCGGCAAGACCCTGCACTCAGTCCTGGGAAACGCAGCCTGACCCCGGTACGGGCGCGGGATCAGCTGCCGCCGAGGCGGCCGCCGTAAAGCGCCTGCCAAGCCGCTGAGCCGGCTTGGCAGGCGCGCTCGCCACCGGGCGCACCAGCACGCCAGCCGGATCAACGACGGAGGCATCACAGTGACCACACCTAACCCGCCCGTACAGCCGGACAAATCCAGGCACCACCCGGTCGTCCTGGAAGAACAGGCGCAACGAGCCGCGGACCTTCAGCTGCGGATCGCCGACCGGATCACCGCGTTCGCGGGATCAATGAACTTCGTCTACATTCACGTCGCGCTGTTCACGATCTGGATGCTGTTTGCCGAGTCCAAGCCGTGGCCCACGCTGACCCTGGCGGTGTCTCTGGAAGCGATCTTCCTATCCACATTTGTCATGATCGGCCAGAACCGGCAGGCGGCCTTTCAGCAGGCCAAGGCGGACCACGACTTCACTGAGCAGGAACTGGAGCTCAAGACCAACACCGAGCTCACTCGCGAGATCGACAGGCTCACCACCGAGCTGCACAGTCGGCTGCTCGGCTGCTCGACAAGCCCGCCTGACAGCAGTCCTGAGAACGGTCTCGCTCGGCTGGCCGCTCACAGCGTTCCTGTTTCGATCCACTTATCATCTCCAAGAAGGGCAGGCGATTTTAGTGATCTACGGGCTTTCCGCCTATTACAGCGAGGCGGCCTCATGAGTGCCGAACGTGAGCGAGTCAGCGGGTTCGGGCGGCTCGAGGACGGGCTGCTTCGGGCCAGCGACTGGTACCTGTGGGGCCCGTACCTGAGTGAGCGCCAGTGGGGGACGGTGCGCGAGGACTACAGCCCCGACGGGGATGCGTGGAGCTACCTGCCGCACGACCATGCCCGCTCCCGTGCGTACCGGTGGGGCGAGGACGGCCTGGCCGGGTTCAGCGACATCCATCAGCGGCTGTGCCTGGGGCTGGCGCTGTGGAACGGGCGCGATCCGATCCTCAAGGAACGCGCCTACGGGCTGACGGGTGCCGAGGCGAACCACGGCGAGGACGTGAAAGAGTACTGGTGGTATCTCGACGCCGTGCCCAGCCACGCCTGGAACCGCTGGCGGTATCACTACCCGCAGGCGCCGTTCCCCTATGACGACCTCAGGCTCGAGAACGGCCGTCGCGGCAAGCTCGACTCCGAGTACGAGCTGCTCGACACGAGCGTCTTTGACCACGACCGCTACTGGATCACGGAGGTCTGCTACGCCAAGGCTGATCCCACTGACGTCCTGATCAGCGTGCAGGTGACGAACGCCGGACCGGACCCGGACACCCTCCATGTGCTGCCGACCGCGTGGTTCCGGAACACATGGTCGTGGGACGCCGACGCCCCGAAACCGGTCCTGGAGGGAGGGCGGGGATCCGCGGTGACAATGGCGCATCCCCTCCTCGGCCCGCTGGAGCTGATCGCAGGTAAAGGGCCGGACGGTACCAGCCCGGTCACGCTGTTCTGCGAGAACGAGACGAACGTGGCGCGCCTGTTCGGCGCGGCTGCGGCCACGCCCTGTCCCAAGGACGGGATTGGCGACCATGTGATCAGCGGCGCGGACACCGTCAACCCCGAGCAGCAGGGAACCAAGTGCGCTTTTTGGTATCGGCTGACCCTCCAGCCGGGTGCCACCGCCGAGCTGCGGCTGCGCCTGCGCCCGACCGGCGGGGCGCCCAGGAGGGCCAGCACGCTAGGGAAGGACTTCGACCGGGTCATCAAGGGCCGGCATGCCGAGGCGGACGAGTTCTACGCCGAGCTGACCCCAGCGGGCGCGTCCGCCGACGAGGCCATGGTCATGCGGCAGGCCTTCGCCGGGATGCTGTGGAGCAAGCAGTTCTACAACTACGACGTGACCCGCTGGCTGGAAGGCGACCCCACGCAGCCGGGGGCCCCGGCGTCCCGGCGGGATGGCAGGAACTCCCGGTGGCGCAACTTCGACGCCTTCGACCTCATGTCCATGCCGGACAAGTGGGAGTACCCCTGGTTCGCCGCCTGGGACCTGGGCTTCCACTGCGTCGCGCTGGCCCACGTCGACCCGGCGTTCGCTAAGTACCAGCTCGTCCTGCTGTGCCGGGAATGGTTCCAGCACCCAGACGGCGCCCTGCCCGCCTACGAGTGGGACTTCGGCGACGTGAACCCGCCGGTGCAGGCCTGGGCCGCGCTCGAGGTCTTCGCCATCGACGGCGCCCGTGACCTCGACTTCCTGAGCCGGGTGTTTGACAAGCTCCTGGTCAACTTCACCTGGTGGGTCAACCTGCAGGATGCGGGCGGCAACAACCTGTTCGAGGGCGGCTTCCTCGGCCTGGACAACATCGGCCCGCTCGACCGCTCGCACCTGCCGGTCGGCGGCACCCTGGAGCAGTCCGATGCGACGGGCTGGATGGCGTTTTACGCGATCGCCATGGCCGCCATCGGCGACGTCCTGTACCGCAGCGGGAGTCGTTCCGCGGTCGACCTGGTCCTCAAGTTCCTCGAGCACTTCGCCGCCATCAGCGCGGCGATCGACGGCCTGGGCATGTGGGACGATGTGGACGGCCGCTACTACGACCGGCTGTTCACCCCAGGCGGCACGGCCATACCGGTGCGGGTCCGGTCGATGGTGGGCATCATCCCGGCCCTGGCGGCCGCCGTCATCGACGAGCCAATGCTCGAGCGGTCACTCACCCTGGGCAAGCAGTTCGCGGACCTCCTTGAGCGCCGGGGCCTGGGCGACCCCGAGAAGCTCGCTGAACTCGGGCTGATCCGCGGGGAGCCGGGGAGCCGTCGGCTGCTGCTGAGCGTGGCAGGCGTCGACCATCTGGAGAAGATATTCGCCTCACTGTTCGACGAGCGGGAGTTCCTGTCCCCCTACGGTCTGCGGACGCTGTCGGCCTACCATCGCGACCACCCCTACGAGCTGGACGTCGAAGGCGTCCGCGCGACCATCGACTACGAGCCCGCCGAGTCGACCACGGCCATGTTCGGAGGGAACTCCAACTGGCGCGGGCCGCTCTGGTTTCCGCTCAACTACCTGGTGATCAACGTTCTGGAGCGCTACCACGAGTTCTTCGGCGATGACCTCGCCTTCGAGTACCCCACCGGCTCCGGGCACCGGATGACCATCGACGCCATCGCGACCGATCTCGAGGACCGTCTTATCTCGATCTTCCTCGTCGGCCCAGATGGCCGACGGCCCTGCTTCGGGCGGACCGAGCGCCTGCAGCAAGACCCGGCGTGGAAGGACAACCTGATGTTCAGTGAGTACTTCCACGGCGACAACGGCGCCGGCCTCGGGGCCTCCCACCAGACAGGATGGACAGGACTGATCGCCGACGTGATCCGCCGCCGCCACGGCGGAGTGCGCGCGCTCGGCGACGTGCTGCGCAATATCGAGCCGGAGGGTCGGCCATGACCGCCACGCGGGACGCGGCCGCCCCTCGCGCGCTGCCCGGAAGCCCGTTCCCGCTGGGCGCGGCACCCCTCGACGGAGGCACCAACTTTGCGGTGGCTTCCAGCGCCGCCGACGCGATAGTGCTGTGCCTGTTCGACGACAACGGCGCGGAAACCCAGATCCCGCTGCAGGAGTATGACGCCGGCGTCTGGCACGGCTTCGTGCCCGGCACGGGCCACGGGCAGCGCTACGGGTATCGCGCCTCTGGCCCTTATGACCCGGCCCGGGGCCTGCGCTGCAACCCGGCGAAGCTGCTGCTCGACCCCTAGGAGATCGCGGCCGTGCTGGCTGCCTGCGACCGCCACAGCGCGCGCGGGCGCCGCGACTACGCCATCCTCATGCTGCTGACGCGGCTGGGGTTGCGGGCTGGCGAGGTGGCCGCGATCCGCATCGACGACATCGACTGGCGCCAGGGCCTGCTGACGGTGCGGGGCAAGGGAAACACGCTGGCCGACCTGCCGGTCCCGCCGACGTCGGGGAGGCGATGGCCGATTACGTACGGCAAGGCCGTCCGCGCTGCATGAGCCGGCAGCTGTTCGTCAGCGTCCGGGCTCCGTTCGCGGGCCTGTCGGCCGCCTCGATCGGATCCGTCGTGAGGCGGGCGTGCAGCGGCGCCGGCCTGGCCGGCCTCGGGCCGCACCGGCTGCGGCACGCGGTGGCTTGCCGGCTGCTGCGGGACGGCGCCGCCCTGGCGGAGATCGGTCAGCATCTGCGGCAACGAGACCCGCGCACCACCGCACGCTACGCCGCCGTCGATGTGACTGCTCTTGCCGGCCTGGCACGGCCCTGCCCGCAAGGAGCCGCGCGATGAGCGGCCTGCGAGAGCACGCCGCGGCGTACCTGGCGATGCGCCGGGGACCGGGCTACAAGCTGGAGGGCCACGGGCGGCTGCTGATGGACTTCATCAGCTACCTCGAAGACCGCGGTCACCGCACTGTCACCATCGACGCGGCCACGACCTGGGCCACCGCACCGTCCGGCGCTACGCGGTGGTACCGGGGAAAGCGCCTGCCGGTGGTGAGGTGCTTCGCCCGCTACCTGTCGGCCTTCGACCCGGCCTGCCAGGTCCCGTCGCCGGGTCTGCTGCAATCCTCCGCCAGCCGGCCCGCACCGTATCTGTATTCACCGCAGGAGATCGCCGCTCTCATCCACGCGGCAGGCACGCTGGCCAGCCCGCTGCACGCGGCCACCCACCAGGCGCTGATCAGCCTGCTCGCGGTCACCGGCCTGCGGGTAGGTGAGGCGGTCGCCCTGGATGTGGACGACATCGACCTGGAAGCCGGGCTGGTCACCGTCCGAGGCAAATACGACCGGACCCGGCTGGTGCCGCTGCACGCCAGCACGATCGCGGTGCTGCGCGGCTACCGGCACCGCTGCAAGCAGCTGTGCCCGGTCCCCTCCGCGCCGAGCTTCTTTCTTTCAGCAACCGGGACCCGCCCGACCGTCAGCCGCGTGGATGCGGTGTTCGCCCAGCTGCTGATGCACGCCGGCATCGCCGGCCGACGCGGACGACCTCCAAAAGTGCACGATATCCGCCACACCTTCGCGGTCACCGCCCTGATCGGCTGGTACCGGACCGGCGCCGACGTCGCCGCGCAGATGCCGCTGCTGTCGCGCTTCATGGGTCACGCCGGGCCAGCCTCGACGTTCTACTACATGCACGCGGCACCCGAACTGCTCGGCCTGGCCGCGCAGCGCCTCCACGACCACCAGCAGCAGCCGCGCACGCGGCGGGAGGAGCCATGACCCGGCTCGCCCCGATAATGCAAGGGTTCTTCACCGATCACCTGATGAACCAGCGGCATGTCAGCCAGCACACCGTGGCCTCATACCGCGATACGTTCAAGCTGCTGCCGTCCCGGGCTCACCAGCGCACCGGGAAACTCCCGGCGCACCTGGAAGTGACCGACCTGGACGCCGCGTTCACCGGCGCGTTCCTCCACCACCTGGAGACCGAGCGCGGCAACAGCACCGCTACCCGCAACGCACGGCTGACCGCCATTCGGGCGCTATTTCGCTACGCCTCGCTGCAAACCCCCGAGCACGCGGCGTTGATCGCGCGAGTGCTGGCCATCCCCGCCAAACACAGCGACACCACCCTCGTCTGCTTCCTCACCCAGCAGGAAGCCGACGCGCTCATCGCCGCGATCGACACCAGCACCTGGCACGGACGCCGCGACCACGCCCTGCTGGCGGTGGCCCTCCAGGCCGGCCTGCGCGTCTCCGAGCTGACCGGCCTGACCGTCAGCCACGTCCACCTCGGCACCGGTTCGCACGTGTACTGCCGCGGCAAAGGCCGCCGGGACCGGTGCACACCGCTCACGCCATCGACCGTCCACGCTCTGACCGCCTGGCTGGACGAACGGTCCGGACGTCCCGACGATCCAGTGTTTCCCGCCCGCGCAGGGAACGCCCTGTCACGTGACGCGGTCGCCTGCCTGCTCACCAAGTACGTCACGCTCGCCGGGCAGCGCTGCCCGGCGATGGCGGGCAAGACGATCACCCCGCACACGCTCAGACACTCCGCCGCCATGGCCTTGGTCGCGGCCGGCATCGATCCCACTGTCATCGCCCTTTGGCTGGGGCACGCCTCACCGGCCAGCACCCGCCCCTGCATCCACGCCGACATGGCGCTGAAACAGCAGGCCGCCGACCGGCTCACACCGCCCGGGACACCGCCCGGCCGGTACCGGGCACCCGACGAACTGCTCGCATTCCTCGCCGATCTCTGACCCGCCCCAACGCTATGCCGCGTCCAGCCGCCCACAGCCTCAGCAAATGAGCGCGGGCAGGCCGAGACGCGGCATAGCTGCGGGCTCGGCATAGTGGCACACCCAGCAAACCCTGGGCCGCTGGTGCCGCATTCCGCAGCTACCTCGACTCCGCGGCGAACCACGGCCACACCGCGCTGGATGCCATCGCCAGCGCCCTGGCCGGCAAGCCCTGGCTACCCGCCACGCGCGAGGTCGGGCCGCCCTCACAGCCTGCTGCCGCCTGGCCACCGGCCACGCTGCCCGCCATCCCGCTCGCGGCTTGACAATCCCTGACAATCTCCGGTCTCAACCCCGTGAATGGACACCTCGGCAAATGCCCTCACGGAGAGTCACCGCGGCTCGGTGTCGGTCTGGTGCTGGGTGTCGTCAGCGCTGGTCCGGCCAGATGATCTCTCCGGCGCGGTCGGAGGGGACGATGAAAACCGCGGCCCTGGCCGCCAGCGCCCTGGCCGACGCTGTCCGCGCGGCGGACAGGTAACTGCGCAGAGCCGCCGCCGGATCGGCCGCAAGCGGGACGGGGAGTGACCGGCCCATGAGGTCCACTCGGCGGCCCTGGTGGTGCTGATCGCTGGGAAGGCGGCCGAACTTCGAGGGGGCGAAGTCGCATGTGCCTCGCCATCTGGCTGGAAAGGGTCCGTCGGTGCGTGCGGCGTACAAGGACCACACGTCGAAGTCCTTGACACCGTTCGTGCGGTCGACGTAATGCAATGCGGCGCCGTGGCACAGGACGCGGCACAGGAGCCGGCCGGCAAAGCATCCAGAGGCCGCCGGGTGACGGGGTGACGGGCAAACAGACCTGCCTCGACGTCAGCGGCAATGTCCGCAAGATGGTGCAGGTCGGATACCTCGATCCGTTCCATCGAACGGTCGGCGGATGTGGTCACCTAGTCAGACTGCCACAAGATGGTTGGATGCACTCGCGCGGCTGAGGCCAGCGGGAGCGGATCTCAAGAACGCTCACCCAAATAGCCTGACCTAGGCTGACACCCTGCGCGGCAGGGGACTTGGGCACACATCCAGCATGATCAAGCTCCCAGGGCCGTCGCGGCGAAACATGCTTCCGCCGCCGCTCAAGCCATTCCGAGCCCCATATCGGCGTGCGCGGCGCCCGGCACCCATACCACCGCGCTCGGCCTGGGCTGCTGCCGATGCGCTCGCTCGCCACGACCAAACCGCCCGTTCATTGCCTGAACCGCACGCGTCTGCCATATTGCGCCCATGTTCGGCGTCGTTCGCCCCCGCAGGCACCGGCTCCGCGGCCCGCTGTTCAGGCAGTGGATGGGCCACCTGTGCGGCCTGTGCCTGACGCTGCGCGACCTGCACGGCCAGAACGCGCGGTTCGTCACCAACTACGACGGGTTGCTCGTATCCGTGCTGACCGAGGGCCAGAACCCGGCCGTGACCCCGCACCGGACGGCGGGGCCGTGCGCGCTGCGCGGGTTCCGGCGAGCCGACGTCGTTGACGCCGCCGGATCGGGAGCCCGCCTGGCCGCGACCGTGTCGCTAGTTCTAGCGGCGGGCAAGGTCCGCGATCATGTCGAGGACCGCGACGGGGCGTACGCCAGGCGGTTCGTCGCGTCGGGCGCCGGGCTGGTCGCGAGCCGGTGGCAGAGCGCCGGCGAGCGGACCGGCGCGGGCATCGGCTTCGACACCGCGCTGCTCACCGACGCGATGACCAGGCAGGCCGAGATCGAGCGGTCGGCCGGGATGACGCTGCTCGACGTGACCGAGCCGACCGAGACCGCGGTGAGCGCGGCCTTTGCCCAGACCGCCGTCTTCGCCGGGCGGCCTGCCAGCGCCGAACTGCTCGCCGAGGCTGGGCGGAACTTCGGCCGGATCGCGCACCTGCTCGACGCGGCCGAAGACCTGCAGGGCGACCTGGCCGCAGGCGCCTACAACGCGCTGGCTGCCACGGGGACCAGCGTCGCCGCCGCGCGCGAGCACTGCTCCGAGGCGCTCGCCGGCCTGCGGACCGCGATCGCCTACCTCGACCTCGCGGAGCCGGCCCTGACCACTTCGCTGCTCGGCCGCGAGGTCTGGGTGGCCGTCAACAAGATCTTCGCCGACCTCGGCGCGGCCGCCGATCTCCCTCGCGGCCGGAACCGGCTGGCGGCGGCCACGCTGCCCTGCCTGGCCGTCGCGTGCTGCCGGCGTCAGCCGGGGCCGAGCCCGCTGCGCGGCCGGTGCGGCGATTGCTGCAAGGAATGCTGCGGGGACGGCTGCGCGGACTGCTGCTGTGATGGCTGCTGCGAGGCATGCGGAGACTGCGGAGACTGCGGGGATTGTTGCGATTGCGGGAGCTGCTGCGACTGCTCCTGCTGACCGTGACCGGCAACGGCCGCGCCGGCCGCGTCAGTCGGCCCGCGCCGCCTCGTGCTGGCGGAGCAGGTCGGTCAGCGCGGCGATCTCGGCGGCGAGCGCCTGCCCGTCCCGTGCCGTCATGCGCACCCAGGTGCGCGGTCGCTTGCCCTCGTAGCCCGTGTGCACCTGAATCAGCCCCGCCTCCTCCAGCACGGTCAGGTGCCTGGATAGGTTGCCAGGGGTGATGCCGAGCGCGTCCTGCAGGTAACCGAAGTCGGCGCTCTCGGCCTCCGCGGCGATGGTCAGGATGCCGAGCCTGTGGCGCTGGTGAACGGTCTCGTCCAGCCCTTTCGTGGGATGCGCCGCCGCGCTCATACCCGGCTCCGGCGTTCGCGCTGGCCCAGCCAGGCGCCGGCGCCGGCCGTCAGCAGCACGAGCGCGGGAAGCAGGATGTTCGGCAGGCTGGTCAGCGGCGACTGCCAGGCGCCGGGTTCCAGCCCAGGTCGAGCAGGACGTTCTCGACGTTGTACAGGCTCGCCAGCAGCGCGATTCCGGTGTAGACGGCCGCCACCGCCGCGAGCGCCACGCTGCGCTTGGCCCCTGTCGAGCACCCACAGTCCGGTCGCGACGACGAGGAAGGCCAGGGTTCAGCGGATGGTCAGCTCGCCGGGCAGCAAGCCGACGGCCGGCAGGACCATTGCCAGCACGCTGGCCACCGCGCTGGCGACGAGGAAACCGCGTGCGGGCGTGACCAGCCCGACCCGCCGGCCATGCCGGCGATATCACAGGTAGGTCGCGGCCAGGCCGGCAGCGATCGCAGCCAGCCAGTAGATGACAAGAAAGCCGTGCCATCCCGCAGGCACGAAGCCGCCGGACTCCGGCAGGCGGGGGCGGGCCAGCCGGATCAGCCAGGGCCTGGCGGCAATGCTCGTCACGGGCTGGAAATAGAACGGCACGCTCGCGCCGGTCAGCAGGCCGAACAGGACAAGCGGGAACCAGTAGGCGTGCCGCACCGACCTGGCCTGCCGGCGAAGTCGCCTGACGCCGCCCAGCAGTGTCGCGGCGGTGGCCGCGTCCGGCTCGTGACCACCGGGCTCCGCACCGCTGCCCGAGCCCGGATTCTCCTGCGACATGGCGCGCCGGCGGTCTCCTGCTCGTCCGCGACGAAATACCGGCCCGGAATGGCCGATGGCAACGAGGCAATGTTGCGGAAAATGTCCGTTTTCTTGAACGGCACGTGGCACGTCAGCCACGGCGACGTGCCGATATACAGGTGCGCCTGGAAATCGCGGGTCGCGCCCGAGCCGATCGCCGCCGACTGCAGGTCCGGCGAGCCCGCCACGACCGCGATGCCCGGAGGGACGCTGCGCGCGGCGGCGGGTCCGGCCAGGAGCGGGCCGGCGACATCTTTAGCCGCGACAAGATCAGGCAGCTTGTCCCGGTCAAGCCCGGCCAGCCTGAGCAGCCGCTGACCATAGCCGAATCCGTCGAGTCCTTGCCGCTCCGGCTCGGCAGGCCCACCGTGGTCCTGATCCACCTCGCCAGCTTCCCGACACCGTAGCCCTGCACCCGCGGCGGGCCGCCCGTGATCGCGTGCACGTAGGGCGCGCCCGCGCGAGTCCATCCAGATGATCGCGTCGCGCACCGGACGGCCGTCTATCGCCAGGATGTGCCGGCTCACGGCTCAGACCACGAACAGGACGTCGAGGCAGACGCCGAGACAGGTAGAACCCACCCGGCCAGTCCGCGACCTTGTAGAACTGGAACTAAGCAGCTCGGTGCCCCGGTGCAGAACGACCGACGAGCCCTTGGCGGCATAACCGTACTTGTGGGTATCCGCCGACATGGAGGTCACTCCGGGCGGCTTGAAGTCGAACGGCGGGACCTGGTAGCCGAGCCGACCCGCCCACGGCAGGCCGTCGGCAGGCATCTCGGCGAACGCGGGGGCGCCGGCGTCCCGCCGGTAGGGTTTGAGCTGGTGCTCCAGGCTCCCATCAGGTCACCTGGATCGGTCATCGCGGACTCCCTCGGCTCGCGGCCGCTCCGACGTGCGCGGGCAGCCTGGTGGACAGCGCCAGCCCGCCGACCGCCGCCGCCGCGAGCACGCCGAGCGAGGTGTACGGGTTGCCGATCATGACCTGGACGATCAGCAGCAGCACGACCCGCCGAGGTTGCCGGCCAGCAGCAGGAAGCCGACCGCGGCGCCTGACGTCGAGCCACTTCCCGAACGGCAGCGCGAGGACGACGTACATCAGCGGGAAGATGGCCGCCAGGTCGCCGACGTCCCCGACCGAGACGCCCATCGCGCGGTGCGCCTGGGACGCGATGAACGCGTCGCGCCTGCCCACGACCCGGAATCCCGCTGCCCTGTGCAGCTCGGCGCTGGCCGTGTTCTCGGGGAAGATGCCCGACTGGATCGTCCAGATGCCCGCCGCCTCGGTCGAGGCGATCGGCCTCGCCAGCAGGAGACGGCCCACGCCGCGCCCGCGCGCTGCCGGATGCACGTAGACGGAGTGCTCGACCACCCCGGCGTACGCGCACCGGCTCGAAGTCGCCGAGACCGCCACCCAGCCGAGCACCGCGGGGGGTTCCGGGGGTCGTCCCCCCGGCCAGCACGCCGCCGCCCGCCTCCAGCGCGACGTAACGGTGCTCGGGCAGCCGGGCGGCGCTGAACTCAGCCCAGCCGGGCGCCCGGGTCTCGAACGTGGCGTTGCCCTCGTCGATGCCCGCCTGGTAGATGGCGAGCACCTGCGCGGCATGCGCGCGGGTCATGGCCACGATGCTGACCTGGTCCGCCGCACCCGGCCTGACCGGCAGCGTCTCGCCGAAGACGTGCCTGAGACCGGTGTCGTCGCGCACCGTAGCAGGTTACCCGCTGGCCTGTCGCGGTACAGAAGGCGTAACGGACCCGTCCGTGCAGTCTCCAGCCTCGCAGGCGCGACAATGGCGGGGGACTCCATCCGCCACAAGGGAGTGGATCGTGACGACGCTCAACGCGCGCAACCCGGACTACCTCGGTCACCTGGCTCGCGAGTCCGCGCTGTTCGGGCACGCCGTGGACGGCACGGGCCCGGACGCTCGGGTTCCTTCCTGCCCGGACTGGAACGCCGACGACCTGCTCTGGCATCTCGCCGAGGTGCAGTGGTTCTGGGGCACGGTCGTGCGGGAACGGCTGGACGGCGCCGCGGCAGAGGAGCGCAAGCCGGCCCGTCCCGAGGGCCGCGCGGCGCTGATGCGGTTCTACCTGTCCGCCAGCGGGGATCTCGGCACCGCGCTGGCCTCGGCCGCGCCGGAGACTCCCGCCTGGACGTGGTCCGACGACAAGACCGTGGGGTTCATCCGCCGCCGGCAGGCGCACGAGGCCCTGATCCACCGGGTCGACGCCGAGCTGACGGCCGGTCACAGCCGCTCGCTCATGGACCCGGGGCTCAGCGCCGACGGGGTCGACGAGGCGCTGCGGATCATGTACGGCGGTGACCCGCCCGCGTGGGGCACGTTCGCGGCCGACGGCCCGCGCACGCTGCGGATCCACGCGGCCGACACGGGCGATGCCTGGCTGGCGACGCTCGGCCAGTTCAGCGGGACCGACCCTGACGATGGCAAGTCCTACGACCAGCGCGGCATCATCGTCACGGCCGCCGACCCCAGCACCGACGCCGCCGCGACCGTCCGGGGCACCGCCGACGACCTGGACTGCTGGCTGTGGCAGCGCCCGCCGGACACCCCGCTCGAGCGGTCGGGGGACCGCGAGGTCCTGGCCGACTTCGACGCGCTGATCGCGGACGGCATCGACTGAACGGGCCACGGCGGGCGCTCAGGGCGAGCGGCCGAACGGCGGGCCCTGCCTAGCCGTCCCTGCCCTGCCAGGTGGTGATGCACGCCTCCTTGGCCTCGGCGTCGGCCAGCACCAGAAGGCGGGCGCGGCCGAGTCGGACACCAGCACGCCGCCCGCGCCGAGCGTAGCAGCGACCCGGCGGTGCGCCTCGTCGTGCGGCACCGAGATGTCCAGG
>WNGG01013692.1_pt1 | contig 22307 bp, 18 predicted proteins | sample 5400661 | NCBI WGS metagenome assembly WNGG01 (sample SAMN13153372, study PRJNA577476) | soil metagenome | isolation source: 100 cm soil or saprolite under Garry oak tree replicate 1 | place: USA:California | collected 2016-06-15
CTATTGAAAGTGGTTGTGAAGGTCTTATGATAAAGCAATTAACTAGTCCATATAGAGCAGGAGCCAGAGAGTATTTTTGGGTTAAACTAAAGCGTGAATACCGAAGTGAGCTTGCAGATACGCTAGACTTGGTTATAGTAGGTGCACTTTATGGTAGAGGACGACGAGTAGGAAAATATGGTGCTCTACTTCTAGCAGCATATGATCATAAATCAGATATGTTTAGAAGTGTCTGTAAGGTTGGAACTGGTTTTACAGACAAGAGCTTAGAAGATTTCTATAGCAATTTAGAGAAACATATAATCAAACAGAAACATCCAAGGGTTGATACTAGAATGGATATGGATATGTGGTTTGAGCCAAAAATAGTAATCGAAGTCATCGCTTCTGAGATAACACTAAGTCCATCGCATGCGGCAGGCATGACTTCAATTAGACAGAACTACGGATTGGCTCTTCGATTTCCAAAATTTACAGGTAAGATACGGGATGATAAGAATCCAGAGGATGCTACAACCATTGAAGAATTAATCTCAATCTATAATCAGCAAATTCGAACAGCTCATAATTAAAATGTTGATCCTCGGCTTGGCCCCATCAAGTAGATGGGTCAGAAACTTGGGTTCGGTATGGCCCACAGAGATTTCATCAAAATCAAATCAACCCTCAAAGCAAATTCTTTAAGGACAAATATGCGAGGAAGATCTCTTGTATTCTAGTATCTTGTCCAAGTGCTTTCGTACTTACCTATTCGGTTGGTATCCTGTCTGGCAGGGATGTTGGCGTCAGACTTTGTAACTGGGGACTATTCCCTAGTCCCAGTCTAAGAAGGAAACCACGACTGTTAAATATCTTTTTTTGTAGTTTTAATTTCAGTTAATTTATCTTCGACACCCTAGTTACTTATTGAGCCGAAGTTTAGAATTTCTTCACACTTGCCACATTATTACGAGGTAATTATTGTCCCGTACGCAATTCAAAATCTCTGGGGGTTGATCATGTACACTTGATAAAGTTTCTCGCCGTACTCATTATTTAATCCAAGTTGAAAATCATTTTTTGTGTACTGGTATAAGTTTGCAGTGACTGGACCGAATATTGCTTGCGCAGACAACGGGACATCATTGCTTTTGTATCCGTTAACTGCAAGATCTACAGTAGACTTTAAATCCGTCGGCAGACCAAATTTCCAATAGTGATCTTGGCATTTGACATTTATATAATTTTCAGTAAATAGTGAAATACAATCATTATAGCTAGCTATTGGCTGCCGGTGGATCGAGATAGATGTTTTTGCATTCAATGAGTTAATTATGAGTAGAGTAATAATGGCCATAATTACTGCTACAGCACCATATAGCATCCATGCCCTAGCTGCCAAAGTGCTTTTAATACAACTTAGGACTTATTAAGTAGAAGTTTAGATAGTAGAAAACCGGTTCCCTACTTATATTCTAGTATTGAGTGACTGCCCCGACCCACTACACCGGCCTTGATGATTACATTCCTTCTAATATTGGAATTGGATAGCATAGTAATAAACGCACCCCAAATAATTTGGAATATAATTTATTTTATTCTGTTCAAATATTTCAAAAATTATGTATGCTTAGCTGTGATCTTGTGTTGAGCGTGAATTACGATAATTTCTAGAATAAATTAGGATGATTGATGATCTATTTTCAGAGTAATATTCGGACAATTATCTTGTCCTGCTATCCGTTTTCTACTTCGGTTTTTCTGCTTTCAATAAAGAGTACATTAATGCTCCTGAGGCAACAACTAGAGATAATACATATGCGGCTATTATTGCCTCCATACTACGATCACCCCCCCTCCCAAGTTGATAATACCTCCTGTTGTCTTTTGAGGATCTGCATTATTCAAGAACGCACTATAAACGTCAGGATATTGATTTACTAATTCCAAGTTAACTTCCAATACATTGACATAGTCAGGAGCAAATGCTACCATATTGCTGACTCTATTTCTTTCAACATTGAGCTCAATTAATGTTCTTAGCGCGTTTTGATTTATACCAGTAGCTTGACTTACATTCGAGATTTGCAAGAAAGCTTTTTCAGGAGTTATGTCCGGATCTACATTAGATGCTGAATCTGATGATGGTCTTGGATGGAAGAATTTTGGAGATTTAAAATCTTGTGCTATAAGTTTTGAACCAATTACTTTTCCGTTAATGGTAATCAAGCTACCATTTGATTGATATGGGAGTGTACTTTGACCTATTACTACTAGTACGACAGGATAAACAATACCTGTTATTACTAACATCAGTATTATTACTTTGATTGCAGGACTAAGTGTATTCTTATTTATTTGACTTTTTATTTGTTCTAAAATTTTCAATCCTTTTTCACTTATCATATTCATTATCACTCTTTTTCACCTCATGAAATATGTTAGCAAAACATCAATGGCCTTTATCCCGACGAAAGGTAAAGCTAGTCCGCCTAGACCGTAAATAAGCATATTTCTGATAAAGGTTTTCTCAGGTGGCTCTGGTCTAAAGCTAACGCCTCGTAAGGATAATGGAATTAGTGCTGGTATCATTATTGCGTTGAATATCAATGTAGCCAGTATAGCAGTCGCAGGACTATGCAGCTGCATTATATTAAGAACCGCTAGCTTTGGATTACTAGTCACGAACATGGCAGGAAGTATTGCAAAATATTTGGCAACATCGTTAGCTATGCTAAATGTGGTAATAGCTCCGCGTGTCATAAGCAACTGTTTGCCTAGCTTTACCACTTTCAATATCTTTGAAGGGTCAGAATCTAGATCCACCATATTAGCAGCTTCTTTTGCAGCAGCAGTTCCGCTGTTCATAGCTAGTCCAATGTCAGCCTTTGCCAATGCTGGTGCATCATTGGTTCCATCACCCACCATGCCTATTACATGACCTTTGCTCTGTTCTTCTTCTACTCTTACTAGTTTGTCTGTAGGTTTTGCTTCTGCCATCACTTGATCTACATTAGCCTCCTTCGCAATCACTTGAGCTGTTAGTTGATTATCTCCCGTAAGCATTACAGTAGTGATACCCGTAGCATGAACATCGTCAAGCTTCTGACGGATGTTTTCCTTGAGGTTGTCTTTTAAAGCGACAAGACCAATTCCTTCACTGTTTATTGCTATTAAGAGTGGCGTTTCACCATTCTTAGATATTTCTTGAGCTTTCCATTTCAATTCAGCTTCGTTAACATTTGTGAGAAATTTTAGCATTGCATCTACAGAACCCTTAAGAATTTTTACCTCTTCGTTTCGCTGCTCTAACTCTAATAGCATGTTACTAACTCTGCTAGCATTACCATTTGTGTTAATTTGTTCTTCTCCATTCCCATCTTCAAACTTATGAATTGTTGTAGCCTCCTCTTGAAGCTCTGTATCGAGTGCTATTCTTTTGTTTGGCATGAACTCGAGGCCGCTAAATCTCGTCTCAGCACTAAAATCAATCTTTCTTGCAGTGAGTATTTTTTCTATTAATGGAGGAATAAATCTTTTCTCTTCTGCTAAATGTACTATTGATTTTCCCTCATGCGTCGTATCATGAATTGACGCAGCGAAAGCTGCTTGTCCTACATCTCTTTCGGTGTATTTTTGCAACGGTACGAATTCGTTTGCACTCCTACTTCCTTCTGTAATGGTTCCTGTCTTATCTAATATCAAAATATCACAATCTCCAGCTGCTTCAATACCTTTTCCGGACTTGGCTACTATGTTATCTCTTCCAATTCTAGTAATACCCGCAACACCTATCGCAGATAGTAGTCCACCTATTGTTGTGGGCATCAGAGCTACTAGAAGCGCAATTAACATTGCAATATCAGCTATATATCCGAGAAAGTAAGCAAAGAAAAGAAGGCTTCCAACTACCATTATAAATATTAATGATAGCCCTGCTAGCAGTATTGTTAGTGCAATCTCATTCTTTGTCTTAGGTCTTGTAGCACTTTCTATTAAACTAACCATTTGATCAAGGAAGCTTCTACCAACCTCAGCAGTAATTTCAATTCGTAGCTTGTCACTTGCTATTCTTGTTCCACCTATGACATGGTCATCCTTATCTTTGAATACAGGGTTTGATTCTCCAGTCATCATTGATTCGTCTACAAAAGCCTTTCCTTCACAAATAAGACCATCCCTTGGAATTATCTCACCTACATAACACAATACTTCATCCCCAGGTTTAAGACTGGTAGAGGCCACGATAACTTCTTTTTTACCCTCACCTACTAATTTCCTAGCCGAAACTTCTCTTTCTAGACTTCTTAGAGAATCTACTCGGGCTTTAGCCTCAGCTTCTGAAAGCGCTTCTGAAAAAGTAGCAAACCAGACTGTAATAATTAATATCACAGCAACTTCATAATAGAATATCGAAGTTTGACTAGCAAACTCCTTTGGTATAGCCGGAAGCGCTAAACCAGTAGCCAAAACTAGCAGAAATCCAATTTCTACTGTAAACATCACGGCATTATTTTTTGCTAAATAGTAAGGGTTTAGTTTTGATAGGGAACCAACTATTACTTGTTTCCTATTTATGTTCGATAGATCCTTTGTAAAATTGGAACGATTATTTTGATTTTTATCTATGAATTTTTCTCTCATTCTAGTTAATATTCTCATTCTCTCATCTCCGTTACGTCGAAAACGGTCCTATCACTATGAATGGGAAGAAAGTTAATGCTGTAAGAAGAAACGTCATAACTAATAATACTGAAATAAACAACGGGCCGTGTGTCTTGATTGGTTCGATCGCTTCTTTTCTATCTTTGACCGTGAATGAACCTGCGATAGCCAGACTCATGACTATTGGTGCGTATCTTCCAAGGAACATAACTATTGCAGTTGACCAGTTCCAAAACGGTGTGTTGCCAGAAGTTCCTAGGTAATCGGAGCCATTGTTAGCCGCTGCAGAAGTGTATTCGTATAGTGCTTGAGTAAAGCCTGAGGCTGTTGCCATCTTTCCAGCGGGAACAGCTAAAACGCTCTGTGCATTCCCAGTAGTAAAAGCAATAACAGTTGGAATTAAAATTAATGCAGGATGTATTAAGAAGATAAATGCTGCTAACATGACATCCCTTGGGCCTATTTTCATATTCATAAATTCTGGAGTCTTGCCAACCATCAAACCAACTAGAAAGAGAGTTATGATGACGTAAATGATCATATAGGTAAATCCAGTACCATCAGCTCCAGGAATTGATTGAACAAACATGCCAAGTAGAAAAGATATCACGGGGTGTGATGACATCCCACTTAGTGCTGAATTCGCTGATCCAGTATTCGTAGAAATAGAGACGGTATTGAAAAATTCGCTGCCAAAACTACCGAACCTAGTTTCTAAACTGGTAGGTCCAGTTACTTGACTGAAGGCTATTCCTAGTAAAATTCCAAACGCGATAAGTATAGTTAATAGTAGCGATACTCCACGAGCCTTTCCTACCAACTTGGCATACGCGATAGGAAATGACAAAGGGATTACCAGCATGAGAAATATTTCATACGTATTTGTAAGACCGTTAGGATTCTCAAACGGATGACCGGAATTCGCACCATAGTATCCGCCACCATTGCTTCCAAGCTCCTTAATGGATTCCAAAGAAGCAACGGGCCCTGTCGTAAGGGTTTGATTGTGTCCTTCTAAAGTATGATTGATTGTAACTGATGAATTCAGTGTTTGCGGGACTCCCAACACCATAAGAAGTAAGGCGGATCCAAATGCAACAGGAAGTAATAGTGTTAGAATTATTCTTATAAAATCGACATAGTAATTACCAAGCCCAAAATTCTTTCTTATAAAACCGCGTATAAAAGCAAACGCAGCCGCAATCCCAGATGCAGGAGCTACAAACATCACGAAAGTAAGTACGACCGTTTGCGATATTAATGAAAATGATTGCTCGCCTGCATAATGCTGTAAATCAGTATTTGTAATAAATGAAATAGCCTGCATGAAGGCCAAATCTATTGATAGCCCGTTTACATGTGTTGAATATGGAAGAACGTTTTGAAATACTAACATAAAGAAGATAAAAGCTCCTACTATTACATTCGTAAGCAATAGGGCATGCGAATATTCTTTCCATGTCATCTGTTTGTCCTTATCTATCCCTATGATCTTGTAAAATCCATTTTCGACTCTTGCAAGTGGAGCTTCCAGTGGTCTCATTTCATAGGATATCATTCTGGCAATATACAACCCAAAAGGAACTGACAGACCTATGGTTCCTCCCAAAACAACAATTAATTCCAATATTGAATTCATTAAATAGAATTAACGCGCTCCTCTTAGCGGCAGATGTAAAATACGCACACACATCTCTGTTCTCATCCCATCTAGGAACAAAAGCACCGACAGGATGCTTATCAGCAGTAATTGGTAAGCAGCAACCCTTTTTATTGTATCCACATAGGTCACTCACTAGATAGTTTGTAGATTTGCTCTATAATTATTAGATATTAATACTTTATGAGCAAGATACAAGCAGAATATTATATATTCGCCCGTCATATTTGCAACATTTTTTTATTAAAAATCATACGAAAGAAGGAATAATATAACTTCATAATAAACAATGAAAATTCGATAAAAACTCGTCTATTCAAAATGGAGATTTATACCTATTTTCACGCTCAAAATAAGATAATCCAATTGAGCGTCAATAATTTTAGAAATCTTAAACTTAATAACTTAATTATCATCTATATACATGATTTTGTTTCAACCCTTGGTACGTCATCCTATCCACCCTGGCGCGGAAATCACTCTACATGCAAACCAGAAGGCATAAGATTGACAAAAGCAGCTGCGAGAGATACGGGCAGGACTTGAGCGATCTCTTGGGTACTGAAGGTGTAATTCCACAAACATATAAATTCTGGTTTGTTTTGGAAGACACAATTAGTGAGTGACCTATGTGGACTCGATAATTTTCCTTGCCACAGCCATAGGTTCAAGCTTAGCGGTAGTACTACTATTTAGTGGAACCGTATTGTCGATTAAGTGGTGGAAAAAAGGCATTACAGTTAGACATAGCACAAACAAAGAGAATGAGAAAGGACACTCTCAACGTATTAGAGAATTAGGGGTAAGAAGAGTTATAGGATCAAAGCCTCGGAATCAAACTTTTAAAAAATTAGAGAGTACGATGAAGACAAAGCAGTAATAGATACCTCAATTAGATACTTGGACCATTACCATGTCAAATCAGCGACAGTATAATCATAAGGATAAGAGTTCCCCCCATAATAGATCGAATAAATGATCCATCATTAATTTTACATTAATTCAGGAAACATATTCGATTATTACATTGATTAATAGAGATGTTACGCGGTGGGAGAAGTAAAGCACATCTTATATTCGACGATAGAAAACATAGGAAGATTTCGAACTGATACTACTTCAAACATCAACTCATCCGAAAAGTATATTGAACCTATAATGGCTGAATGCATCGCAAAAAAATGATTCAAGTACTAGCAATAAGGATGAACTCAGGTGAAGCACTTCATTTTTGCTTACGGTCTGTACTCTGAAAGACAATCTAACCTTGATATAGATATATCGAACCTACAGAGTTTAAAGAACGCCTGACAATCAATTATTATAGAAATTATAAGGCGTAAGCTGGATTTGAATAAAATACCACATTTGGAATTCTTAGAGCCAAATTGTAAAAATATGGTTGATATCTGCCGCTTACCTAATACTGGATTATTCAATAATAATTATTCGAAATAATAGATATCAATTATTTTATAAAGGAAACAGGAGATAAAGTCCTTAGGTTCATTCATTAATATAAGACAAATAGACTAACGAAGTGATGAGGCTTTCAGATAAATCAATCAACCGTACTATCATATGTCAATCGGGGCGGAAGGTTCCGATACATACCTTCCCTTTTCAAGTTCTGAGTTCGCTGCGTATTTTCGTTTTGCTGGCTACAGTAGTTTTCGCAATGTATTATGAGATAAAAATGATTAATTATGCTAGTATTTTCAATATTCTCTAAACAGAAGTAAAGTATAACGAGATATTTTTTATGTTTATTAGTCAGACACATAATATACTATCTGTTTGTGGTGCTGACCCCTGTCATCAATACCCAGTGAAAAGATAGGCAACCATGGTGGCGTCGTAGCTGATATCGATATTAGTAGTCAAACTCTTGAAGATTTGAATCAATTCAATCCTCTTGTCGAACCTTTGCCATGGTGGCACGGGTTTTACAGACGAATCAGGTTAGTTCCCTGGTGGTTACAATACAACCGTGAAAGTGCTGAGCAGATAGGTCTCGCGGACAAAATAATCAAGTCGTCTACAAACATGCGACTAGACGTTAAATTAGTACGCAAGATTATTAGACATGCTGTTTCAGAATTTACAAAACATGGGCTTGGGGTAGATTATTATGGGTATCATAATATCGATCATGAGCTTGAAGTTGCTTACATTACTTTAGTTGCTGCCAATGGGCAGAAGAGACAAGATTATAAATTTAGTCAAAAAGATCTAATCACCCTATTCATAGCTGCTCTTTTTCATGACTATGATCCCTTGAAACGATTCGATAAACCACATGAGGATTCTGTTGAAAGCTTCATAAGAAACGACGGTAAAATAAAACGCTTTATAGATGATTTAGAAATAAGCATCGATATTGTAATTGCGTTAATATATCGCACAGCCTATCCCTTTAAAGGTATCATAGCGGATCAGGCTAACGAAAGAATCCAAGAATTATTTACGTCTGCTGGGATTTCTGATAATGATATTACAATACGAAAACACTACCAAGATCTCGGATGGTTTCTTTCTGTTTCAGACCGTATTGCAGGCTATTGCCTTGGTAATTTTGAACATTCTAAGGAACTTGCAAGACGCAACGTTCACTCTCTAGGATGGCATCCGGCCCTGATAAATGAAGAATCTGTCAAGTATTTTAGCGTATTAAAAGAGGAGAAAGAAATGGTTGAGCGTGTTTTAGAAGGTATGCCGGATGAGTACAGGAAAAATTTCTTTGACAACGTAGAGGCTTTCAAAGAGAGCTGGGAAGAAGAGGTTAACATAAGAAATTCAATCAGAAGAAAAGAACTGAGTCTTATATCTGCTGTGGATAAAATTGAAGACAACCTCGATGCATATATCACACTATCTATTCAGAGTATACACAGGGAATTACCTGCGCCAATACATCTAAGCGAAGAGAAGTTTATGAGGTCACTTTCTGATAGCAATACAATCCTAATCACATTAAGAATAGAAGACGGGAAAATAGTTGGTTACGTGAAGGGCGGACCGCTGGAGAATTACAAGCTTCGATCTGGTACACGAGATGAGAATTGGGGGAAAAAGAATACTGCATATATGGAATGGATTAGCATTAAACCAGGCTATTGGGGAGAGACAGGAGGTCACCTTCTTAGGTTACATTTCCTCCGAGAGGCAAGGCGACGAGGTTACAGATTTGTAACTAGTTATGTTCATCGTAACGTAATTATCGGCAGAATAAACCGAGGTGAGCGTATAATAATTGTACAAAAATATGATCCAGACAGACTAGATTATTATAGAGCTGATCTAATCAGTTTAGTTCTTCAGTACCCTTAGATCTTACACATTGATAGGAATAGCGCTTTTCCTTTAGAGTTGTTAGCAAGGATAGATGCTAAGAGAATAGTTATACAAAAGTTCAAAAAATGATCTGCGTGGTTTGTAGAACTTCTTGCGGTAAAAGCGGCCTCTAAGTTAAATAACCTGCAATGTTTAGAAAATAAGGGCCTAATGTCGGAAAAGAGGGTAATAAAGATTATGATTTTGTTTTACAGCAGATTTGGAAACACTGCGAATATGGCTGAAGAAATAGCGTATGGCGCTAAGGAAAAATCAGGAATTAGCGTCGCCATGAGAAGAATCGCAGATGACGTTCCGATGGAAGTTGTATCCCAGAACCCAGCTTGGAGTAAAGTAGTCGAAGACCTAAATGATAGATATCCTACATCACCAATCGAGAATCTAGTAAATGAACTACCTCAGTACGACGCGATAATTTTTGGTTCTCCTACTAGGTTTGGCAATATGGCAGCGCCCATGAAGGCTTTGTGGGATGAGACTAGCAGTTTATGGTTGAATGGCTCTCTAGTAGGAAAGGTTGGTGCAGTTTTTACAAGTGCAGCATCTGTTCACGGCGGTCAAGAGAGTACCGCAATATCCATGATGTTTCCTATGCTGCATCATGGCATGATAATACTAGGAGTACCATATTCTGTACCAGAACTTACAGAGAGCGGCAGTCCTTACGGACCTAGCAGAATCGTAGGAATGCTTGCCAATAAAGAAATTCAAGAAGCAGATATCAAAGTGGCAAGAGCATTGGGAAGAAGAGTTGCAGAGATAACTGGGAAGCTCGTCTGACAAGCACCCGAGCAAGGTTGTGTCGTGTCAAGTACAGATAGTAATACGATCACCAATAATAAAGATTGTTTGTGCCTGCTGTTGCCAGTGTCCAAAAAACGACTTTTCCATCTTCGGGATATTTAGAGGACTCGTGTGTTAAATGAATATCCGATCAGACATATCAAAATGAAAAAACAAGAGCCGTTCTCGTGCAATATTATAATACAATGGTAAGCCGAGTTTTGGATCCGTCCGTATGCCTAATCAATATTTTACCTTCAAGGAAGCATGTTTCTGTGTTGATTGTAAGTAGCTTTTAATATATTCAAAAATAGAATTAGTCCGGGGATTTATTGAAAGAGTAATCGGTAAGGATACATGACTCTATATGCTGACTGTTTGATGGACTTGTAAAAATGTTAATATAATAAGACAATAAATCTACGTGTAGAAAGTATTTGATCTCTAGTATGCAGACCGAGGACAGGAGCTTATGCTACGCTGCTACTGCTTTCGCTCCAACCAGATCCATAACTAAAGTGAACTTAATTAATAATACGAAAAGCAACACCTGTTCAGAATACTAATGACAATTATAAAGACGACAACAATTCTACATTTTAGAAAAATAGGACTTCCTGCCGAAACGGAATCGGGAAACGCTTTGATTCAACTTCAACTTCAGGCAAGATACAGAACATGAATTTCGCATTTACCAATACTAATGTATTTCTATTTCTAATGTATTTTCATGACTTGTTATGGTGCACAAAATAGTAGTTCTAGTGCCAGTCCTCATTGCGGCTATTGTATTAGGTACGCTGGGTCTTTTGTTTGTTCCACCAGGAGTCAAAAATGCACCGGCAGGCTTTCCAATAGGAACAGTTAGTATAAATCATGAAGTAATTAAGGTTGAGGTTGCAAAGTCTAGCGCAGAGAAAGAAAGATGGCTTATGTTTAGACATGAAAAAATGCCATTTAATTCCGCTATGATTTTAGTTTATGACAAGCCAGATTTGTACTCAATGTGGCTCTTAAATATAGATTACAATCTTGATCTAATTTGGTTTGACGAAAATGGGAATGTAGTATATATGGTAAAAGACGTACCTCCATGCAAGAGTACTTTTGATATAGCTGACTGTACTTATAAAAATACACAACCTGCTAAATATGTGATTGCTGCGACATCAGGATTCATAGATAATCATCGTGTTAATAAACACTCAAGGATGACCATAACTTTGATCTAAACTCAATAATAATATTAGAAACTAAAAATCATTAATATCATGAGTATACTTACCCTAACCGATGTATAATCTTCCATTATTTACCAAATATTAAGCAGCCACAGCAAGCGACGTTCCTTCTGTTATCTAGTTTAGCAAGAATCAATTAACTCACAGATACTCCCCGTCGAAGGAAAGTTGCGGAATGGCCAGAGGCGTAAGAAATACCGGGCAGGACATTAATGAATACTTTTTCTCCTGCTTCAATGCTAGTTGTCTTTTCGGGCAATAGTAGATAACCATTCGCTTTAGTCAAAACTGTTATAATTGCTGTTTCACCTGTTATGGGAGTTGCCATGACATTCCCCTCTTCAGTTAACCAGGAGTGAACGTAAGCTATTTTTGTGAAATTCCTAAATTTTTTGCGAGCCTCCCACTTCTCTGTTAATATCCCTACTATTCTCAGTCCATTAAATTCTGGCAGACCTGACAGATATTGAAGTAATGGCTGAGCAAATACAATAAAAGCATTCACCGCTCCTTGTATGGGCCCAGGTAGGATGATTATTGGTTTACCCTTTAACACTCCGACACCAGCAACCCGTCCACGATCAAGTTTCACACCATGAGCTAGGACACCAGGTCTTCCTAGAGAATTGATTGATCGTTCCACAACATCATATTCTCCAACTGAAGAACCTGCTGATGTAAGAATCATATCAGTTTTTTCTAAAGCGAATCTGATCTTCTTTCTGACCTTGTTGACATTGTCATGCGTTACACCCAAATCAAAGGGTACTCCGCCGCCTTCCTGTACCAATCTAGAAATCATGTGGCTGTTGGTATTCAGAATCTTACCCCTCTTAATTTTATTTAGATTATCAGTTAGCTCGTCTCCTGTTGGAATTATTGCAACTTTGGGTTTTCTATATACTGGCACTCTAGTAATGCGAACCATAGCCAATAACGCGACGTCTTGTCCCCTAAGGATATTTCCTCTGTTCAATAACAGTGACTCCCGCTGTACATCATTACCCACACGAGAGACGAAGGATCCCTTTGGAAACGAGGCCAGAATTTCCACCTCATCTTTCGATTTTTGCGTGTATTCAACTGGCACAACGGTATCTGCCCCTTGAGGCAAATAGCCACCAGTAGATATTCTATATGCTTGTCCAGAATGCAAAACTTCATTTGGAACCTTCTCTAATCCGGCATTTCTGACTACTTTTAATGTGACTGGACCGGAATCCGAGACATGTTTAATATTATTAGCCAATACCGCAAACCCATCCATGTGCGAGGAATCATACATAGGGATATTGACATTTGACATTACATCCTCAGACAGAACCCGTCCGTAAGATTTCAGAACTAAGATGTGCTCTGCATGTGGTCGGATCTTAATGTTTTGTTTAAGACTCTTGTAGGCTGCTCCAATCGAAATATATGTAATAGGTTTGAGTGTCATGCAAGAGTTCAAAATATAATCTAGAACAAGTTATAATATCTTTTGCCGTATCTTATAATAGTCGGCAATACAGCTACAAATATTTCAGAATTGGGGTACATTGACATTTCACAGGATCTGGATAGTCATATAGAATAGCGCGCAAGAGATATTCAGCTCCTATTGTGTGTATACGTACGAGCTGAATGACTGACATGCGTTGACCTTATTCTATGGCTCAGCGTGTTGATAACCAACAATGCAAACACAATTTTTCTGTTTCTCTCTCAACGGTTGGACGTATTAACAAGCCAGGTATTACGGCTGGAAATGCTTAAGGAGATATCTGATTTAGGTGACCAGATAGATTCCATCAGGTGGCGCATGAATGAGTTTTGTGATCTGGTGCGAAATATTGAGCATAACTGATGCTCCTGGATCAATACCAGGTACAAGTTTTTTTATATTCAGAGCTAACAAATGCTGAAATACTGAATCTGTATCAGCTTTTTCCCCATCTGGGCTAGGTCTTATCAACACTCCATACTACAACGGCAGAACATATGACATATTAGCTCGGTATACATTTGTACGTCGCCATATTTGTTATTTCTGCATTGATATTCACCTAATCTAAGAGTCGATACTGGAATACTTCATTAGAAGTCAAAATTACCTTCATATGCGCGTCTAATTTCGTGTTGATAATAGAGTTTTAATACTCGACCTACAAAATATGACTTGTCGTTTTAAGTATTGATGTCACTGCTAGGTAGCGAGGAGTTAGTTTGATGCGGATGAATTACGAAACAAATCATAAAATAATATATGCCACTATTATGGCTTCTCTCCTAGCCATATTGACAATTTATCCATTTTTACAAGAAAAAGTACATGCATTATCTACGACTTTTGTTATTGATAGTAATACAATCTATCATAATACAGCTTTTCTAAGCGGTGGTGTTCTCATTTTGGATATCCATACACAGCCAATCATTGTTCATGTAGGCAATTTTTTCCATATACATGCAATGATTCTTAACAATTCTCCCGGTACGATTAGTTTCATTGCTGAACCATGTGATTCGACATTGTCTGCAATATTTAATAAAAATGTAGTTGAGAAACATGAAGTAAGCTGTTTTGCAGGGGCATCATCAACGTCAGCAGCAATGCATCTCGTTAAATTGAGACCAGGAGAAAAAGTATCAATAATAGGAACATCCGTCGGGACGACATACCAGGCCGTTGCATCAGGAATGACAATGGCTAGTTTGACATTTCATTACCAATTAGAAAATGGGGCTAGCGCTAGCATTATGAAGTCCTACGAATTTAACATAATGCCCTCAAAAACCTAAGAGATTCTCAGCGTAGCAAGTAGATTTGAGTACGGTGTCCAGAATAGACAAAACGAATGTTATTATTTCTGAATGCCGGTAATCTACAGGTGGATTTATCATCCCAGTATGATATACTAAAATAAATGAAGAAGGCACGCTAAGATTGCCTTCAAAATCCTTCTGTGGGAGAAATGAATTATTACTGCAAATCGGAACATTCTATTATAATTTAGATAATTTAATCTCCTGCACAAGAAGTATCCTACAATTTGAAACCTCAAGGTTCCTCGTATAATTGTCTAATGGAAGGTGTAATTCTACCCATTTCCTAAGTGCATAGTTTGCTTGCTCAGTCTACCATTCTTTGGTATCGATCTAGCTACGCGAATTACTTTACTAATTAGCATTCGGTCGTTCTTACGAACGGTATCGCCATTAACCTGGATAGCCGCGAGGTTTGAACGACAGCAGGTTATGTAGTACTTTTATGTTTAGATAATGGTGCTCTCACCAACGTGGCAGTGCTGATGTCAAAGTGATTGATTTCAATCATGATAATGACTAACCGAATCTATAGTTGGCTGGACTGCACTCTCTTTCTTTACCACTTCCAATACCTTCTCCCATACATGTTTCTCAAACTCGTAAGCCATTATTCCACCAACGGCTACACCTGCAGCAAGACCCACGGGCCCTCCAACTAGAAGACCTACTGCACCTGGCCAAACAAGACTACCAAACCAGGCTCCAGAAGCAACTTCCACTGCGTAATCATCTGGATTCCCTGTTATAGAGACATGTATTTCACGTAAAGATCCAGCCCATACCTTTGGAGATGTATTGACTGCTACAATACTCCTTAGCGGAACGCCATTAAGCAAGCCCTTATATTCTGAAACAATTCGCAGCTCTTTTTGAGCTTCTAATACCTGCTTTATATTGTTGTATAGATTATCTAAATTCGTATTGAGTCCTCTATAGTGTTGTACTTTAGCCACAGCGAAAAGTCCGTTGAGGGCATATTTAAATTATTATAGAAAAAAAAGAATGTCGTGTCTGTCCAGGCCATGACTGAAGCAGAATCTAATACGTAAGCACCTTAGAATAAGCGTTGGCATTCCTAATAATTCGTTGCCAGTTTGTGGATTTACTTCTGATTCCTCCTTAGTATGATAAGGGATGCGAGCTCACCTAATCCTTCATTTTGGAACTCAGTATACTAATTCCGATACTGCTTTTGTTGATAATGCTAAATGAGTGGCACAAAAATCTGTATAGATTGTGGTAAACACTTTACTCCTAAATCCCATGAAAGTGACGTTATTTGTGAAGAATGTGTTGTACTTTTGAAAAGAAGATTTTGGAGTTCGATAAAAATAGGGAAGGCACATGATAATATTTCTGACCTAACATAACTTGACACATAGTCTTTTTTCCAAGTAATGATACTATCTGCTATGTGTTCGCTCTCCGGTATGATGGTGTCAACGCGCTCTTTAGGTCATGCAACATGTAGGGTTGGAGGAACTTTCCAGAGCTATGAAAATATCGAGCAATTCGGTTCATGCATCTTGCACTTTTGCAACATGGCGCTTTAGTAGAAAGTGTTGAAACTAGAATAGCAGCTGGCACGCCCACAGAATTGTTTGAAAAATTACTCGGAGCAGACATTTAGACAACTCATAGAGCTGGTAATGGTGATCTAATCTGCAATTTTGTAATTAAAGGGAGAAAATCTATTTTGGTTCTTGGCATACACATTTTCTTTTATATTCCTACTTGCATATAATTTCATAAAATATACATTTTATTTAAGGTGTAGATTAGAAAAAAGTCCTTATGAGGTTTCCGCGTCAGGAATCTTTTTTATACCGCACATTACTACTTGAATATTCTTCCGCATAGGATCCCAGCTTGATAACAAGTGTATTGCTTACCCTGTTAAATATTCTCTGTCTTTTATCATTTGTAAAGATCCATCCTAGAATCAAGTCGATTGGAAGCAAAAACGATTTGCCAAAACTTTCCAATAAAGCATCTCTGATGTTTACAGTCTGTCCAGTAATGCCTACGGTCTTTAGATGGAAAATCCTTTTACCTAATGATTGACCACTTGTTGATTCAAAATATGTCCAGTATGCGAGGAATATTAAACTGCGTACAACAAACCCAACGCTTAGTCCACCGCGATACCATCTGTCAGGGTTGCTGTCAAACCATAATGGGAATGTTGCTGCATAAAATAATATTTCAATACCGATAGTAACTATTATAAAATCTATCAACCAGGCAAAGAATCTGTCACGCCAGCTAGCAAGGATTAGTTCACTTGGTTTAGATGTGAAATCTCCTACTCTAGTTTCTGAAGGAATATCCACATTATTATAATGCATACGAATCTAATAAAGATGTTGATTATCACATTTCTCGGCTTGTGAATTCCTGCAAAAGAAAGAAAATAGCTACAAAATAATTCGCTCTCACTTGTTTGAATATCTGAAAATCGAGATCAGTCTCTACTGTTTCCCTAGGACTCCAAGTTCAAATTTGACGGCAAGAATGAACTACCTTAAGATCATCTGCGATGGTTGGGATGATCTATTTAATCGCTTATTCATTTTAATAATGATTTCGAAAATTGCCAGTATGGAAAGATATATGTGTAATTCAGAGCCTACTACAATACAGGCTGTGACCTTCATTCACACTTAGGTTGATCTCAACCATCTATTCGAATGAAAAAATCTACTTTCTAAACTGTCCTTCCATTATAATTTCTGATAAAGGTTTTCTATCATTTGGATGCTCTTTTTCTTGAAGCTGCGGTGGGAGGCTCTCTTTCGGTCCCATTTTACCAACCGCAATCATTGCCATTACATCAAAGTTGTCTGGAATGTCTAGATCTTTCCTTGCTTTCTCATAATCAAATCCTGCCATTCCATGTGCAATTAGCCCTCTTGATGCTGCTTCTAATGCCAAATTCTCCCACGCAGATCCCGCCTCATATTGATATGTTTTTGATGGTTTTTCATTATGCTCAAAATTCTTCCTTGAAATTACGACGACTAACACTGCAGCGTTCTTTGTCCAGATTTTGTTACCTTCGACCATTAAATTGAAAAGCTTATCCCAATGTTGTGTATTTCTTTTGGCATAAATAAATCTCCAAGGTTGATTGTTAGAAGAAGACGGAGCCCATCGTGCAGCCTCAAAAAGGGTCATTATGTCAACTTCACACAGCTCTTCTCCTGTCATAGCTCTAGGAGACCATCTTTTAAGAATCAAAGGGTTTATTTCATACAAAGAATTTCTCATTTAGCGTGTTGCATGTTATAGATCAATTGCTATAATATTATTATTACTTACCGGTCGTTCTAGCTGATGAGACTTTGAGAGGTTTACCATTCTACTTTTGCTGTTTCATATGTTCTGCCGTTATCAACCAAAAGTCACGAGCGTAGTATATAAACCCCCTCTGTGGTATGGGTTAAAATAACCTGTGCGAAGAATCATGATGATACTGCGTTGAAGCGAGATTGCATATCTTGGTATTGTTGATTGAATCGTTTTTGACTTTGATCTGTAACAGACATAAGTTTCGAACCAGACGAAAAATTTATTGGAGAGAGGTAGACCAAAAAGTGTCTACGTGTTCAGCGATGCTCATATATGTCCAGCAGGGATTGTATTGTCTTTGTTACCTCCCCATTGCACTACAGGACAGTTAATAACTACGTTTGTAGGAGTAACAGTTATCTGACCTTTTTTAACTGCATCTGCAATTATATCATCAGAACCAAGTATAGTTGGTGTGGTGGCGTTTGTGCCTGTAGTCTTCCATTCTACGATATTGACTTTCCACAGAGGAGTGTAGTGTGTATCTCCAGGAATTGAATTTAAGACATTTGTTTGAAAGCCCATTAGTCCGGAACCTTTCACACCGTTCTTGAATATCCATAGTTGTCCTATGTCTTGTGACTTTGTCAAATTGGGTTCATAATTAACTGGGGATCCTGTAAAATTTCCAATCTGATCTCTCATTGTTTTATCTGATACCTCTGTTATTATGAACATCACACCTTTGCTATCATATAATGCCTTAAATAATGGAAGAACTACGGGTGCACTTGTTGTAGTCAGTTTCATCATTGGGGCTCTGGTTCCACTTGTCGTACTGTTCGTGCCAATAGCAAAAGCAGGCTTGTCTGAAATGGCGAGTGGGAAGGCAATTATCATTCCAAAAACAACCAATGCAGCTATGGTTTTTTTCTTCGAGGCGTCATCACTTCTAGCTACTTTATTATCATTCATTAGAGAGCAATAATTTCACGATCCTTATGAATATAGATACGAATTCCATTTGTGGGTCCCAAGTGTGGTATTTGTCTCTATCTTTATATCAATGATAAAGTGATTTATGGCCACTCATGCAAAAAATTTCTACTCGGGCAACTGCCTCAATACTAATAATAGGATTTTTAGCATTACTCGTACTGGTAGTTACATATAATTCAAATAGAGCAGTAGGCGCAGGCTACTATGGAAGCAACTCACCGTCCCCCATCATCCTTGCTGGACAAGGAATCGTCAAAAATGCAATTCAGTTATCAGCTAAATTAGATAATTCCGTTAATCCCCCTTTTAGGTGGGTAGACCATACGAGCGGGTAAATTAATCCTACGCTGAACTTAAAGGCAAACACCAACCAAACTATACAACTTCAAAATCCAACAGACTTTAAACATCAATTTATTATAGACCAAAACGGTAAGCAACTTGCAACAAGTGGAGATATAGCAGCTGGCAGTTCAGGTCAAGTATCATTTAAGCCAAACATGATTGGAACATTTGGATATCATTGTCTTTATCATCCAACTACAATGAAGGGAATAATACAAGTGAAGTGATCAACCAAAAAAAATCCGCCAATTTTTTGGTTGATGTTACTTGAGATTATCTTCCCCAATATATCTATATAATGAGACGGTGTTGTCTGGAAGGATATAACTTGTGATCAGATCCAATCTGTATTTAACAATCGGAGATACTACCTTCTTAGCACTAATTATCGGAGCAATGATTTCTATTATCTATAAATTCTAAGGCATTTTAAAAAATGATAGAGATTCAACTTCAATTTATCAGTGCTATTATTATTCTTGCTTCTTCAGCAGTTCCAATTTATATCACTATCAAATTGAAAGACAATTTAAGGAAATTAACACTAATACTTACGGTTTTCATCCTAATACATACTGTATACCATGTATTTGGATTTCTTGGCTATAGTATATTAGCAGAGGGAGTATTCCAGCCACTTTCTGTTGCAGTATTGATATTCTTTGGCATAGTTTATTCTGGTTTCACTAAACCAAAGAATGGGGCTATAAAAAACATGGTTATGGCATTGAATCCTGGTATTTTCCTCCTTTTTATGAACAACATTACAATAATTCTACTTTTGATAGCTTTGGGTATATTTGTATGGCAAGCAACGCGATCTAAAAGTATCAGAAGTTTTCATTTTCAGATCTCGGTATTTCTAGTAGTATGGATTTTGGGAGAGATAGTTGGTACTCTTGAAGATGTTGGAATCATCATGTTTCCTGCGCTGCAAGGAAATCTTGGATTAGAAATACATGTTATATCAATGGTATTCTTTAGCTTGATGTTGTGGCTTAGATTCTATTATTCAGAAAGAAGTGGTAAAAAGATGATTGAAGATGTGGATGCTAATATAAGGTGAGAGTGAAACCATACAGATTATCCTTCTTATTTCTCTTTTTTTCCTATAATGATGTCATTTCACTCATCTAAGGAAAACAACTTTTGTGTAACTTTTCTTAAAGTATCTATATTCTGTTCGGCCTCAATAACTACGCTGTTGTATTCATATTTGACATTGAACGATTTCAGTATTGTACGAAAAAAACTTGATTTCTTACCTTCCTCTGTAATCTCAATTTTATCAACTATAAGCAATTTTTCTTCAAGGAGCCATTTGATCTTTCTGTAAGCAGTAGTATGAGAAATGTTAGTTTCCTTTATAATTTGATTAACTGACTTCGACTGATACATGGCTGCATCTAAAATTTTTTGTAAGTCGGTATCAGCCAATGCAACAAGCAGCGCACGTTTTAATCTCTCGCCTTTAATTATCATGACATTGCTTTCCATAACGACGAATCAATTTGAACAATAAAATGTACCTCAAAATTAAGAGATTCGACGAGCCTGCGATATCTACCTACAATCTGGCATCTAAACTTGCACAAAATACATTTCAATCCATTAAGGCTTCTGGATTCGGATACACAGCCCATAACTTTGCATCTTTGCCTTAATTAATTCGGGGACTCCTGTTCAAATGTCAAAATCCATAAGTTTCATATAAAGTTATATACAAATGCCAAAGATGGCATCCACAACTGGGATTTGTCATCATGCTTATTATCTAATCACATATAAGATTGCTGATGAATTCAAGGATATTAAATTCTAGCTGGGGACTAGATCGTCTTATCTCGACAACTAAAACGAACAAGGCAGTAATCTTCATTACCGGATTTGCGGCAACATTACTAATAGTAGCTGTAATGGGAGCGGTGTTTGTCAATACAGCAGCTGCACAACAACAACATTTCAGCACCAAGCTTTCGGGGAGCTCTGAAGTACCGCCAATCACGTCAAAGTCATCAGGCGTAGCTACATTTGATCTGAATGCGGCAGGTATTCAAATGAAATATACTCTGAACGTAACTGATATCGACCATGTGATAGCAGCTCATATTCACAAGGGCAAGAGTACTGAAAACGGGCCTATTGTCGTCAATTTGTTTATCCCTTCAAAAGCCACAGGCAAGGTAAGTGGTACACTTGCGCAAAGCAGCATTAACTCTACGAGTCTAATAGGACCATTACAAGGAAAACAAATGCCTGATTTGATTAATCTGATCAAGACAGGCCAAGCATATGTAAACGTTCACACTACTCAAAACCCGCCCGGAGAAGTTCGTGGACAAGTATCATCTGCAAATGCCACTTCGGATGCACCTTCAGGACCGCCAACGGCGACTACAACAACTTCATCGCCAGGTTACTAGGTAACTTGGCAGGTAACAAAAATTAGATTGACTCAAAAATTTGTGGAAACAAGAAACAACGAAGACCTCTTTTCTTTTGTTTTACTTGTTTGTTGAAGTAGTCCGTCTATCTTAGTATTCGTGTGATGCTTCCATTATCTCCACTATATATTTGCCTCCACTTTCATCCTGACGGCTGTCTTTATAAGAATGATAAAGTAAATTTCGCTACATGCAACATCTTTTTCTCTGCATCCAACATCATTAGCATTAGTAATAGTAACAGAAATACTTCGTCTGGCCTGATATATGAAATATAGAGACAGAACGGAAATAATTATGCTCATGTTGAGATATGCTACTAATGTGGATGGAACTTTTACAACAAGAATAATGCATGAGGCTTTTCTTTCTTTTTCACAACTAGAGGAGTATTTTCCGCTCCTACTGAGAAATCGCTTGTTATAGTATGATGAGATTAAGAAAACCTATAAAATTACTGGAAAAGGGTTGCATGTATTAGAAGTATGTGATAGCCTAAATCAGGTAATTGACATCAGAAAAACAAACAAAGACAATAAAAATAGCATAAAATTATAAATCCAATTCGATGCGTTGGTAGCGCTCTGAAGATAACCAAAAAGGGTTTGCAATAATTCTAGTATGATAAATGATCTATAATTTATCGGAGGATCTCGGTGCTAGCTTTTACAGAATCTTCCTCCGTGAAGGTCTTAAGTCTAGTTACGTCACGTTTGAAAAATAGGTCTATGATCC
>WNGG01002393.1_pt1 | contig 22298 bp, 17 predicted proteins | sample 5400661 | NCBI WGS metagenome assembly WNGG01 (sample SAMN13153372, study PRJNA577476) | soil metagenome | isolation source: 100 cm soil or saprolite under Garry oak tree replicate 1 | place: USA:California | collected 2016-06-15
TACATCAGGAATATCATCAAAAGCCAGACGAAAACAGCAACAATAGTGACAGCCGTGGTGATAAAAGAGAGGGGAACGCTCAAAACAAAGCCCAGCAAGGGAATAATACTGATGAGATGCAACACTCCGAGCAAGATGGTAGCGCCGCCAAAAAAAACGATTGACTGGGCCGCGTGAAAACGCGCGAAACGATTCTTTCGCTCGATCACAAAGAAAACCAAGCCGCCCAGTCCCCACGTTGCATAGCTCAGGATGGTCTCAGTTCTGGCGCTCAGGCCTGTCGAGGTGGGATCATAGGCGCTCATCCTCGGCTTCGCGCTGCTCGGCGGCTGATAAGCGCCGCCCTCGTACTCCTGTTGCTCGAACTGCTCTCCGCCGGAGGACTGCTGATAGCCTCCCTGCTGTCGGTTGGTCTGTTGAGAGCCCGCCAGCCCCCCCTGTCCACTGGAAGTATCACCTGGTTGCTGCGGTGTCGTATAACGACCATAGCCGCCATACCCCGTTCTATAATCGTTCTCTGCGTTCTTATCCTGTCCCATCGTAATAAATCCCTCTCTTTGTTTTTTCACTCCCGTTATATATTACGTAGAGGACTCCTCTAAAGTTTGAGAGAGCAATTCCTCCAACCTACATCCCAGTAATGCCCGAACTGGACCACCGCTCAGCCATGTCCCCGATGACAGGCAATTTGAAGTGTTTGCCCTGGAAAGCGTTGATTATTGCGATAAGCCATGCTACGAAGCCCCCAATCCCAATCACAAAGCTGCCCAGGCTAAAAATCAAACCAGAAAGGGTGGTACTTAAGAAGGCGGTGAAAATGCCAAGAAAAATGAGTACGAACCATGCCACGACTATGGCGATGCCCAGGAGTATCGCTTGCAAATTATGAAATCGCACAAAGCGATTCTGCTTCTCAATAAAGAAGAAGATGACGGCAATAATCCAAATCAGGTAGCCCAGCCCAGCGGAGATATTCGGATCCATACCTATTGAGCTAGGACCAAGCGGGCTGACTCTAGGAGGCGCGCCATAGGGCGGCTGCTGGCCATAGCCACCCGGTTGTTGATATCCCGGTTGTTGATATCCACCCGGTTGTTGATATCCCGGTTGTTGATATCCACCCGGTTGTTGATATCCACCCGGTTGCTGATACCCTGGCTGTTGCCCCGGTTGCTGGTAGCCGCCTGGCTGCCCATATGGTGGTTGTCCTTCACCAGGTGTGCCTTGTTGCGGTGGAGCATAGCCACCATACTGGTTGGGCTGATTGGGGTCTTGCCCCTGGTTAGGATTCCAACTCATGTTCGTATCCACCTTTCTTCTATATTTCTCAGCGTAATCGCCAACGATGGGCAACTTGAAGTATTTGCCCTGGAAGCCGTTGATCATTAGTACGATCCAGCCTACCAGCCCTATAAGTTCAAGAGCCGAACTAGCAAAGAACGTAAGCAACCCTAGAAAACCGATATTGCCGATGACGCTGAGAATAAGAACGATCACCTGTATACCACCAAAGAACAGGATCGACTGCATCGCGTGGAAGCGCACAAAGCGATTCTGCTTCTCTATTAAGAAGAAAATGAGGCCCGTCACCCAGCCCAAAACATAGCTCAGGCCTGCTGCAACATTGGGTTGCATGCCCATAGAGGAAGGTCCAAGCGGGCTCTGGGCCCCAGATGGAGGCGCTCCATATGGTCCCTGTTGATAACCACCTTGTGGCGGCTGATATCCACCGTATTGCTGTCCGCTTTGCTGTTGTCCATAGCCGCCCTGCTGTCCGTATCCCGCCTGCTGGCCCGCTTGTGGGCCGCTGTAAGGATCGGTTGGCTGGGGTTGTGACGGTGGCGGAGTGTAGCCACCATACTGGCTTGGCTGATTGGGGTCTTGCCCCTGGTTAGGATTCCAACTCATGTAAGTATCCCTCGTTTCTGCTTAGTATAAGACCATCGTAGTAAAAGGTGTGTCCTTCGACATTTGGTAATACAATAGCGTAGAAGCCTGAGCATTGAAATGCAGGTTTCGCAACTGCCTCTACTTATGTAATACGTAGTATACTCTTAAAGGTTATTTTTGTGAACTATCCAGTTCACATAAGAAACGGTAAAATCACCATTTTCTTAGCGGTTTCGCGTATCGGTTTCCTTTGCGCGTAAATTTGGATAAGAATCACGCGCAACGCGGTCCACCTGAGGAATAATTATTGGAGAAGGCTCCTGTTCATCTGCATCTCCCTCGGGTAGTTCATTGACAGTAAAACCAGTGCGACGCAGCTGGTCCCGGTTACCAGTGCGTTGGTCATTATTCAATGGGTTAGGTTCGGATGGTGCCTGCCCCTTCTGGTTTTCACTCTCGGTTTCCATGGGAGGAGCGCCGTGTAGGGCACCTTCGATGACCTGGTCCATTGTATCTACAAAGGTAAAACGTATACGCCGCTGGATTTTAACTGGTACTTCCGCCATGTCTTTCTTGTTTTCCGCGGGAACGAACAGGTGATGAATGTTCGCTTGGTAGGCTGCCAGCACCTTCTCTTTCAGTCCTCCCACTCCTAGTACGCGCCCGTGCAGGGTAATTTCACCGGTCATAGCGACATTCGCGCGTATAGGTCTCCTGGTAATCGCCGAAATGAGTGCCAGCGCAATGGTAATACCCGCAGAGGGGCCATCCTTGGGAATAGCATTTTCAGGGAGATGAATGTGCAGGTCGGTGGTTTCTTGAAAATTTGGGTCAATCCCCAGCCATTTTGCGCGTGAGCGTACATAGGTCAGCGAGGCCACCGCTGATTCGCGCATTACATCACCCAGCTGGCCTGTAATCAATAAATCGCCCTTTCCTACCAGGGTGACGACCTCTACCGGAAGCAAAATACCTCCGTATTCGGTAACGGCTAAACCCATTGCTACGCCTATCTGTGTTTTTTGCGTGGTGGGCGTGAGCGTGTAACGAGGAGATCCCAGGTATTGCTCCAGGCTGTTCGTTGTTATGCGGAGATACGTTTTTGGATTCTCAATGATACGACGTGCTGCTTTGCGGCAGATCGTCGCCAGTTGGCGTTCGAGATTGCGTACACCGGCCTCTCGCGTGTAATCTGAGACGATATGTTGCATGACAGACTGCGGGATTTTCACCTGTTCAGGGGTCAGCCCGTGCTCTGTCAACACCTTGGGCAAGAGGTGCCGTATACCAATGGCGACTTTCTCTTCAAACATATAACCAGGAAGGTCGATGATATCCATGCGGTCGGCCAGCGCTCGCGGTATCTGATATTTGACGTTTCCTGTGCAGATGAAGAAGACCTCTGAAAGATCGTAAGGGATTTCGAGGTAGTGATCGGTAAAAGTATTATTCTGCTCCGGGTCCAGTACTTCCAGCAGCGCCGCAGCTGGATCTCCGCGATACTCCGCGGAAAGTTTGTCGATTTCGTCGAGTAAGAAAACTGGATTGCGAACGCCCACGGTCTTCATCGACTGGATAATGCGCCCGGGCAACGCGCCAACGTACGTACGGCGATGCCCGCGAATTTCTGCCTCGTCGTGTACTCCACCAAGTGAAATGCGCGCAAACTTGCGGCCTAAAGCATTGGCTATCGATCGACCCAACGATGTTTTACCAACGCCCGGCGGCCCAATGAAGCAAAGAATCTGTCCCTGGCTCTCGCTATTCGCCTGCCCACCGCGACTGGCCAGTTGCTGGCGCAACTGTCTTACCGCCAGGAACTCAATAATGCGTTCTTTGATACCTTCCAGTCCATAATGGTCCTCATCCAGGATACGCCGCGTCTCCTCAATATCAAAATGGTCCGCGGAGCGTTCGTTCCAGGGAAGAGCCAGCACCCAGTCGACGTAAGACCGTAACACCCCAACCTCGGCAGATTGAGCAGGGGTACGTTCCAGCCGGTCAATCTCTTTACGCACCTTCGCCATAACCTCGGGCGGTAGCGATTTTTCTTTGAGCCTTGCACGGAGTTCCTCAGCCTCGGACGAAGTCTCCATGCCCAATTCTTCCTGAATGGCCCGCAATTGTTCACGCAGGTAATATTCTTTTTGCGTGCGGTCCACCTGCGAACGCACACGGCTGCGAATCGTCGATTCCAGCTCGAGTATCTCAATCTCATTGCCCATGATCACGCAGATCTTCTCCAGGCGCTCCAGTGGGTCGAACGTCTCCAGCAAATCCTGCTGTTGCTGTGAATCGGTAACCAGGTGTGCCGCGAGCATATCTGACAGCCGCGCAGCCGTTTTGATGGCGACCATTGAGTTGATATCTTCGACCGAGAAACGGCGATTTAGCTGGGCATAGTGCTCAAAGAGATTGGTAGCATGACGTACAAGCGCATCGGCCTGGGGGCCACGAGCCTGAGGTTCCTGCGGCGTATCAACGCTGACGCGCATAAAAGGCTCCTGGTCAAGATACTCCTCGATGGTTACACGGTGCAGGCCGCTTAACAGTACCTGTAGGCTTCCGTCCTGTTGGCGGTGCATCGTCGTGATTTCGACCAGTGCACCGGTGGGGTTGATATCTTTAGGCTGAGGATCTTCTATATCCGGATCGCGCTGGCAGGCCGTGATCAGTGCGCGGTCAGGCCGCATCATTGCTTCTTCAACAGCACGTACAGACTTCTCGCGCGCAATAGCCAGCGTCATGCGAGTGCGCGGGAATACAACCATGTTTTTTAACGCCACGAGAGGATACGTTTCTTGCGTATCCTGAGGTACTTCCTGGCGTCCCTGGTCACTCATGAATTTGCTGCCCGTTTCCTCTCAAGCAGTGTGTCTGTATGCATACTGTACTTTCTTTCGTGAATCCCTAAAACTGATGAGTCTGCCTTAAGCAGACTCATCTTCAGGATATGCAGTTGTTCGATTACTGCGCGTTTCAAGTAATGGTTTGTGATGGGCAGTAATCACATCGCTATTGATGATGACTCTCTTCACATCCCCGCGTGATGGAATTTCATACATCACGTCAAGCAGTACATCTTCAATAATACTTCGCAGCCCCCTCGCTCCGGTACGCTGTTTGAGAGCGCCTTCAGCTGCTGCGTCAAGGGCATCATTGGTGAAGACTAGCTCGACACGATCAAGTTGTAAAAACTTCTGATACTGTTTGATGACGGCGTTCTTCGGCTCGGTCAATATCCGGATCAAGGCATCTTTATTCAGGCTGTCCAACGAGACAGCGACCGGTAAACGCCCAACGAACTCAGGTATCAGGCCGTACTTGAGGAGATCATCGGGTATAAGGTGGGTTAAAACCGATTCTTCTAATTTGGTATCGACTTTGTCGCTGCCCCTGAAGCCCATCGTCTTGTTACTGCCGAGGCGCTGCTCCACAATCTTATCCAGCCCTTCAAAAGCGCCTCCACAGATGAAGAGAATATTGGCAGTGTTGATCTGAATGAAGTCCTGGTGCGGATGCTTGCGTCCTCCCTGCGGAGGTACATTGGCAATGGTGCCCTCGATAATCTTGAGCAGCGCCTGTTGCACCCCTTCACCGGAAACGTCGCGAGTAATTGAAGGATTATCCGACTTGCGCGCAATTTTATCGATCTCGTCAATATAGACTATGCCCCGTTCAGCACGCGCAACATCAAAATCCGCCGTCTGGATGAGACGCAACAGGATATTTTCAACATCCTCGCCGACATAACCTGCCTCTGTGAGGGCTGTTGCATCGGCGATACAGAAAGGCACATCTAATACCTTTGCCAGCGTCTGCGCCAGCAGCGTTTTCCCGCAGCCTGTCGGGCCGATCATCAGGATGTTGCTTTTCCCAAGCTCAACATCGTCTATCTGCATCCCTACGCCAATGCGCTTGTAATGATTGTATACAGCTACCGCCAATGTCTTTTTTGCTCGCTCTTGCCCGATCACATATTGGCTCAGCTGTTCATAGATCTTCTTTGGCGCCGGTATCTTGCCTGTCTGGAGACGCGGCTTCGAGACCGTCGCCTGCTCCTCTTCGATAATCTCGCGACAGAGGTCGATACATTCGTCACAGATGTAGACACCACCTGGACCTGCAATCAGCCGTTGCACCTGGTCCTGGCTCTTCCCGCAGAATGAGCAGCGGTACGTCATTCGCGTATTTTTCGAGTTTGCCACGTTTGTTACCTTTCCCTCATATGTAGCTAAAGAGCCACATCTGATGGCTACATCCTTATTCTACAACATTCACAGGAGCGTCATCTATTACAGGCGCAGCGGATTCTTCAGCCTGGCTATGCACCTGTTCGGCCTCTGCGTTCAACGCCTCAGCGGCAAGTGCGGCAGCCCCTGCATTCTCTATACTGGCTTCTACTTCGTTGGCTTCTTCCTCAGCGGCCTCGGCGCTGCTGCCGGTATCCGTTGTTAGCTCTATCAGGCGCGTAACGGCCTTCTCCCGCTGCAGATTGACTGCCAACGCCCGGACCTGCGCTTCTGAACGCCCAAGCGGCTGGCCTGCCTGCTCGTATGCGCGGAAAACTGCCTCCACCTCTTCGGGAGAAACGCTGATCTTTTCCTGGCTCGCTACCTGGTCCAGGACAAGTTCACGCTTTACGCGCTTTTCGGCCTCGGGTTCCATTTCTTTCAGGTACTCATCGCGAGTTTTGTGCATCATCAGCAGGTATTGGTCTATAGACATGCGCTGCTGCTCCAGGAGATGGGTAAGCTGGTGCAGCATTTCTTCGGCCTCCTCCTTGATGAGCAAAGGATGAAGGGTGATCTGAGCCTGGTCGATGACGGCCTCCACAACCTTATCGCGCAACTCGTCGCGAATGCGCCGCTCCTTACTTTCGAGTATAGTATCGCTGATGGCCTTGCGCAGGTCTTCCAGGTTTTCGTATTGCTTATTACTCACCTCGCTGGCCAGGGCATCATCAAGCTCAGGAACTTCTTTAACCTCTACCTTATGGACGGTAACCGCGAAATGGCCCTCTTTACCTGCCAGTTTCTCGTTGGCGTAGTCTTCGGGCAGGACCGTAGTAAACTCTTTGCTCTCTCCTGCCTCCATACCTACAATATACTCATCCATGCCGGAGAACATACCATGGCGTTCCCGCGTCAGTTCAAACGTATTATCTTTCAAGTCAGAAACGTTATTGTCTTCGATGGTGAGCTTGAGATCGGCGGTAACACGGTCATCGTAGTCAGCAGGGCGTTCAACTTCATTCCAGGTGGTTCGCCGATTGCGCAGCGACTCTAACTCTTTCTCGACCTCTTCGGAGGTGACATCAGCCTCTTCACGCTCAAAGTGAAGGGTTTTGTAATCACCAAGCGTCACAGGTGTGATAATCGGCACTTTCAGGCTGAAATGATAGGGCTGCCCGATCTCAAGGACGGGGGCGTCCAACTCAGGCTTGGTAATAGGGGTAAGTTCGTGCTCCTTGAGCGCGCTGCGATAGGTCTCAGTAATCAGCTCATCGAGACCTTCCTGGTAAATATATTCTTTACCAAGTTTTCGTTCTAGCAAAGAACGCGGGGCCTTGCCCCGGCGGAAGCCCTGCACATCAACTTTTTGTACCAACTTGCGGTACGCTTTATCTGAAGCCTTTTCCAGTTCGTCCCAGCTCAATTCTACTTCAAGGACAGCTTCACTGGTGGGCAACTTTTCGACCGAGACCTTCACGTTTCCTCCAACAGGTGTTCATTCTAATCAATAGTATTGTATAAGTATATATAACTGCACACAACCCGCTATACTGATTGTGGTTACAACAAAGAGCCTGGGAAGCACAGAGAGGTAATCACTACCATAGACCACACCCTGAAAAGAGACCGCAGTCTTCAGCACATTCCAACGTTCTGTTTCTCACAACTGAGCGTTTTCTATGTTGTGTGAGTTGCATCTGCACTTGCCCCATGAGGACAACATGCTCTCTCCTGCTAAGACCGAGCTTGCGGTCACCCAATACTCAGACAAATCTGGAGCGGGAGACGGGGATCGAACCCGCGACTTTCTCCTTGGCAAGGAGATGCTCTACCACTGAGCCACTCCCGCATATCTGCGATACTTGTCAACTCTACGAACGCTCATCGTAGTGGGCGGTGAGAGACTCGAACTCTCACGGTTCATCACCAACAGATCCTAAGTCTGCCCTGTCTACCAATTTCAGCAACCGCCCATTGTTTCCGCAAAAATGGGAAAACATCCTCACCTGAGGATAATACATCAGCGGCATACCTGATGTCAAGGCAATTGACGCGCCCGCGCTTCTATGGCTATTCCCTGCTGTTGAGCTTCCTGTTCAATGCAAATGGCAGGTCAAATGAAAAGGTTGTACCCTGACCCTCGGCTGTGTGCGGCTCGAGGCGCAGTGTACCTCCATGTGCTTCAATAATGCTTTTTGTAATGTGCAACCCCAGGCCAGAACCTTGCCGGGCGCTGGTCGCCTGCAAACGGACATACGGGCGGAAAAGCTGGCCCATCTCTGCCAGAGGAATGCCGACGCCCTGGTTATGAACGCTCACATGCACGAGATCATCCTCTGTCCAGATACGCACTGTGATCGTTGTGCGCTCGTCGGAATACTTGATCGCGTTATCTAGCAGGTTCCCCAGCACCTGTTGCAGGCGCCCACTATCCCAGTTTCCAATAACAGGCGCTTCAGGAGTCTCCAGCGCCAGCGTATGATAGGGAGCAACGGGACGCAGTTCTTCCACCACCTCTTTTGCCAGTGCCGCAATATCACACGCCTCGCGCACGAGTGTGAATTGGCCTGAGCTCAGGCGAGAAGAATCCAGCAGATCGTTGACCAGGCGCGTCAAACGCCTGGCCTGGCTGATAATCACCCTCGTTCCTCGCTGGATTGTCTCTGGCCGCCGTGTGGGACGTGCCACCAACTGCGCATAGCTGATAATGGGCGTCAATGGGCCGCGCAATTCGTGGGCGATCATAGCAATAAACTGCTCTTTACGCGCCAATTGATCCTTCAGTAAGAAATTGGCCTCAGTTAACTCATCTACCTGGCGTTGTAGAGCTTCTATGATCTCATCCTGCGATTGCTCACGCTGCACTTGCATACCAATCCCTCTCCCTGATCCCCTTCACCTGCTTTGGGGATTGTCTATTAATTATACATGCTGGCACGCTAAAAAACGCCCTCTTAGGAATATTGGGTAAAAAAGTGTGAGATATTTGTTATACTAATCAAACATACAGAGAAGTTGGGAATTTGGCAGCCCCTCCAAAACATACAGAGAAGTTGGGAATTTGGCAGACGCAGTCTGCCAAATTCCCAACTTCTCTTAATAATCTTTGCGAAGAGCGTAGCGATGAGGCCACAGAAAAACAAACACAAACGCTTAATGCAACAAATCTAAAGCCTCAAGCTCTTCCAAAGCACCCTCACTAAGCTGCGACCTATCCAGCGAAGGATCAGCATGTGCAATAAGATGACGCAACCGCTCAGTAATCTCCAAACGCATATAAAAATCATCAGTGAGCAATAACTCACCAATCGTAATCTCAATTTGCTTCCGCTGCATCGTAGCCAGCACAGACTCTGCCATATACATCCCTCACAAACGCAAAGAACCTACCCAACCGCCACCTCAGCAGCCCAACTTCGTCTTCGTCGTAGTGCTAGTAGCCACAGGCACCTTACTTTCGCTCGTCGACGAGTTACTCGCGCCGGACCCCGTCGTAGCAGACTTGCTCTCTCCAGCACTCTTCGACTCGCTGGAAGCGGCAGCCCCATCACTTTTTGTTGTCTGGCCGTTGGAGTCTGCAACACTTGAAGAACGGTGATCAGTCTTATAAAATCCAGAGCCTTTGAAGACAATACCGGCCGGGAAAAACACCCGGCGAATGCGCCCGCCACATTCTGGGCAGACATCTAATGGATCATCAGTCATCTTTTGCCACTGCTCGAAACGGTGGCTACAGGTTTGACAGAGATATTCGTAGGTTGGCATACAGCAATCACCCCTAAAAGGTCCGAACAGCCGCCACGGCTGCTCCTCCAATGCGCACAAACGGGTAAGCCCGCTGGCTACCCTTCATTAAGAATATATACGTATACTAACGTACCATTATTACGATTGTCAATCAAACCAAGAGTCCGCTCAGTATACCCATGTAAAGTCGCCCAGGAAGCCCCTATTCCCCTGTACAGTAGGGGCGACCCTGGTGGTCGCCCAGGAAGCCCCGAAAGCTCTCTAGACACAAAAACAAAGTACAGTAGCCCCTTTATTCCACGCGGCCAATATATTCCTTGACCTTCTCAGCCGCATCGCGCGTCATGCCGTCAAGGGCCGCCAGGTCCTCTATGCTGGCCGCGCTCATCGCTCGTACCGAGCCAAAATGCTTCATCAAAGCCTGCTTGCGTTTGGGCCCAATGCCCGGTATCTCGTCCAACACAGATTTAAACGTGCGCTCGGAGCGCAACTTGCGGTGGTACGTAATGCCAAAGCGGTGCGCCTCGTCGCGAATGCGCTGTACCATATAGAGGCCCTGTGAAGAACGTGGCAGCATTATCGGGTCTGGCGAGCCGGGAGTGAAGATCTCCTCGTTCTCCTTTGCCAGTCCCACTGTCGGTATATCGATGTGGAGTTCCTGCAATACCTCCATTGCCGCGCTGAGCTGGCCTTTCCCGCCATCGATGATAATCAATTCCGGCAAGGCCCATTCATGCTGGAGTTGGGTAGCTACTGGCGTTTCATCAACGGCGGCGTAATCTGCTGGCTCAATGGACGTGTCAGTGTGTGTAATAATTTCGGAGGCGGTCTCTACGTCGGCGGCTGCTTGTTTTGCCGCATTGCGAAATCTGCGCCGCAGCACCTCCTGGTGACTGGCGAAGTCGTTGGGCCCTTCGACGGTCTTAATTTTGAAACGGCGATACTCGCTGGGCTTTGGCCGCCCCGCCTCAAAAACTACCATGGCCCCCACCGAGTTTGTACCCTGTGTATTCGAGATGTCGTAGCACTCGATGCGCTGTGGGGGAGCCGCCAGGTTGAGCGCCTCCTGTAGTTCCTCCAGGGCCAGTTGCGTCTTCTGACTATCGGTCAGCCACTTGATACGCTGTTGCTCCAACACCTCGCCCGCGTTTTGCTTCACCATCTCGATCAAGCGCAGCTTGTCCCCCCGTTTGGGTGCAGTAATGCTGATCGCCCCATTGCGTTTCTCCCGCAGCCACGACTGAATGACGGCGCGGTCGTCCGGCTCTGCCTCGACGACCAGTTCCGGTGGAATGTGCGGTGAACTTTCATAAAACTGCTGCAAGAAGGAAGCCATAACCTCGCCTGGACTGCTATCGCGCGTCCCCTGCAAGATAAAAAATTCGCGTCCAATCAGCTTGCCATTGCGGAAGAAGAAGGTCATCATGCACGTCTCATCCTCGTCGCTGGCAAAAGCGATCACATCCTGATCGTCCTGCCCCTCTGTCGAAATGATGCGCTGCTTCTCCAGCACGCGCTCAACCGCCTGGATGCGATCGCGTATACGCGCAGCCTCCTCAAAGTTGAGGTTCTCCGCCGCCGCCTGCATCTTCTCCTGCAGCGTCTTGACCACCTCGTCGTGCTTCCCCTCCAGGAAGAGAATCACCTGTTTGATCACCGCGTCGTACTCTTCCCGCGTGGCGTAGGCGACGCAGGGAGCGATACAGCGGTGGATATAGTACTGCGTGCAGGGACGTGGCAATAATTTTTGCTTCCATCCCGCGGGAGGTTCCCCCTGTGCGGGTGGTGCCCATGTGCTCGCGTCGTAGCGGCAGGTGCGAAAGGCAAAGAGCTTGTTCAAGAGATCCAACGTGGCGTCGACCGCCCCCGAATTGGTATAGGGGCCAAAGTAGCGATTGCCGTCGCGGTGGAAGCTGCGCACGCGGTATACCCTTGGAAAATCCTCCGTCAGCGCTACCTTTATATACGGGTAGCTCTTGTCGTCGCGCATCAGCACATTGTACTTCGGTCGATACTCCTTAATATAATTGCTCTCCAGCACCAGCGCCTCAACCTCATTCTTGACGACAAGAAACTCGATATCCTCAACCTTAGCCACCATACTTCTATTCTTGGGGCTGAGATCGCTCGACTCCTGGAAATACGAGCGCACGCGGTTATACAGCGAGATCGCTTTCCCGACGTAAAGTATAGTGCCCTGGGCATCCTTCATAATATAAATGCCCGGTTTATGCGGCAGTGAATTGAGTACAGACTGGATTTTTTCGTTCATTCCACCCCTGTTCCTACTGGCTATGTGTACCTTTCCTTTATTATATCGTTTGCAGCGGGTGAGTGTCGATGGGATTTTTGATAGATGAAGAGGATGTTCACTCAGCCCCGGCCGATTCTCATGTCATTCCCACAGCGACGATGCCCGTCAAGGTTCCGATGAAGATGCTTCCCTGGGAGAGCGTCGGCGTCGCGAAGCGCGAAGTTGCGTCGACAGAGAGCGTGGCACGCACCTCACCTGTTGCGGCGTTGAGGGCATAGAGCACACCACCACCAGGATCGAGGCTGTAAATAGTCTGTCCTCCTATGACTGGTGAACCAGTCACTTGCTTAGGAGCATGCCATCCAGCGACGAGGTGCGCTCCTGCTTCGATCTGGAGCTGTCTTAGCCCATCGTCGCAGGGAATGAAGAGAGACAGACCACTCACAGCTGCTCCGCCGTAGGCACTGCAAAGAGAGATCGTCTGGATCTGCCCGCCTACTCCCCCCAGGTGGTCTGCCCGCAACAGGTAGCCCTTGCCCGACTTACCGTCGGCATATATCAACCCATTTGGCAGGAGGACTGGTCCCATCGAGCCGAGATCGGCATCTGACGCATTATCGCTCTGCCAGCTCTGCGGCGCAAAACCATCTTCCAGCCGGAGCATGGGGGACAGGCGTAAGACCGAATCGCTGTGGTCCCAGTCCCCTTGCGTGGCTTCGCCGTTGCCGACTGTTACGTAGAGGTTTCCCTGGGCGTCTATGACCGGTCCCGCTGGAGCCCATATACCTCCCTCACGCGTGGTCGGAACCTGGTACGTGAGCAACGCTCCCGCACCATCAGTACGCGAGGCAACCACCCAGCCGTGGTAGTTGCCACAGTCGCCGTACAGCCCACCGAAAGCAATAGAGACTCTGCCCCCTGAGAGGGCCAGGGCAGCACGTTGCTGATGTGCTAGCGGGTCCATTCCGGGAGGATCTACCAGGCGGCGGACTTTGACGTGTCCCGTTTTGACATCAACGCCGACCAGAATGTGGGCCGGCCCCTGTATCTCTGCCACAGCGAAGACCAGGCCCGTCTGAGGATCGTAGACCGGCGTGCCAGTGATGCCGAGAGGATCAATATTGCCACACGGCAAATCTGAGAGCGGCACAGGGGTTCCCACAGAGGTACGCCATTGCTCCTGCCCGGTACGTGCATCAAGCCCGTACAGGGTATCGTTTTCCGTCGCCACAATCACCTGTCCATCGACCACGAGTGGCTCAGCATAGACCGCTCCGTCGAGTGGTTGCTTCCAGAGGCTCGTGAGGTGGGTAGGATCGGGCGCTCCTGCAATAAACCCGGTACGAGCGTTGTCATTGTGGTACATGGTCCAATTGGCACTGGTCGCCTGACCAGGCGTCGCAGTGCTTGGAGGGGGCGTTAACGGCGTAATATGCACAGGTTGAGCTGGTGGTACGCTCAAGGCCTGGATGAGCAGATGAATCTGGTGACGCTGGCTGTAGAGGAGGCCAGCTAGCAGTAGAACGACGACGAGCAAAAGAGTCAGGATGATTCGCCCGCGTTTCGTTAAGCTGCGAAGGTGTTTCTTAGTGTCGTTCGTTTTGTTCGGTTCTCTCATCAGTGTAGAATAGCCTTCCTCAAACCCTGGCCAGGGATACGCTACCTTGTTTTAACAGTCAAGCGCAAATGCCTTTGTAGTGTAGCCTATGAAGGGAAGTATTTCAACAAATATTCTCCAGCGAATATCCATTTCGCTCCAAAATAGATAGTCAGAAACCCCCTCTTAGTGTATACTGAGAGCTATCATTACAGTATCCTAAACCGTGCCATCGCCATCTTATTGTTCGGTTCAGGTTCCACCCCCAACCAGGGGCGTTACCGTGTATAGTAGGGTTGACCCTAGCGGTCAACCTGGCCCGGCTGTAATTATCCATGAGTTGTATTGGTACTGCCGGCCATGTAGACCATGGGAAATCTACGCTCGTCAAAGCTTTGACAGGCATTGATCCCGATCGCCTGGCGGAAGAAAAAGAACGCGGCATGACGATAGACCTGGGCTTTGCCTGGCTCAAACTGCCAGGTGGGCGCGAGGTCAGCATTGTCGATGTCCCCGGTCACGAAAGCTTCATCAAAAATATGCTCGCGGGTGTGGGCGGTATTGATGCGGCGCTGCTGGTTATTGCCGCCGACGAGGGCATTATGCCGCAGACTCGCGAACACCTGGCCATTCTTGATCTCCTGCACGTACAGCGAGGCATTGTCGCGCTGACAAAGGGCGACCTGGTCGACGAGGAGTGGCTGGAGCTGGTGCGCGAGGAGGTCGCGGAATATCTTCTACCAACGACGTTGGCTCATGCTCCCATCATCGCTGTCTCGGCCTATACAATGCAAGGCATGCCAGAACTGCTTGCCGAGATTGAAAAGATGCTCGATACCTCGCAGGAGCGCCAGAACATTGCTCGCCCTCGTCTACCGGTTGACCGGGTTTTTACACTGACGGGCTTTGGCACCATCGTCACCGGAACTCTGCTTGACGGCAACTTCAAAGTCGGACAAGAGATTGAAATCTTGCCGCAGGGCTTGAGGACGCGCATCCGTGGCCTGCAAACGCACAAAAATAAAGTCGATGTTGCGCAGCCGGGGAGCCGTGTGGCCATGAACCTGGCCGGCGTCGCGCGTACAGACCTGGAGCGTGGCGATGTCATCGCTCTGCCGGGACAACTTCGCCCAACCATGCTCGTCGATGCCCATATCCAACTGCTGGCCGATGCCCCTCGTTCGCTCGCGCACAATACGCAGGTGGATGTCTACAGTGGATCGCAGGAAGTGCCTGCCAGGGTGCGTCTGCTCGATGTAGATGAGTTGCAGCCGGGGCAGAGCGCGTGGGTACAACTACGCATGAACCATCCAGCAGTGCTGGCACGCCGCGATCGTTTCATCTTGCGTATCCCCTCGCCCAGCACCACTATCGGCGGCGGAGAGATCGTTGATGTGCAGCCGCGCTACCATCGCCGTTTCCAGGCGGCGGTAATCAGTCGACTCGAGACATTGGAGCACGGTGTGCCAGAAGAATTGGTGCTGGCCGCATTAGATAGAAGGATACGTGTTGCAGGGACGCCAAATGCTGCTGTTAAAGGATTCAACGGCTACGAGTTGGCAGAGATCGTCAAGCAGAGTAATCTAGCCGTTGATGTGACACAACAGACGTTGGAGACGTTGTTACAAGAAGGAAGAGTTCGACGAATAGGAACAGCATGGTTCGCGCAGCCGGTATGGGATGCCCTGGTAGAAGAAACGGTGCGCCTGCTGAGTGAGCAGCACCGTCAGCATCCCCTGCGCAGCGGACTCTCGAAGGAAGAATGGCGCACGCGCCTCAACCTCCCTGCGAAAATGGCGGTTGAAGTGTTCGCCGCCTTGCAGGCAGAAGGGGTAGCTGCTGAGGCCACAACGACTGGTAGCTCAGCGGGCAGCACAATGCGTCTAGCCGATTTCATACCAAAGTTTAACAAGATACAGCAGCAACAGGTCGAACAATTGCTGCGCCGCTTTCGCGAGAATCCTTATACACCGCCAGACCGCAACGAGGTGGAGGCAGCGGTAGGTACTGAAGCACTGAATGCATTGATAGAACAAGGGCAACTGGTGAAACTAAGTGATGGAGTGCTTTTTTTGCGGGAAACCTATGACCAGGCCATAGCCACGTTGGTCAAGTTTCTGCGTGAGCATGGTACAATGACTGTAGCAGAGGCACGGGACGTATTGGGGGCAACACGAAAATATATCCTGCCACTTTTAGAGCATATGGACACACTAAAAATTACCCGCCGCCTGGGAGATCAACGCGTGCTGGGTACCCTGGCACAGGTAAATCACTCATAGGGGCGGGAGGATATCCGTAGGGGCGGGGGAGGAAGAGAGGAAGGGAGGGGACGCTTGCGTCGCCCTCGTCCTGGTAGGAAGGGACGCAGCCGCATCCGGGGGATGATGAAGGCAGCGTCGCCCCCGTCCTGGTCATCTTACTGCACATCACATGTCATCGCACCCTGTAGCACAATGTAATGTAGTGTTCCATTCTGTTGCAGAATGCGTTACAATAGTGGGTGCTACAATACGAAGTAAGGGCGCAGCAGATTGCGTCTACATGGAGAAAGGGCGCAACATTTTGCGTTCCGATGAGAAGTATGCCAATCGAAGTTTTGGGTGAGCGATACCAATTAGGAGAATCTATAGGTCGAGGCGGCATGGCCACTATTTACCGTGGCCAGGATATGCGCATGGATCGCGTAGTGGCCATCAAAGTGCTCCGCGAAGTCTATAGCACCGATCCAAAGTTTGTTACTCGCTTTCAACGTGAAGCAAAAGCTGCGTCATCATTACAGCACCCTAATATAGTGCAGGTCTACGACTATGGCCAGACCGATGGAAACTATTTCATTGTGATGGAACTGGTGGAAGGTACGGACCTGCGCCGCTATTTGCGCTCGCGCGGCGTTCTTGCCGTCGATCGAGCAATTATTATTGCCCATGACGTTGCGCTTGGACTGGGAGCAGCCCACCGCCGCGGCATTGTTCATCGCGACGTCAAACCACAAAATGTGCTGGTGGGACGGGATGGTTCAATCAAACTCACTGACTTCGGCATCGCCAGTGTCTATAAAGACATCAACGCCGAACGCCTCACTACCACTGGCATGACCCTTGGTACCGTGCAGTACTACGCGCCAGAGCAGGCGCAGGGCGAAATTGTCAGCCCGGCTGCCGATGTCTATGCTCTCGGCATCGTCATGTACGAGATGCTCACCGGGCGCACACCCTTTGATGGCGACACTCCTGTAGCAGTAGCTATGCAGCATATCCAGGACCTGCCAGCGCCACCGAGGCTCTTCAATGCCAATATCCCCCCGGCCCTGGAAGTGATTATCCTGCGCTGCCTGGAGAAAGAGCCGGAGCGACGCTACCGCGATGGTAGTACGCTAGCCCGCGCCCTGGAATTGTTGGGCGAAGCAGAGGTAGACGAAGTCTTACCCGGAGCCGTATCACCAGGAGCGCCACAAACACCGGCACCGGGCGGTGCAGCAACTTATACCCAGTATCCCGGGGCCGGCAATCAGCGCCAGCCTATTTCCTCTCCTAACAATATGGGATATCCCTCGAGCAATGGTGTGCCGCGCCAGCCCGAGCCGCTTGTACTTGCCAATCAACCGGCTTACAACAACCAGGCAGAGGATCTATCCGCCTATCCGCGCAGCACACAGCCGCGCGCAGGCTCTGTCACCTACGATAGGCGGGATTCGCGATTTGCCAGCATCGTTACCGCGATCATCCTGCTGGCAACGTTATTATTGCTGGGTTTTAGTATATACCTGGCGACACAACTCAATTTCATTCGCTTTCCCTGGCCGGGCGGCTCAAACCCTACTCCAACGATTACTGTCCAGCAAATCCAGGTCCCTGATTTGCGGGGGTTAACATACCAGGCTGCACGTACAAAAGCAACCAGTGCGGGTTTTACCTTAAAAGTCACGAATGGTATTACAACGGGGATTGTAATCAACCAGGACCCCGCGCCGCCTCTACTTGCTCCCAAAGGCTCCGCTATTCAGATCACCCTGGGCTCCGCGACACAACAGACAGTCGTGGTACCGCCTGATCTGGTCGGCAATACCCTCAGCGGAGCGGAACAGATTCTGACCAACGCGGATATCAACTATTCTGTACGCCCAGATGGTACAGATCCAAATAATCCGGCGCCAAATATTGTCTCAAGAGTGGATCCGCCGAGCGGTACCTCGATTCCAAAGGATCGTACCGTCATTCTCTACGTGAAGAACTTCACCAATGGGACGCCCAGGGTGACGCCAACCCTGGATCCGACGCCAACGAAGGCACCGACGCCGACGCCAACGAAGACGCCAACGCCGACGCCGACACCGTCGCCAACGCCGACACCGACACCGTCGCCAACACCAACGAAGGGACCATGAAGGGACCCTTATTTTCCCCTTGACAGGAGCGTTTCCCTGCACTATACTTTGCAATGAGAAACTTAATGAGCGTTTAGTAAATCGATTAGTGCAAGAAGGAAACCACTCGTCAGATGACGAATAAACAAGTAGGCCATCAACCTTCACATATCGACCGAGAAACCTGGCGTCAGATTCTCAAAGCAGCCGAGGAACTCTTTCTTGCCAAAGGCTATAAAGGGGTCTCCATGAAAGAGGTCGCCGACGTGGTTCAAGTCACGCCTGCGGCGTTATACTACCACTTTCCTCAAGGCAAGGAAGACCTGTTTATGAGTGTGATACAGGCCATGTTCGAAGAATGGAGCGCAGGCATCAGCCGGGCTATTGCATCCGCTCACAGTATTCGGGAGCGCTTGAATCTGCTCACCTCGTACCTGCTGACGCTTCCCGTCGATCATTTCCCGGTACTGATACAGGATGCGAAGGAGCAGATTAAGGACCGCGAAAAACAGCGGGCTATCTTTCGGCAACTGCGAGGAACATTCCAGCAGCACATTGCAGACGCCTTTCAACAGGCGATCGACGCCGGCGAGGTCACAGCGGATATTCCGGCCAACATACTTGCCAGTATGTATCTGGGGTTGATCATAGCTCTGCTGCAAGACATGCATTTTTCGGCAAAGGATTCTGAACGAATAGAGGTTCCACGTTTGGCCTCGATCCTGGTCTCGGTGTTGCTTGACGGCATCGCATGTCCCGTGCAACAAAACAACACCTAAATGCGTATACATTTACGTCGAACTTATTAAATGTTTAGTAAGCTTGTTAAAGCGGATATCGCCGCATGTGCGTCGCGCCAGATTACTTTTCGCGACGGCCATCTGGTGCGGGATGAACCGGTAGCCCATCCACGGGATGCGCAAGCTGAATGGGCCGTCATCGCCAATCGGAATCTCGACGAAGACCTCTAAAAAGCATAGAAGGACGAAATGGCATGAACACAACAACTCATCAGGGAAACGCTGCTCCTTCCTCGGCTAGCACAGCAGCCTCAACTCCCTCTCCTCAGCGGCACAGCATCCTGCCCCCTCTCAAGGCGCGAGATTTCGACCGCGCCGGCAAGCTGGGGTCCAATATCTCGATTGCCCTGGAAGCCTTGTGGGCCAATCGTCTGCGCTCGCTGCTTACCACGCTGGGGGTCTTCATTGGCGTTGCTGCGGTCATCGCCGCATTGATCATGACGCAAGGTGTGAGTGCGAGCATCACGAGTACCATATCCAGTCTGGGAACGAATACGATCACGATCTCACCTGGTGCAGGCAGTTCCAGTCGCGGGTTTCGACCACCCACTCAATCGAGCGGGACGACGCTCTCGCTCACGCCAGACGATGCGCAAGCGGTGGCGAAGGTTGCCCATGTCACCTCTGAAAGTCCCATCATCACGGTCTCTGAGCAAGTCGTCTCTGGCAACCAGAACTGGAATACTCGTGTTCAAGGGGTGAGTACAAGCTTTCAGAATATTCAAAACTGGACGATTGCGGAAGGAGCCTGGTTTAGCGACAATGACTATCTGGGTGCCAAACCTGTCGCCCTGCTCGGTCAGACCGTGTACCATCAACTGTTTGATACTTCAGGCGTGGACCCCATTGGCCAAACCATCCGTATTCGTAATCAGGTCTACCGCGTCGTCGGTATCCTGGATACGAAAGGGAGCGGGAGCGATGATGTCGTCTTTGTCCCCTTTTCGACGGCACTGGATCGCATCAAGAACTCCTCTTATATCGATCAAATCCTGGTACAAGTCGATGATTCCAGCAACATCGGCTCCGTGCAGGCAGCAATCACCACACTGTTGGAGCAACGCCACCGCATCCCCAAGGGAAACGTGGATGACTTCAATCTCACCAATTCGAATCAATTGCTCCAGACGGCCAGTCAATTCACGTCGCTGCTGACCTACCTGCTGGTCGGCATTGCGGCTATCTCGTTGGCAGTGGGCGGGATTGGGATCATGAATATCATGATTGTCTCGGTGACGGAGCGAACACGGGAAATTGGCATCCGTATCTCTATTGGAGCACAACGGGAGGATATTCGCAGCCAGTTTCTCATCGAAGCGCTGACCTTGAGCCTGATCGGTGGAATGCTGGGAATGTTCATCGGCTTTCTGCTTGGCTTTGCCATCACAAGCTTCCTGGGGGTTCCCTTTGTCGTCACCGTGACCTCGTTGCTGATGCCATTTGTCATTTCAGCGGCTATCGGGGTCATCTTCGGACTGTACCCGGCAGCCCGAGCAGCCCGACTTGATCCCATCGAGGCACTCCGCTCGCTCTAAGCGCGGCCGGGCCTCTGCCGGTTAAGCAACGACATCTGGCACGTGCTGTTTCACCTCTGACCATACCTGTCGGAACTTGCCACTTTTCGGATGCAACTGCGGCGCCTCTGCAGCTTTTTCTATGGCCACATTGGCTACCCCTTGCCCTGCAAGATAGGTCGCCAGGCGTGCCTGCAGCGTTTCCCATACGACCTGCTCTTCTGCCGTCTCCTTCACGGCGAGGCGAATGCGTAACTTCAACGGTTCCGTCTGGATGATCTGGCAGCTGTACAATCCCGGCGTTTCCTCCGCGACCGTCAAAATGGCAAGCGGAAGGATCTGGACCACCCTCCCTTGTTGGGCAGGAAACGAAAGCACTTCATCGGTACGACCAATAACGTGTATGACCGGGAATGGACTTCCACAGGGGCAGGTGTCGGGGCTGATGGTCACCCGATCGCCCATCTTGTACCGGAGGAGTGGTTGCACCCGGTTGGCCAGGTTCGTCACCAACACGGCATGGGAAAGCTGCCCAGGCGGCATTGGCTGGTCGTTCTCATCGACCGGTTCCAGGATATACCAGTCACTATTCACGTGCAACTGCTTGTGCTTACATTCGTAGGTCAGACCGATAGCCTCAGACGACCCGTAATAGTTGCCCACTGCACATCCAAAGGCCGCTTCTATCCGCTGACGTACTACATCCGTGAGGGTCTCGCCTGCGGCATTGACCACCACGGGATGGATCTGCAACCTCCCCGCTTCCTGTTCCCTGGCAAGCACTTCCAACGCGCTCGGATAGCCACCCACAATCACCGGCTGGAACGCATTCAACTCCCGGACCAGTTCGGCTAAGGGAGTCAGCGCTGAGAAGAGACGCTGCGTCTTGGCCCGCCAGGGCATCTTCCGGCTCCGTCGTGCGGACATGGTATTTCCCAGGAAATGACCCCCGGTGACAAATACCGCCGCCAACCTGCCCCTGCCGCGTAGTAGTGCTCCGAGGTTGCGAAGCGAAGAGAGAACGATGGGCAAGGAGCGGATGTAGCCCAGAACGTTATACACAACCAGTGCCCCATGGTCATGCACGAGAATCGCCGGGCTTCCTGTTGAGCCAGAGGTCGTACACACGACATAGCGATCCACGTAATCATGCCCGATCAGTGATGGATCGGCGATAAAGGCTTCAACCTGCTGTTCGGTGACGGCCGGATCGGTCACCCAGCTATCAAAATGACTCATCATCTCCACTTTGGTCACGACAGGCAGTTGTCTGACATCAGTCAACTGCTCAGGCACACCTCGATATAGGTCCGCGAAGTACCTGGAATGTGTGCGGGCATAGGAGACTAACGCCCGCAGGCGCTCTTGCTGTCGTCGTGCAATACCCTGTTCTCCCTCTCGGGCAGCTCTCCATGCGTCCCAGGAAGCCGAAAGAAAGGTAGGTTGCTTGTTCATATTTCTCTTTTTTCCCTTCATGCTCCACTCCTCTTCACAGTGCATTTCATACCAGGAGGATACTACATGCGTATCAGAGCGTCATCACGTTGCAAGGCCATTTCATCACGGAGCGATCACACTTTCTTCATCCGTCGCGCTCCCCTGCCTCCGCACGCATGAGAAGGTTGGATTCCTTCCCCCTTTCAGGCTCTATGCGCGTCAGCGAGAGCAAGGGCAGACCTAAATCACGTATTTTGATCAGCACTCCATGCAGAGCGGTCTGGTCAACGACTGGGCCAGAGAGGATGGTTTCTCCATTGTCCACCATGGTGATGGTCAATCCATCAAACCAATCTGACCATTCACTGTCAAGATGCCCCTTGACGACGATCTGGTAGACCTCTTGTCGAACGTGTTCGCTTTCCATTCCTGATTCTCCTTGCTCTCCTTCTTGCTCG
>WNGG01005756.1_pt1 | contig 22273 bp, 16 predicted proteins | sample 5400661 | NCBI WGS metagenome assembly WNGG01 (sample SAMN13153372, study PRJNA577476) | soil metagenome | isolation source: 100 cm soil or saprolite under Garry oak tree replicate 1 | place: USA:California | collected 2016-06-15
TCGCGGCTTCGAGCACGGCCGGATCGACCTGCTGGATGCCGGTCACGGTGTTGCGCAGGATCGGCAGCAGCGAATAGAGCACGAGGGCGACGATCGCGGTGCGGACGCCGATGCCACCGATGAAGGGAACCGGGATCAGGAAGCCGAAGAGCGCGAGGCTCGGGATCGTCTGGGCGAGGTTGGCGAGGGCGAGGACGGGACGCGCGAGCCGCGGGCGGCGGGCGAGGGCGATGCCGAGGGGCACGCCGAGCGCGACCGCGATGCCCGCGGAGACGAGCACGAGCAGGACGTGCTGCCCGGTCAGGAGCAGCAGCTCCGATCGGCGCTCGGCCAGGAACCTCAGCACGGGCGGAGCGTCACGGCCGCGCGGCGGCGATGAAGTCGGCCACGAAGCCGGACTGCGGCGAGGCGCGCAGCTCGGCCGGCGGGGCGCGCTGCAGCACGCGGCCGCGGTCCATCACCGCCACCTCGTCACCGAGGCGGAAGGCCTCCGGCACGTCGTGGGTGACGAGCAGCACCGTCTTGCCGAGCTGCGACTGGAGGGCGCGGAACTCGTCCTGCAGCCGGTGCCGCGTGAGCGGATCGAGGGCGCCGAAGGGCTCGTCCATCAGCAGCAGGGGCGGGTCGGCGGCCAGCGCCCGCGCGATTCCCACCCGCTGGCGCTCGCCGCCGGAAAGCTGCGCGGGACGCAGGGGCGCGAAACGGGCGGGATCGAGGCCCACGAGCGCGAGCAGCTCGCGGGCGCGCGCCACCCGCCGGTCGACGGGCCAGCCCAGCAGCTCGGGGACGAGGCCGACGTTGCGCTCGACGGTGAAGTGGGGGATGAGGCCCGCTTCCTGGATGACGTAACCGGTGCGCCGCCGCAGCTCGATCGGATCCCACGAATCGAGCGGCTGTCCCAGCACCACGATCGACCCGCCGTCCGCCTCGACGAGACGGTTGACGATCTTGAGGGCGGTGGTCTTGCCCGAGCCGCTGGTGCCGAGCAGGACCAGCACGCGGCCCTCGTTCACCGAGAGCGAGATGCCGTCGAGAGCCAGCGCCCCGCCGGGATAGCGCTTGCGGACGTCGACCAGCTCGACCGCGGCCGTCACGGCCGGCCGTCGGCGCCGGCCGCGATCCACTCGAGCACGAGCTGCTTGCCGTCCACCCGGGCCTGCAACCGTCGGGTCTCGCCTCCGCGGAAGAAGGTCTTCAGGCGCCGGTTGAGGGCCATACCGTCGCCTTCCACCTGCACCCGCACGCTGTGCGCGCCGGCCGGGACGTCCAGCGACGCCACCTCCTTCCCCTGGCGGCTCTTGAACAAGAACAGCTTCTTCTTCACGCGGCTCTCGAGCGGCTCCTCGAGGACGGGGACGGCCTGGTCGTCGATCCAGACCCTCATGGTGCCGGTCCTGAACGGGTGGTCGAGCGTGAGCGCCACGTGGGCGGGCGAGGGGATCGGGGTCGGCGCAGCCGGAGGGATGTCGGCTCCGGGCGATCCGGCCGTCGGCGACGGCCGCCGGCCCGAGACCATGAGCAGGGCCACGGCCGCGGCGAGGCCGAGCCCCACGAGCGCAATCACCTCGCGCCGGCCCCAGGACGCGGACGGCGACGCCGGCGCCGAGGACGGCGCCGAAGACCCATCGAGGGCGAGGGCGCCGGCCGACGGTCCCGCCCAGTCGGGAAGCTGCGTCAACCGGTGGCGGAGGGGACGGCCCGCCAGCGCGTCCTCGATGTCCTCGGCCATCGTGCGGCCGTCGGGATAGCGCTCGGCGGGCCGCTTGGCCAGCGCGCGCATCACGATCACGTCCACGTCCGCGGGCAGCCCGGGCGCGAAGCGTGACGGCGGCGGCGGCTCGTTCCGCGCGACCTTGTTGAGGACGGCCGGCACCGACGTGGCGTCGAAGGCCTTCATGCCCGTGAGCATCAGGTACGTCACGCTGCCCAGCGAGAAGATGTCGCTGCGGCCGTCGACCGACTCGCCCAGCGCCTGCTCGGGCGACATGTACGAGGGCGTGCCGAAGAACTCGCCGGCCGCGGTGAGCTGGGACGAGGTGATCTTGGCGATGCCGAAGTCCATGATCTTCGGGTCGCCCGTGGGCAGCACCATCACGTTGCCCGGCTTGATGTCGCGGTGGACCACGCCGCGGGCGTGGGCGTGCTGGAGCGCCTCCGCCAGCCGTCCGGTGATGCGGAAGGCCTCGCGCCATTCGAGGGCGCCCGCCGCCGTCAGCTCCGCGAGCGTCTGTCCCTGGAGGTACTCGAACGCGATGAAGAGCGCGCCGCTCTCCGGATCGCGGCCGACGTCGTGCACGGTCACGATCGCGGGATGAGAGAGTCCCGCCGCGACGCGCGCCTCGGAGAGGAATCGCTCCTCGAAGGTCTTCTGCTGCTCGGCCGGAAGGGGAAAGATCGAGTGCACGGTCTTGAGGGCGACGACGCGGCCGAGGGCGGGATCGAGGGCCCGGTACACGACCCCCATCATGCCGCGGCCGATCTCGCCCTGGATCTGGTACCGCGCGAGGGTTTGCGGCGTCACGAGGCCCAGAATGATACCGACTTTATAATCCCGGTGGGATGCGGAGAGGGCGGCGTTGAGGCTGGGACCGGACGTGCTCCGCGACCTCTCGCGGGCATCCCTGCGCGAGTGGCTGCACACCGACGGCCTGGGGGGCTACGCCTCGTCCACGGTGGTCGGGCTCAACACCCGCCGGTATCACGGGCTGCTCGTGGCCGCGACGCGGCCGCCCGTGGGACGTATGGTGCTCCTCTCCAAGCTCGAGGAGACGCTGAGCGTCGGCGGCCGGCGCTACGAGCTCGGCACCAACGCGTATCCGGGCGCGATACATCCCCGCGGCTTCGAGCTCGCGGTGTCCTTCGAGCTGGATCCGCTCCCGACGCTGGTCTGGGAGGTGGACCGGGGCACGCTTACCCGCACGGTATGCCGCAGCCACGAAGAGCCGCTGACCATCGTCTCCTATCGATACGATGGTCCCGGCGCGGTGATCCTGGAGGTACGGCCGCTCCTCGCGTACCGGGACTACCACGGCCTGCAGCGCGAGAACGGCCGCCTCCGGCGCGGGGCCGACCGCGAGGGCGGCGATCTCGTGCTGCGTCCCTACGAGGACGGCCCGCCCCTGCGCATGCGGCTGCCGGGATCGACGTTCGCGCCGGACGGGCTGTGGTACCGCGCCTTCGAGTACGAGCGCGAGCGGGAGCGGGGCCTCGACTTCCGCGAGGACCTCTTCAGCCCCGGCGTGCTCAGGGTGGAGCTGCTGGCGGGCCGGGCGATACACCTGCTCGCCTCCGCGGGCGGCGTGCTCGCGGGCGCCGACCCGGAGCGGCTGATGGCGTCCGAGCGCCGGCGGCTGCGGATCTGCGGGGGCGGAGGCGAAGGCGCGCTCCCCGAGCTCCGGCGCGCCGCCGACGCGTTCGTCGTCCGGCGCGGCCCGGCCGGCCGCACGATCATCGCGGGGTATCACTGGTTCGCGGACTGGGGCCGCGACAGCATGATCTCGCTGCCCGGGCTGTGCCTCGCCACCGGCCGCACGGACGACGCCCGCGCCATCCTCGCCGAGTACGCCCGCCACGTCGACGCCGGCATGATCCCAAACCGCTTTCCCGACGCGGGCGGCGAGCCCGAGTACAACAGCGTCGACGCCGCGCTGTGGCTGGTGGTCGCGGTCGGCCGCTACCTCGAGGCCACCGGCGACACCGGCTTCGTGCGGATGCGGCTCACCGATCCCGTGGCCGCCATCCTGGACGGATACCGCACGGGCACCCGTCACGGCATCCGCGTGAACGCCGACGGCCTCCTCACGCAGGGCGCAGAGGGCCTGCAGCTCACGTGGATGGACGCGCGTGTGGGCGGCCAGGTCGTCACCCCGCGCCGGGGCCAGCCGGTGGAGATACAGGCTCTCTGGTACAACGCGCTGCTCATCGGCGCGGAGCTGGCCCGGGAGGCGGCCGAGCCCGGCCGGGCCCGCGAGTGGTCGGCTCTCGCCGGCCGTGTGCGCGAGAGCTTCCTGAAGGCCTTCTGGTCCGATGAGCACGGGTATCTGGCCGACGTGGTCGCCGACGATGGGACGGCGGACTTTTCTCTCCGCCCCAACCAGCTCTACGCGCTCGGCCTTCCCCACGTGCTGCTGCCGCGCGACCGGGCCCTGCGTGTGCTGGACGCGGTCAAGCGCCACCTGCTCACGCCGGTCGGGCTGCGTACGCTCAGCCCCGAGCACCCCGCCTACCGCGGCCGATACGCGGGCGGCCCCGCCGAGCGCGACTCGGCCTACCACCAGGGCACCGTGTGGCCTTTTCTTGCCGGGGCCTACTTCGACGCGGTGACGCGCGTGCACGGCGAGGCGGGCAAGGCCGAGGCGCGCGAGTGGCTCGACGGCTTCGCCTCCCATCTCGAAGAGGCGGGCGTCGGCACCGTGAGCGAGGTGTTCGACGGCGACGCTCCGCACGCGCCCGGAGGCGCGATCGCGCAGGCGTGGAGCGTGGGCGAGATCCTGCGCGTCGCGGTGCGCACGGGCTGGCGGCCGGCCCTGGACCGGCGCTGAAGGAAGGACGTGCGCCAAGCATCAGGTAAGCGACGGCCCGATCGATCCCGAGAAGGCGCGCAAGCTCCAGGAGACGATCCGGCGCGGCCTGGTCGCGTTCGTGGGACCGGACCGGGCGGCCGAGCTGGCCCGGCAGTGCCTCGACTTCAAACCGGGGGGCTGACGGGCTCGTGAAGGTCCGCTACCGCTTCGGAGACTTCTGCGTCTCGCCGGCGCGGCGGGCCCTGCTGCGCTCCGGCCGCGAGCTGGCCCTCATCCCTCGCTACTTCGACCTGCTGATCCTGCTGCTAGAGCGGCGCCACGAGGCCGTCCATCGCCGCGAGATATTCGACACGGTCTGGAGCGACGTGGTCGTCTCCGACGGCGCGCTCAGCCAGGCGGTGCGGACGCTGCGGCGCACGCTCGGCGACGACTCGCGCGAGCCGGTCTACATCCGCACGGTCTCGCGGCACGGATACCGCTTCACCTTCGACGGTGTGGTGGAGGAGCCCGACGACGATGGGCCGCCGGTGGCGCCCGCGCCGGCCACGGCGGCGCCCGCGGCGATGCCGGCGGGGGATCCGTTCGAGCAGGCGCTGGAGAAGCTGGTCGGCGATCCCGATCCGGATCTGCGGCGCGAGGCGGCCGAGGCGCTCCACGTCCTCGGCACCGCCGAGGCGCTGCGGCGGCTCGGCCGGCGGCCCGGCCACGAGGCCGCGCGCGCGCTGCTGCGCGACGCGCGCTGGGACGTGCCCGGCGCCGGGCCGGTGCCGCTGCTCGGCCAGCCGGGCGCCCTGACCGCGGCCCGCATCCTCACGACGATGCGTCTGCGGCACGCGCTCCGCCTGGCGGAGAAGCGCTGGGCCGGCGCCTCCGCGGGCGGGGCCGCCGCCGGCGCCGTGGCCGGCCTCGTCGGCGGCTTCGCGCTGCGGCTCGCACCCGGCTCCCCGGCGCCGGCCAGCGTAGCGGTCACGCTCGCGCTCGTCGGCGCCATCGTCGGCGGGCTCGGCGCGGCGGGGGTGGGCGCGGGACTGGCGGCGGCCGAGGCAGTCGCGCGCTCGCTGCGGGGGCCGGCGCTCGTTCTCGCCGGCGGCGCGGGAGGCGGCGCGGTCGGCGCCGTCTCGAACCTCGTCGGCCGCTGGGCGCTCGAAGGCCTGTTCGGCCGCGAGCTGGCCTCGATCGGCGGTGGTCTGGAGGGTCTCGGCATCGGCGCGGCGGCGGGCTTCGGCTACGCCCTCGCGACACCGCGCCACGAAGGCGGGATGGCCGCCCCCCGAGGGACAGAGCGCCTGCGCGCGGCCGCGATCACGGGGCTGGCCTGCGCCGCGGCGGCGGTCGTGATCACCGCCCTCGGCGGGCATCTCGCCGGGGCCAGCCTCAACTTCGTCGCCCGCAGCTTCCAGGGCTCACAGGTCGGGCTGGCCCCGCTGGCGCGGATGCTGGGAGAGCCCGAGCTGGGCCCTCTCAGCCGCACGATCATCGGCGCCTACGAGGGCGGGTTTTTCGGCTTCGGCCTGGCCCTCGGCCTGACCCGCCGCCCGCATTGACAACGCCGGGCCAATGAAAATCCTGGCGGCCTATAATGTCGAAAAGACTAAGGAGGAGCATGTCCGCCATCTCCCGCCGCCGGGCGCTCGGGACCCTCGCCGCGAGCCTCGCCGCTCCGGCCCTGCTGCGCGCCGCGAAGAGCGGCCGCCGGCTGCCGATCGCGTTCTCCACGCTGGGTTGCCCGGGCTGGACGTGGCCGACCGTGCTCGAGCAGGCCGACCGCCTCGGCTACTCGGGCATCGAGCTGCGCGGCATCCAGGGCGACATGGACCTGCCGAAGCGGCCGGAGCTGACCGGCGCCGCGCTCGCCCAGAGCCGGCGCGAGGTGCAGTCGCGCGGGCTCGTCATCACCGACCTCGGCGGCTCGGCGCACATGCACGAGAAGGACCCGGCGCTGCGCGCGGCGCAGCTCGACGACGGGAAGCGGTTCATCGACCTCGCCCATGAGCTCGGCGTCCCCTACGTTCGCCTGTTCGGCGACAAGCTCACGCCCGGAGAGCCCAAGGAAGAGGTGATCAAGCGGATCGTGGACGGCTTCCAGCAGATGGCCGCGCACGCGAAGCCGGCCGGCGTGACGGTGCTCATCGAGTCGCACGGCGACTTCACGAACTCGCCCGACCTGAAGACGATCCTCGATGGCGTGGGCTCGCCGGCGTTCGCGCTCCTCTGGGACGCTCATCACACGTTCGTGGCCGGGGGCGAGGCGCCCGCCGACACCTACCGGCAACTCGGCCGGTACGTGCGGCACACGCATCTGAAGGACTCGAAGCCGGAAGGCAACGACCACCGCTACGTGCTCACCGGCACCGGCGCCGTCCCGGTGAAGGAGCAGGTGCGGGTCCTGGCCCGCAACGGATACAAGGGCTACTACTGCTACGAGTGGGAGAAGAAGTGGCACCCGGAGATCGACGAGCCCGAGGTGGCCTTCCCGCACTACGTGAAGGTGATGACGGAGTATCTCGCCGCCGCCGGCGTCAAAGCATAGGAGGATCCATGGCCGACAAGCTTTCTCGGCGCGATTTCCTCGGCCGGAGCCTGGCCGTCGCCGCCCTGCCCGTCCTGCCCGCGGTCGCGGCGGCGGCGGCGAAGCTCCCGCACCGCGTCCTGGGCCGCACCGGCGTCTCGGTGCCGATCCTGGCCTTCGGCGGCGGCAGCCGCTTCCTGATGTACGAGCCCGAAGAGGCCGGCCTCGCCGCGCTCAACCGCGCGATAGACATGGGTATCACCTATGTCGACACCGCCATCGATTACGGCGACGGCAAGAGCGAGACGCGTGTGGGCCAGGTCATGAAGACGCGCCGCAAGGAGGTCTTCCTCGCCACCAAGGTCCCCGAGCGGGCGCGCACCCGCGACGCGGCGCTCAAGGAGGTCGAGGCGAGCCTGAAGAGGCTGCAGACCGACCACGTCGACCTGCTTCACGTCCACAGCCTCGGCCACGACGACGACCTCGCGAAGATCGAGGCGCCGGACGGCGTGTTGAAGGCCTTCTACCAGCTCCGCGACCAGAAGGTCGCGCGCTTCATCGGCATGACCAGCCACACCGACGGCGCGGTGATGGCGAAGGCGATCCAGAGGAACGACCTCGACTGCGTGCAGATGGCCATGAACCCGGCGCGGGCCAACCAGTTCGAGGAGCTGGCGCTGCCCGCGGCGAAGGCGAAGAACCTGGGCGTGATCCTGATGAAGGTCACCGGCCAGGAGCACCTGCTCGGCGCGGGCAAGGCCGAGGCGGCGCCCCTTTTGCGCTACGCCTGGAGCCTGCCGGTGTCCACCGTCGTGTGCGGCATGCCGAAGCCGGAGTTCGTGGAGGCCAACGTCGCCTCCGCCCGCGGCTACACGCCGATGCCGGCGGGGGAGATGGACCGGCTACGCGAGCAGCTCGCCGGCCAGCGCGTGGTCCTCGAGCGCTTCTTCGCCTGCCACCGCGACTGCCGGATGGCGTAGAGGCGAAGCGTTCCATTGTTCTGACGCAGACGCCGAAAAGAACGCTTGGACGGCCAGAAACGAAGTCCTGGCCGACCTGCCGTTCGCTGACCTTCTCGGCCTGCGGGGTCTTCGCCGAGGCGCGCCCGCGCGCGGATCTGTCTCGCGGCCTCACGCGCCCCGGTCCGTCGATTTCACCTTCCGCGTCGATCTCGCGGTACCATCCTGCATGTGCGACGATTCTCCGGGGACGAGCCGGGGACGGCTACTCACCCGAGCGACAGCGTGGCACTACAGCGTGGAGCCAGCGGGGACCGCTTCTTTGCTCCATTTGTAGAGTCAATATGGCCTCAGATCGTTTCAGAGAGCGCCTCACGGTTGCATCACGTTTCGCTCTATAGATTCTACGAATCTCTGGGCCGGGCGTTCGAATCGCCCGGGGCGTACGACCCGGCAACCCACTGAACCCCAACTCCAGAAAGAAATGCTTGACTTCGCGGGTCGAGCTGTCGTCTAGTCTGGTTCGTCGGATTCCCTGCTTGGCCAGGAAGCTTCGGCGCGGTGCACCCCGGCGCACCCGCAGCTCGGGCGTATGTTGCCGGCATCGGGGTTGAAGATCCGAACATGTCGACCGTGACGCTGACCGCCAAGAACGCTCGGCGTGGCCGGCCTCGTCTCGAGGGTCAGCGTCGAATCGAGGATCTACAGCGTGTGGTAGCGGACGTGATCCCCGGGCTGGGCAGGATCGCGCCGGTAGAGATCACAAAGCCGATGTTCGCGCGCTCGTCGACTCATTCCGCGCCGGGGTGCACGCCGTGCATGTGAATCGCGTCCTCGCCGTCATCAAGAGCGGGCTCTGATGGAGTCTGGCCCGTGTCGCTCTACGTGCTCCTCCAAGGGGTGTGATGATCACGACGACGACGTGCTAGTGGAGTTAGGCGTCGATCACGCTCGATATACCAGGCCGCTGGCAGAAAGCATCAAACTGGACGAGTCGGTCGCGTGACCATGGACCGGCAGACATCATTGAAAGGCGCCCCGCCGTGTCACTTAACAAACGCAAGAGATCATCGGGCCAGAGCGTGGCCGTCTGGCACCGAAAAAGGAGGACCGTTGACACTGAATCGAATTCTTCGCAATCTTCCGGCGGCTCTTCTTGTCACGTTGAGTCTTCTGACGCGAGAAAGTGGAGGCGTGGCGCGAGCAGAGTCTGTCCTCGTGACATCGGATCAACCGCGCCTCGTCTCAATATCCCCCCTCGGAACAATCAGTCGAAGACAAACATACCAACTCCTCCTCAACAAGCAAACCGGCGAGGCTATCCTTTTTGGCTACTTCAACTACATTCACGGTTTGGACGAAGAGAAGCTCTATCTGGCGGACAGCCCCAAGGGCGAATCGAAAGCTTTCTTCACCCTTTACCTAGAGGCGCAAGTCATTCGCGTGCACAAAAACGGTCCCCTGCTCGCTTACGAAGCGCGGGGTGTGTCAACAGTTTACTTCGACGACAAGCCGAATGGCGATTTCGCAAACCCAGATACCTTCAGGGACGGAATCCCAATCGCTATGGGTGAAGAAAACTCCGTTTATACTTTCGATTCCGAAACGGGGATCGGGATCGGAGATGTAAGGTTAAGGCAGATCCACGCCTGGCCCTTCGAATTCAATGGAGAGCTCATTCAGTTCGGAGCAGTGGGAAACCAGAATGTTTCCTGGAGAGGGAAGACGGTGAGGAACAAGAGGTTCGGTTGGACTCGCGCGTTTTGTACCTCTACGACTGTCCAGGCCGAGCCCCTCCCAGCCGTACCACCCCCGTGAGCCGGGGAGAGCTGCGACTCGCCTAATCTGCAGTTCCGGAAACGTCGCAGGCAAAGCGTCTCTAGCCCGCGACCTTCTGGATCTCGGCCAGCAGCTCGGAGTTGGGCCGGCTGTGGCCCAGCTCGGCCTCGACGTGCTTCCAGCGAAGGACGCCGTTCTTGTCCACCAGGAAGTACGCGCGCCGCGAGAAGAACTTCTCCTCGTCGAGCACGCCGTACGCGCGGCTGGCCTCGCGCTTGAAGTCGGAGAGGATGTGGTGCCTCATGCCGTGCTTGGCGCGGAACTCGTTGTGCGTCGGCGTCGAGTCGACGCTCACGGGCAGGACGGCGGTGTCCTTGGACTCGAACTTCGAGTAGTCCTCGCTGAACGCGCAGTTCTCCGCCGTGCACACGCCGGTGAAGGCGAGGGGGAAGAACGCGATGAGCACGTTCTTCTTTCCCTTGAACTGGCCGAGGCTGACCGTCTCGCCGGACGTGGACTTCAGCGCGAAATCCGGGGCCTTGTCTCCGACCTTGGGCTCGGGCATAGGCGCGGAGGATACGCCGCCCGCGTTGGAGCCGTCAACCGCGGGCGTAGTACAGTACGGGTGGGAACAGGAGGTCATGGTGCCCGATCCTGCGCGCACGCCCGGCCGCAACGAACCGTGCCATTGCGGCTCGGGGAAGAAGTACAAGAACTGCTGCCTCGACAAGGACGAGGCCAGGGCCCGCAAGGCGCGGGCCCAGGCCGAGGCGGCCGCGGCGAAGGAGGAGGCGAGCGGAGCCGAGAAGCCGAAGACACCGCCCCCTCCGCCGAAACACACGACGCAGCAGCCCTGGAAGGGGCCGCAGAACCCGCGCGGCTTCTCGCGCCAGAACATCCCCCGCCGGTCCGGAGGCAGCTAGACCGGCATCGCCCGGGTGATCGTCCACCACAAGGAGGCGACGATGAGGATGAAGGCTTCTTTCACGTTTCTCGCGATCCTGCTCGCGGCGAGCGTTCTCGCTCCCGCTTCGACCCGCGGCGACGAGGGCGGCGCCCTCGGCTCCTGCCGGGGGCTGCCCAGCCAGCCGCAGCTCAAGGCGGCGCTCGACGCCTCGGTCCAGACGGAGACGAGCGGCCTCAACAACCACATGTGGGCCACGGTGGTGAACCGCGACGGGCTCGTCTGCGCGGTGGCGTTCTCGGGCGTGGATCGGTCGGCCCAGTGGCCGGGGAGCCGCGTGATCTCCGCGCAGAAGGCCAACACCGCTAACGCGTTCAACCTGGACAACCACTCGTCGAGCAACGGGTCGGGCCAGCCGTCGGGGCTCGCGCTGTCGACGGCGAACCTCTACTCGGCGACCCAGCCGGGGGGGAGCCTCTACGGGCTGCAGCACAGCAACCCGGTCGACACCGGCGCGGCGTACAAGGGACCGTCGGCAAGCTACGGAACGCCCGGCGATCCGCTCGTGGGCTTCAAGGTCGGCGGGGTGAACGTCTTCGGCGGCGGTCTTGCGCTCTATGACTCCTCGAAGCAGGTCGTCGGAGGCCTGGGTGCGAGCGGCGACACGTCCTGCGCCGACCACAACATCGCTTGGCGGGTGCGCCACACCCTGGCGCTCGACTTCCTCGCCGGCGTGGCCGGCGTCAGCGGCGATCCCGCGCGCCCGGACAACATCGTCTTCGATATCGCGCCCAATCCCTCCGGGGGAACGGGCAACAGCGCGGGCGGCTTCGGGCACCCGGCGTGCCTCAACACCTCCGGCTCGGACGCGCTGCCGCCGGTGCGCTGAGCCGGGGCCGCGGACACATCGCAAGGAGGGTGCGCGTGGAGAAGAGGATCCTGGGACGCCGCGGACCCGAGGTCTCCGCCCTCGGGCTGGGCTGCATGGGCATGTCGGAGTTCTACGGCCCCGGCGACGACGCGGAGTCGATCGCGACCATCCACGCCGCCCTCGACGCGGGGATCAACCTCCTGGACACCGCCGACGTGTACGGCCCGCACACGAACGAGGTACTGGTCGGCCGGGCGATCCGGGGCCGCCGGAGCGAGGTCGTGCTCGCGACCAAGTTCGGCATCGTTCGTGATCCCGCCGAGCCCGCCCGGCGGGGCGTGAGCGGCAAGCCGGAATACGTGCGGGCCTCGTGCGAGGCCAGCCTCAAGAGGCTGGGCGTGGAGACGATCGACCTCTACTACCAGCACCGCGTCGACCCCGCCACCCCGATCGAGGACACGGTGGGCGCGATGTCCGAGCTGGTCCGCGCGGGCAAGGTCCGGTATCTGGGCTTGTCTGAGGCCGGCCCGGAGACGCTGCGCCGCGCGCACAAGGTCCATCCCATCACCGCCCTCCAGAGCGAATACTCGCTGTGGAGCCGCGACGTGGAGGACGGGCCGCTGCCCGCGTGCCGCGAGCTGGGCGTCGGCTTCGTCGCGTACAGCCCGCTCGGACGCGGGTTCCTCACCGGCCAGTTGAAGCGCTTCGAGGACCTCGCTCCGGACGACTGGCGGCGCGGCTCGCCGCGGTTCCAGGGCGAGAACTTCGCCAAGAACCTCGAGCTGCTCCGCCAGGTCGAGCAGCTCGCCGGCGAGAAGAAGTGCACGCCGTCCCAGCTCGCGCTGGCGTGGGTGCTTTCCCGGGGCGGCGACATCGTCCCCATCTTCGGCACCAAGAGGAGGAAGTACCTGCGCGAGAACCTCGCCGCGCTGGACGTCCCGCTCACCGACCAGGACCGGCGCCGGCTCGACGAGCTGGCGCCCAAGGGCGCGGCGGCGGGGGACCGCTACGCCCCGGCGCTCATGCAGTACATCGGCCGCTGAGGCGAGAGGGAGGCTCGCGTCGCGATGGGGCTCGGCGGCTGGCTCGTTCTCGCCTCGCTCCTGCCGGCGGCGGGTGCCCAGGCCGTGGCGCCGATGCAGGCCGTGGCGCCGGCGCAGGCCGTGGCCCCGGCCCCCGCCCCCCGGGAGCTGTCCGCCCTCAGCCGCGACCTGCAGGCCCTCAGCGACCGCGTGAAGCCGGCGGTGGTCCAGATCCTGACCACGGGCTTCGCGGCGGCCGACGGCCAGCTCGTCAAGCAGCGGGTGACCGGCTCCGGCGTCATCCTCGATCCCGACGGCTACGTCGTCACCAACGCCCACGTCGTGCAGGGAGCGCGGCGCATCCAGGTCGCGCTCGCGGGGCTCGCGAGCGGGCCGCCGGAGGCGCGGTCGATCCTGAAGGCGCCCGGGCGCCTCGTGGGCGCGGTGGTCGTGGGGACGGACGCCGAGACCGATCTGGCCGTGCTCAAGCTCGACGAGAAGGGACTGCCGTTCATGACGCTGGGCGACTCGGAGGCGCTGCGGCCCGGCCAGCTCGTCCTCGCCTTCGGGAGCCCGCTGGGGCTCGAGAACTCGGTGACCCTCGGGATCGTGAGCGCGGTCGCGCGGCAGGTCCGGCCCGATGACCGGATGATCTACGTCCAGACCGACGCGTCGATCAACCCCGGCAACAGCGGCGGCCCGCTCGTGGACGGCGACGGGCGCGTCGTGGGGATCAACACCTTCATCTATTCGCAGTCGGGCGGGAGCGAGGGCATCGGCTTCGCCGCGCCCAGCAACATCGTGCGCAACGTCTTCGACCAGATCCGGCGCACCGGGCGCGTCCACCGCGGCGAGATCGGCGTGCGGTTCCAGACCGTCACGCCCGTCCTCGCGGAGGGCCTGGGGCTGCGCCAGCCATGGGGAGTGGTGGCCTCCGACGTGCCTCCCGGCGGCGCGGCGTCCCGGGCCGGCCTGCGCATCGGCGACCTGATCGTGAAGCTCGACGGGAAGGTCATGGAGAACGCCCGCCAGCTCGAGGTCGACCTCTACCCCCGCGCGCCGGGAGGCAGCGTGAGCCTGGAGGTGCTGAGGGGAGCGGAGCGGCTGATCTTCGTGGTCCCGATCGAGGAACGGCCCCGCGATCCGGCCCGCTTCGCCGATCGCGTGAGCCCCGAGCGGAACGCGGTGGCGGGGCTGGGCGTGCTCGCGCTCGACCTCGACGACAGCCGACCCGCTCCAGCCCGGAGACGTCATCTACTCCGTCAACCAGGAGCCGGTCACCGGCGTCGAGAGCCTGCGCCAGGCGCTCGCCCGGATCGGCCCCCGCGCGTCGATGGTGCTCAAGGTCGAGCGCGAGGGAGAGATGCGCTTCCTCGTCGTCGAGCCGGAGTAGACGCTCAGTCCTTGTTCGACGGCGGCCCGAGCGGCAGCCGGGCCCGCAGCTCCGCCCGGCTCAGCGGCACCGCCGCCGACGAGCTGAGCAGCTCGTTCATCACGTCGTCGCGCGGGCGAGGCGCGCGCGCGCGGGGGGCGCGTTCGCCCAGGTGCGGCCACAGCGCCGCGCGCAGGCCGTCGGGAAGCACGTTCTCGAGGTACTCGAGCGCGGTCCCCCGCAGCGCGCGGTCCGAGCCCCGCATCGCCTGCAGCGCGATCTGCAGCGGCTCGCGCTCGAGGGTCAGCGACAGCAGCGTGAAGACGTGGTCGAGGTCGAGGCCGCGGCCGGCGACGCTCAGCTCCCTTCGCACCGCCGCGAACACGTCCGCGCGCGGCACCGACAGCTCGGGACGGCGGCCGGTGATGCTCGCCAGCGCGAGCCCGCACTGGGCGCGCACGTCGAGGCGCGCGTCCTCGAGGCCGAGGAACAGGCCGTGGACGGCGCGCTTCGTGTAGCAGACCTTGAGCACGCGGGGCAGGCGCCGGCGCACCGCCGGGTCCTCGCCCGGATCGAGCAGGGCATCCAGGAGCTGCCCGGTCACGGCGGGGGCCACGCGCCGCAGCGCCCGCAGCCCCTCCACGAAGAGGTCGTCCCGGGCGAGGAGAGGCACGAGGTGCGGCACGAGGGTGGCGGAGTTCTCCGGCCGCTGACGCAGCGCCGCGCGCACGCGGTCGTGGTCGTCCGACCTCAGGTCCGTGATCGCCTTCAGCAGGCGGTCCCCGCTCCCGCCGTCGTCGCCGCGGCGCAGGGCCTCGATCTCGCGCAGCAGCGTGTCGCGGTCGAGGGCGAGTCCGGTCTGGGCCAGCGTGAGCTGGGTCGCGTGGTCGGAGACCTCGGCGGCATCGAGCCGCACGCGGCCCGCGCGCAGGCTCTGCTCCAGCGTGCGCACGTATCCGCGGTGGAGCCGGCCGGTGAAGGCGAGCGCGGACAGGCAGAGGACGGCGGCGAGAGCGAAGAGCACGCGGGCCGTCTGCGCGGGGGCCAGCGCCACCGCGAGCAGCGCGACCGCCCCGCCCACCAGCGATCCCAGCTTGTCGAATCCCACGTCCACCACCGCCTTGGTCGAACGCTTCTCGGCCTCGGGTAGCGGCGTGAAGAGAAGCTCGTAGCCGGAGCGGAACAGCGAGCTGCTGTTGACGTCCTGTCCGGCTCGGGCGAGGATCGCGACCCACATCCTCGGATCGAGCAGCCCGAGCAGGGCGACGACGAAGATCGTGGCCGGCCGCACCGCCACCGTGCCCGCCAGCCCCAGCGTGCGCAGCGACGAGCGTGAGAGGCCGGCCTGCACCAGCAGGCCGAGCAGCCCGAAGACCGTGCTGATGACGGCGAAGAACGACATGAGCTGCGCGCCGCGGCTGTACGCGGACGCGGCCTGTGACTTGAGCACGTAGTCCAGCAGGCTGTCCGTGATCGCGCCGATCCCGACGACGAGCGCGAGGTCGCGCAGGTACGGCACGCGGCGCAGCGTGCCCAGCGCGGACGGCGCGGCGGGTGTCGCGGGAGCGGCGGCGGCCGAGAGGGGCGCGTGGTGGCGCCCCAGGCCGACCATGCCCGCCATCGCCGCCAGCGTGAGGAGCGCCATCACGAGCAGCATCGACGGCACCGGCACTAGCCGGGACGCGCCCCAGGCGAGGAAGCCGCCGGCGACACCGCCGATCGACGCGCCGGTGCCGATCCGGCCCACGACGGCCTTCGCCGTGTAGGGATCGAAACGCTCGTTGACGAGCGACCAGAAACCCGACAGCAGGATGCCGCCGAACAGGGCCAGGTGCAGGTACACGGCCACCGCGGCCAGCCGCGGCGCCACCAGGCAGAGGGCCCATTCCAGGAGCAGCAGCGCGGTCGACAATCCCGCCGCCACCGGGAGGACGCGGAAGGGAGAGCGACGCGCGAGGGCCCAGGACATGACGCCCACCGCCGCGATCGAGGCGGCGGAGGACGCCATCATCACCGCGGGGAGGAAGGCGACCGGGAACGAAGAGAGGAACAGGGCGTCGCGGGTGGCCTTGCCCGCCGCCTGCTGGGCGATCAGCAGGCCGCTCACGATCGTCGCGGCGGCAACGGCCCGGCGGCCTTCGTCGTCGAGCAGCGCGTCTCTCATGCCGCGGGCGCGACCTCGCGCGGTCGTGAAACCGGATCCGCGGCCACTATACTACGGGCCCATGAAACCGCCGTCGATGGCGGCCGGCCTCGCGCTGGTCTTCCTGCTGCCTGCGGCCCCAGAGCGCGCCGGAGTTCACGGTACGCCTGCGCGCCTGCCGGGGCATCGAGGCCTGGAGCGAGAGCGGGGCGCGCCTCTGGTGGAACCAGCACGGCCGCCGCGCGCAGGTGCTGCGCAGCGGAGGCGTCCCCGCCCTCGACGAGCTGGAGACGCCGCCGTCGCTCCAGGTGCTGAGCCAGTGCGGCAACTGAGAGACGCGTCCACCCGCCGTGCGCGGCAAGTCCCCGGCCGCCTCTGTCTGAACCCCCTGGAGATCGCGCCCCGGACGCTGTAGGCTTGTATCCTTCACAAGGTTGTCCGGAGGTGAGACATGTCGAAGCGTAGTGAAATCTCACGGCGCGACTTCGCGTCCCGGTCCCTCCTGGCCGTGGCCGGCGTGGCCGCGGGCAAGGCGGCGCTGGGCGCCCCGAAGCCCGGCTCCGGCCCCGCGGTGGGCGCGCGCGTGATGGGAGCCAACGACCGCGTCGTCGTCGCCAGCATTGGCGTCCGCGGGCAGGGGGACGCCGTGAAGCGGGGCTTCGCCCGCCTGCCCAACGTGGAGATCAAGACGCTGTGCGACGTCGACGAGAACCTGTTCGCCTCGCGCGCGCAGGACCCGCAGCTCAAGAACGTCGCGACGTTCCGGCCCGGCTACCAGCGCGACCTGCGGCGCGTCTTCGAAGACAAGGACGTCGACGCGGTCATCGTCGCCACGCCGAACCACTGGCACGCCCTGGCCACCATCTGGGGCCTGCAGGCCGGCAAGCACGTGTACGTCGAGAAGCCCGCCTCCCACACCGTGTGGGAGGGGCGCAAGATGGTGGAGGCCGCCCAACGCTACGGCAAGCTGGTGCAGGTCGGCACCATGAACCGCAGCCGGCCCCCGGTGATCGAGGCCATCAAGTTCATCAAGGACGGCGGCATCGGCGAGGTGTACATGGCCCGGGGCCTGTGCTTCAAGCCGCGCCCGTCGATCGGCAAGTACGCCGATGGGCCGATGGCGCCCGGCGAGCAGTACAAGCTCAACGTCGAGGCGACCACCATCGAGCCGGCCTACGACAACGCCTACCTGGCCAACGTGAGCTACGACATCTGGCTCGGGCCGGCACCGGCGCGGCCGTTCAACCGCAACCGCTTCCACTACAACTGGCACTGGCACTGGGACTACGGCAACGGCGACACCGGCAACCAGGGCCCGCACCAGTTCGACATCGCGCGCTGGGGGCTGGGTAAGAACGAGCACCCCGTCCGGATCCGCTCGGGCGGCGGCTACTTCGGCGAGGAGTCGTCGCAGGAGACGCCCAACGTCCACAGCACCATCTTCGAGTACGCCGACGGCAAGATCCTCGAGTTCGGCACCCGCGGCGGCTACACCAACGACGAGGGCACGCAGCGCATCGGCAACCTCTTCTACGGGACCAAGGGCTGGGTCTGGATCGACGGCGACGGCCGCAAGTGGCAGTCGTACCTCGGGCGCAAGGAGGACAAGGGACCGGGCGCCGACGTGCCCAAGGAGAAGTCCGGCAGCGGGAGCGACCCCCTGGTCCTCACGAGCACCGAGTACCCCCACTACCAGAACTTCATCGACGCCATCCGCGCGAACGACCCGAAGATGCTCGCCTGCGACATCGTGGAAGGCCACCTCTCCTCGACGCTGCCGCACCTGGCCAACATCTCGTACCGCGTCGGCCGGGCGCTGACGTTCGACGGGAAGACCGAGACCATCGTGGGCGACGCGGAGGCGAGCAAGCTGCTGACGCGCGAATACCGGAAGCCGTACGTGATCCCGGAGAAGGTGTAAAGAGCCTATACTCCGCCCCGTCATGTCCGTCCGCATGAAGGACATCGCCCACACGCTGGGCATCTCGCAGACGACCGTCTCCCATGTGCTGCGGGGCCGGGACGGGGAATTCCGGATCGGGGCCAAGACCGCGCGCCGGGTGCGCGACGCGGTCGAGCGCCTCGGCTACCGGCCGAGCGTGCTCGCCCGGAACCTGAAGCACCACCGCGCCTACGCGCTCGCGCTCGCGGTGGGCGATCTCGCGGACCCCTTCTGGTCGACCCTCGCCCTCGGCGCGCAGCAGGAAGCCGAGCATCACGGCTACGTGCTCGTCGTCAGCCACACCGGGGAGACCCTCGACAAGGAGCGCCAGCTCCTGGAGATGCTCCGCGAGCGGCGGGTCGACGGGCTGATCCTCGCGCCTGCGCACCTGAAGCCCGCCCACCTGGCGCCGCTGCGCAACGAGCGCCGGCCCTTCGTGCTCGTGGACCGCACGATCGACGGCCTCGACGTGCCGTCGGTGGTCACGGCGGCCGAGCGGCTCTTCCGGCGCCGGCCCTCGGCCACCGCCGTGATCACGGGCAACCTCTGGCTCACGATCGGCACGCTGCGGGCGGCGCCGGAGGACGTGGTGGTCGTGGGGTTCGACGATTTCTACCTGGCCGACCTGCTCCGGCGGCCGGTGACGACCGTGGCCCAGCCCGTCGAGGACCTCGGCCGCGAGGCCGTGCGCCTGCTGCTCGAGGAGGTCGCATCGCCCGGGGGCAACCGCCACGTCGTGCTGCCGCCGCGGCTGATCGTGAGGGGAGGAGGCCGGGCGTGAGACCCCTCCCCGGCGGGCGGCGGCTGTGGGCGCTCGTCTTCTTCTTAATCGTGGCCGCCGCCGCGTGCCGGAGCCGGGAGGCGAGCGAGACGCGCTCGGGCTCCCCGGCCGCGGGCAAGCGGCCCCTCGTCGGCGTCACGCTGCTGACGCAGACGCACGACTTCTACAAGGAGCTGGAAGACGCGATGCGCAAGGAGGCGGCCGCGCGCGGCCTGGAGCTCGTCGTCACCTCGTGCGAGATGGACCCCGCCAAGCAGGCCTCGCAGCTCGAGGACTTCGTGGCCCAGCGCGTCGCCGCCATCATCGCCGCGCCGTGCGACTCGGACGCGATCGGCCCCAACCTGAAGGACGCGGAGACGGCGGGCATCCCCGTCTTCACGGTAGACATCGCCGCCCGCAGCGGCAAGGTCGTCTCTCACGTGGCCAGCGACAACGTCCAGGGCGGCCGCCTCGCCGCGCAGGCCCTCGCGCGCTACCTCAACGGCCAGGGCAAGGTGCTCGTCATCGACCACCCGACCGTGGCCTCCGTCCAGGACCGGCTCAAGGGATTCGAAGAGGAGATGACGAAGACGCCGGGGATCACCGTCGTGGGCCGGCCCTCGGCCGACGGACAGCGCGCGAAGGCGATGGCGGTGATGGAGGACATGCTGCAGGCGCACCGCGACCTCAAGGGTGTCTTCGCGATCAACGACGACTCCGCCCTCGGGGCGCTGTCGGTGCTGGAGGCGGCCGGGCGCAAGGACATCGTGATCGTCGGCTTCGACGCCACGCCGGAGGCGCAGAAGGCGATCGCGCGCGGCAGCGCCTTGAAAGCCGACGTCGCCCAGCACCCGAGGGCCATCGGGCAGAAGGTGATCGAGATGGTGGCGCGGTCCCTCGCCGGCGAGAGCGTGTCCCCGGTCGTCGCCGTCGAGGTCGGCCTCGTCGACCAGGGCTCGCTCACCGCCAGGTGAGCCTGCTTTCGGCCGCGGGACTCTCCAAGTCGTTCCCCGGCGTCCGCGCGCTGGAAGCCGTCAACTTCGAGCTGCGGCCGGGCGAGGTCCACGCCCTGCTCGGCGAGAACGGGGCGGGGAAGTCCACGCTCATCAAGATCCTCGGGGGGGCGGTGGTGCCCGACGCGGGCGAGGTACGGCTGGAGGGACGGAAGATGCCCCTCGGCGATCCGCTCGCCGTCCGCCGGCTCGGCATCAACGTCGTCTACCAGGAGCTGACGCTGGTGGGCGAGCTGACCGCGGCCGAGAACATCTTCCTCGGCCGTGAGCAGGGGCGGCCGCTGCTGCGCAGGCGGGACATGGCCCGCGCCGCGCACGCGCTGCTCGACAGCCTCGGCGCGCGGGTCGCGCCCGGCGTGCCCGTGCGCGCGCTCAGCGTGGCCCAGCAGCAGCTCGTGGAGATCGCGCGGGCGCTCGCCCACGAATCGAAGGCGATCATCCTCGACGAGCCGTCGGCGACGCTTTCCGATCCGGAGGTGGAGCGCCTCTTCACGGTGATGCGCGGCCTGCGCGCGCGCGGCCTGGGCATCGTGTACATCTCGCACCGGCTCGAGGAGATCTTCGCCGTGGCCGACCGGGTCACGGTCCTGCGGGACGGGCGCACGGTGGCGTCCGCGCCGGCGGCCGGACTCGACCGCCCTCAGCTCATCCGCTGGATGGTCGGCCGCGAGGTGACCGAGGAGTTCCCGCCGCGGGCGCCGTCGCCCGGAGACGCGGTGCTGGAGGTGCGGGGACTGGCCTGCCCGCCGCGTTTCTCGGACGTGTCGCTCACGGTCCGGCGCGGCGAGATCGTGGGCCTGGCCGGCCTCGTCGGGGCCGGACGAACGTCGGTGGCCCTCGCGCTCTTCGGCGCGCTGCCCATCACGCGCGGACAGGTGCAGCTCGAGCGGCGTCCGGTCCGCTTCCGCTCTCCCGCCGACGCCATCGCGGCCGGCCTCGGGTACGTGACCGAGGACCGCCGCCGGCGCGGCCTTTTCCGGATGCTCAGCTCGGAAGCCAACATCACGATCTCGTACCTGCGCTCGATCGCGCGCCTGGGCATGCTGTCGCCGCGCCGGGAGCGCCCGGCGGCGGCCCTGGCCGCGAAGGAGTTCGACGTGCGCGCGCCGGCCGGCCTCGCCCAGCCCGCGGGGACGCTGTCGGGCGGGAACCAGCAGAAGCTGCTCCTCGCCCGTCTGCTGCTGCGGCCGCGCCGGCTGCTCGTGCTCGACGAGCCGACCCGCGGCATCGACGTCGGGGCCAAGGCCGAGATCTACGCGCTGATGAACCGCCTCACCGCGCAGGGTCTGGGGATCCTGATGATCTCCTCCGAGCTGCCGGAGGTGCTCGGCATGTCGGACCGCGTGGTCGTCATGCACGAAGGCCGGACGGCGGGGGAGCTGTCGCGGGCGCAGGCGACGCCGGAGCGCGTAATGGAGCTGGCGACCGCGGGATGACGGCGGCATGAAGATGAGACCCGCAGGCCGCGTTACCTTGTCGCGCGAGCGGGATTCACTCCCGCGAGCGCGAAATGATGAAGACCGGCGCGGCCGAGGACGCGAAAATTGACGACGCGCCTCGGGCGCTGGCTCGCCAACTACGCGATCTTCGTGGCCCTGCTCGCGGAGTGCGTGATCCTCGCGCTCGCGACGGAATCGTTCTTCACCGAGAGCAACCTCTCCAACGTCGTGCGGCAGAACGCGTTCACCGCGATCCTCGCCGCCGGCATGAGCCTGGTGATCCTCACCGGAGGCATCGATCTGTCCGTGGGCTCGGTGGTCGGCCTGGCGGGCGTGCTCAGCGCGGACGCGCTCGTGCGCGGCGCGGGCCTCCCGGCCGGCGTGGCCGTGGGCCTGATCGTCGGCCTCGCGGTGGGGGCCGTGAACGGCCTCGCGGTCACGCAGCTCCGCGTCCCGCCGTTCATCGTGACGCTGGCGATGATGCTGATCGTGCGGGGGGCCGCCTACAAGTACACCAACGCCCGCACGATCTCTGGCCTGCCTCCGGCCTTCGGCGCGCTCAGCCAGGGCGCGCTCGCGGCCACCGTCATGGCCGCCGTGTTCGCGCTGACCTGGGTGCTGCTCATGCGTACTCCGTTCGGGCGCCACGTCTATGCCACCGGTGGCAACGCCGAGGCGGCCTGGCTGGCCGGCATCCGCGTCCGGCGCGTGCTGCTGGCCGTGTATGCGCTCTGTGGGCTGTGCGCCGGGCTGGCCGGCGTTCTAGTCGCCTCTCGCCTCAACGCCGGCTACCCGAAGGCGGGCGAGTTCTACGAGCTCGACGCGGTGACCGCGGTGGTCGTCGGCGGCACCAGCCTCTTTGGCGGCCGCGGCTCGATCTGGGGCACGCTGGCCGGCGCCTTCTTCATCGGGATCCTCAACAACGGTCTCAACCTCTTCCATGTGGAGACCTACGACCAGCTCATGGTCAAGGGCGCCGTCCTGCTCGCCGCCGCCTCCCTCGACCGCTGGCGCACCGAAAGCGCCTGAGGCCTTGC
>WNGG01002183.1_pt1 | contig 22264 bp, 20 predicted proteins | sample 5400661 | NCBI WGS metagenome assembly WNGG01 (sample SAMN13153372, study PRJNA577476) | soil metagenome | isolation source: 100 cm soil or saprolite under Garry oak tree replicate 1 | place: USA:California | collected 2016-06-15
AAATTCACCGATGGCGTGATTGGTTTGCAGATCCACACCGGCGGTGGAGTAAAGATGCGCTGGAAGGACATCTACATTAAGGAGAAGTAGCGGCGCGCTGCCTACTTGGTCAGTGCGGCCTGGAGGCTGCTCTCCTCGCGGATCGTCATGATAAACAAACAGAATCGTCGAGTCTTCCTTCAAACTTCCGCCGCAGCGCTGGCGGGCGGCCTTGGCTCCACGCATTCCGCGCTGCTCAGTGGTACTTCTCCAAGCGCCCTTGCTCTTGGTCCCGGCCTCACGCAGACATCACAGAACGTGTCTTCCAACGACGGCAGGAAGCCTCTGCGCCTCGGCCTGATTATCGGCATCGGAAAAGATCCCGACGCCGCCATGACCAAGGTCCACGATCTCGGCCTTCCCACTTGCCAAGTGTATGTGGACGATTTTGCGCCCGAGCAAGTCGGTCGCCTGCGCCAGGCTCTCGACAAGTACGGAATTGAAGCCACCTCCCTCGTCGTCGGCGGGCCCGGAAAGGAAGTCTGGGACTTCTACCAGGGGCCGCTGACCATCGGCCTGGTTCCCCGCGAGACGCGCGCCGCCCGCATCGCGCATATCAAGAACGCTTCGGACTTCGCCAAGCAGTGCGGCATCCCCGCGGTGCAAACGCATTGCGGATTCATCCCGGAAAATCCCAACGACCCGGTTTATAAGGAAACAGTCGCGGCGATGCGTGAAGTCGCCGCGTACTGCAAACGCAATGGCCAGAATTCCCGCTACGAGACCGGACAAGAAACTCCCATTACCCTCGTGCGTGCCATCCATGACGTTGGACTGGACAATCAGGGCGTCAACTTCGATCTCGCCAATCTGATTCTCTATGGCAAAGCCAATCCCGTCGACGCCATCGAAATCCTCGCCCCCTACGTGCAGGGAATTCACGCCAAGGACGGCCTCTGGCCGACGAACCCGAAAGATCTCGGCGAAGAAGTACCCATCGGCAAGGGTAAAGTGGATTTCCCCCGTATCATCGCTCGTTTGAAACAACTAAACTATCGCGGTGCCGTCACTATCGAGCGGGAAATTTCTGGCGCGCAGCAAATGGAAGATGTCCGCGCCGCAAAGATTTTTTTGGAAAAACTGATCGGGTAGCTATCTTTCCAACACCAGGAGGGAACATGTCAGAAGATTCCAAGCCCCAGGTGAACTCCTCAGAAAAAATGAACCGCCGCAAATTTCTTGGTGCCGCAGCAGCCACCGCAGGCGTCATGTTCATTAAACCATCCCTCGTTCACGGCACCGCCGCCAACTCTGCCGTCCGCGTAGGTCTGCTTGGTTGCGGCGGACGCGGGACCGAGGACGCTACGAATCTTATCGACACGGGCGGCGCGCGCGTCGTCGCATTGGCGGACTTATTTCAAGATCAGCTCGACACCGCCCGTGCGCATTTCGATAAGCTCCAGCAGGCCAAAGGCTATTCCGCTCTGGATGCCTCGCAACTTTTCGTCGGACCCGGCGCCTGTCAGCAGATTGCATCTTCCAAGGAGTTGGACGCCGTCGTCATCGCCACGCCTCCTTACTATCATCCCTGGCACTTGGAGACCGTCGTCGCCGGCGGCAAACACGTTTATCTCGAGAAGCCCGTGGCCGTCGATGTGCCCGGCGCGCTCAAAGTCATCGAGATCGGCAAGCGTTCCGAAGGCAAGCTCAGCCTTGACGTTGGATTCCAAATCCGCGATTGCCCGCCCTTCGTGGAAATGGTTCGTCGCATCCACGCCGGAGCGCTTGGCAAGATTGTCTGCGGTGAAGCTTACTATCTTACCGGCTACATTGACCGGCCCGCCTGGCCCAACGCCTCCCCTGCCGAGCGTCGCCTCCGCAACTGGTTGTATGACCGCGCTCTTTCCGGCGACATCATCGTGGAACAGAACATTCACGTCATCGACATTTGCAACTGGATTCTCAAGGCTCATCCCCTGAAGGCTTCTGCGACGGGCGGGCGCCAGGGCCGCCCCGCCGACGGCGACGTCTACGGAAATTACCACGTCCTCTTTCACTATCCCGATGGCGTTGACGTTACCTTCAGCTCCACACAGTTTGCCAAGGGTTGGTGGGATGTAACCGAACGTTTCTTCGGCACCAAAGGAACTTCTCAGTCTCCCTATAAAGGCCCGCTGGGCATCTGGGGCGATGAACCCTGGCAAGCCACCGCAACGCCCGCGAAGGATTCGCCCGAGTCCGACAAATTCTCGGTTACCGGAAACTTCACCTCCAACCTTGAGTTCGCCGACACGGAAAAAAAGAAGTCCTTCGTTGCCAGCATCACCAGCCGCAATTTCCATAATCAGGCCGCCAAGGGCGCCGAATCCGCTCTTTCCTGTATGATGGCACGCTCCGCCGCTTACAAAGGGCGCGAAGTTACCTGGGATGAACTGGTGAAGTCCACCGAAGTGTGGGATCCCAAGATTGACCTGAACAAGCTCCGCTGAGATTGCCGCGCTGGATTCAGTTTTCTTCTCAACTGGCTTCAGCCGCTAGACCCCCTATCGAGGTGTGCGTATGAATAACCCATCGCGTCGCGAGTTTCTGAAATCCACTTTCTCCACAGTCTGCACCGCCGGCCTCAGTGGCGGGCTCGCTGAATCTCTCGCGGCTGCGCCGGGCATTTCATTGTTCTCCGCAGCCAACGCCGCGCCGCCCCCCGCACCACTTGCGATCAAGAAGGGCTTGGTCTATGACATGCTCCCCCGCACCCTTAGCCACGCCGAACGCTTCAAATTAGCGCGCGACACCGGCTTCGACGTCGTTCAGGCTCCTACCACCCCCGACGAGCATGCCGCCGAGGAATTGAAAAACGCCGCTACCGCAGCAAATATCCGCATCGATTCCGTCATGAACATGGACCACTGGCAATATCCGCTCTCGTCCGACGACCTTGCCGTCGTGGAAAAAAGTCTGGCTGGCATGGGCACTTCGCTCCACAACGCGAAGCTCTGGGGCTCGGACGCAGTGCTCCTCGTTCCCGCCGTCGTGAATCCGCACACGTCCTACCGCGACGCTTGGACGCGTTCTCAAAACCAAATCCGCAAGCTGCTCCCTCTCGCTGAAGAATTGAAAATTGTGATCGCCATCGAAGAAGTGTGGAACAAGTTCCTGCTGAGTCCCCTCGAAATGCTCAAGTACATCGGCGAGTTCGAAAGCCTGAGGATCAAGGCTTGGTTCGACGTTGGCAATGTGGTCCTTTACGGCTATCCGCAAGATTGGATTCGCACGCTCGGCAAGAACATCTCCAACGTCCATCTCAAGGATTTCAAGCGCAAAGAAAATGGCTATGCCTGGGTGAACCTCGGCGATGGTGATGTGGACTGGCTTGCGGTGCGACAGGCCTTCGTCGATATCGGCTACTCTGGGAGCGCCATCGCGGAACTGGAAGGTGGCAGCGAGGCCTACCTGCGGGATGTGAGCCGCAGCATCGACCGCCTCCTCCTCGGCCGCCCCTGATCGCAGGCCATTCCGAGTTACTCTTTCTAGGAAAGCTCTCTTTCGAATGGAGTGCATATATGCTGGCTCAACTCGATCCACAAAAAAAGTCCGCCTTCAAGAATCCCTTTGTGTATTCCTGGGCTGCGCTTGTCCTCGCCGCTCTCGTCGTGGGCTGGATTCTCTTCTCCCGTTGGCAGGAAAATCGCAGCCTCGAAAGGCGCGCCAAAGAAGAGCGCGCCCAGAAACAACAGGAGCAGGATCGCGCCGCCCTGGAGCAATTGGGCGGAAAAGAACTCGCCATCCAAAATTTCTACGCTACTCCCGCCGCGATCCGCCGCGGCGAAACCGTTCAATTGTGCTACGGCGTAGCCAACGCCAAGACCGTCAAGCTCGAACCGCAATCGAACCCTGTTTGGCCCTCTTACTCCCGCTGTGTTGATGTAACTCCCACCAGGTCAACTACCTACACGCTGACAATTGCCGATGCCGCCGGCAATACCCGAACGCAGACCGTGGAGGTAAAGGTCCACTAGGTGTCAGCAACGCTTTCTTGTGAGTCGCGCCAGCCTCCCCCTCCCGCTCCGAAACTATGCGAAATTCGGGCCCAACGAATAATCGGGCTCCGATCCCGCGCTTCCCCTTGTGACTTCAATTCCCACGCATCTATAATGTCTGCTTGAGCGGGGTCTGGGTGGCCATGCGGTGGTCTCGGACTCCGCGGGCCTTTTTAGCGAACGCACAACCGACTACCATGTCCGACCCACTTGCCAAGATCAAGAAAAAGCTCCAGGACGAAATCGATCAGCTCTCGCACGAGCTCAGCGTCGAGCTTCCCAAGGAGATCGCCGTCGCCCGCGCCCACGGCGACCTCTCCGAAAACGCCGAGTACAAGTACGCCAAAGAGCGTCAAGGCTACGTCAACCTCAAGATCACCCATCTCAAAAAACGCATGGGTGACCTCGGCATGCTGAATCTCAGCAATATTCCCAAGGACCGCTCCGGCTACGGTTCGCGGCTCACCGTCCTGGACGTGCAGCGCGACCTGAAAGTGGAATACAAGCTTGTCAGCAGCGAGGAAGCCGACGTGGAGAAGGGCCTCATCTCCACCACTTCGCCCATCGGCAAGGCGCTGCTCAACCGCAAAGTCGGCGACGAAATCGAAGTCGCTACTCCCGCGGGCAAAAAAGAGTTTGAAGTCGTCCGTCTCACAACCATTCACGACGACGAGTAACCATTCGGCCGTTCCAGCCGTCCCACTGAATAACTCGTGTGGGCCGCCTGTGAGGATTTATGAACTGGGGAACAGGCCCGGCGCTCGGGCTCCTGACCGTTTCCGGCTATCTCGTATTCATGGCTGGCGCCGCGCTGGTGTGGCGCAACCGTGGCGAGTTCTATGTCTTTATTCAGGACGAGCTTTCTGTTTTCCGCCGCAACTTTTCCCGCTACACCGCCATCGGCCCTTTCTACGGCCTCCGCGAGGAATCGCGTTTCAAAGCTATCCCCACTTCATTTATTCGCTCCGTGAGCCGCCTGCCGCGCAGCCGCTTCAACGTCGGCCCCATACTTCTTCTAATTGGCTTCCTTCTTTTCATTCTCGACTTCTTTGTCTAGTTGGCATTCCCTGCATGGTCCTTGCCTCGTAGTACCGCGCTTCCGAGGTGGCCCGCTCTTCAGTCTCCCACCGAGACTTTTCCGGGCTTATATTTCGAATTTCCATTTTCTATTTTCCTTTTTCTTTGCGATTCTTTGGTCATGCACCCTGCTCTCATCGTTCACGGCGGCGCCTGGGACATTCCTGACGAAGCCGTGGACGCTTGCAAGTCCGGCTGCCATCGCGCGCTCACCGCGGGCTGGTCCATCCTTGCCCAAGGCGGTTCGGCTCTGGACGCCATCGAAGCTGCCATCGTGGTTCTCGAAGACGATCCCGTCTTCGACGCCGGTTACGGCTCGCACCTCAATCTGGACGGTCGCGTCGAATGCGATGCCATGGTCATGAGCGGCGAAACGCTTCGCGCAGGCGCTGCAGCCGCTTTGCAGCGCGTCAAGAATCCCATCCGGCTCGCGCGCAAGATTCTCGAAAATTGCCCGCATATGATGCTTGTCGCCAAGGGCGCGGAAAGCTTTGCGAAACGCCAGGGAATCAAGCTCTGCAAACCAGAGGAAATGGTCAGCGAAGCCGAGCACGAAGCCTGGATGAAATGCAAAGCGGACGAGCACGCCGCCGAGCATCACCGGGGCCACGAGCAGGGGACCGTCGGCGCCGTGGCCATCGACGCCGCCGGCCATCTTTTCGCCGCCACTTCCACGGGCGGCACCTGCTGCAAACTTCCGGGCCGCGTCGGTGATTCGCCGCTCATCGGCTGCGGCTGCTACGCGGACTCCGAGGCCGGCGGCGTCTCCTGCACGGGCTACGGGGAAGCCATCATGAGAGTCGTCCTGGCCAAAACCGCCGTTGACTTTCTTCGCCGCCCTCCCACTTGCGTGGATCCCACGGAATCAGCGGACGTCTGCGGCCTTTCCACCGCCGATATCGCTGCGCGCGACGCCGTCCATCTTCTCGCCAAGCGCACTCATGGCACCGGGGGCCTGATCCTCCTCGATCGCCACGGCAATTCCGGCTTCGCGTTCAACACCCCGCGCATGGCCTACGGCTTCGTGGCCCCCGACGGCACCTTTCTCACCGCCGTCTAGAATCAGCGGTTTTTCTCTGCCCGAGATGACAACAGACCCCTCCCCCCCATCAATTTGTATGACTATCAAAAGAAAAGAGTTACAGAAAAAAGCATTTCGGAAGTGATTGATTTTAAAGGACGCGATTCGGTTGTTGGGGGGTGCAAAGGGCGAAAATGGCAACCTGAAAAGGAAAGCGGGAGCGTGCTCCCGCGCTCTACGCGTAGTTTTCTACAGGGTTAAGTGTACCAGGGAATAGAGAAAAGTCAAGAAAACTTAGCATTCCGAATGGAGTGGTAAGTCCGTTGAAGCGCCAACACATTAGAAAGGTTGAAAGGCTTACTGTGCGGAGCTCAAGGAATGGGATCTCACGAGGACGGGGCAAATTGACGGAAGTCATCTACATATGTAGACTTATTGCATGCGACTTCGTGTGACAACTCTCGCCACGAACGTCGGCGGAATTGATTTCAGTTTGTGAGTTGTTAGAGAATGGCGAGTCCTTGAAAGGAAATTCTAATGCCTGCACTTACGAATGGCAAAATCTGTTACATCGAGATGCCAGCCACCGATGTTGCGCGTTCGGCCGACTTTTACAAAGGAGTCTTCGGCTGGAACATCCGGAAACGCGGTGATGGCAGCACTGCTTTTGACGACACGACTGGCCAAGTGAGCGGCACCTGGGTGCTGGGGCGCCCTCCCTCCGGAAAGCCCGGGCTCCTCATTTACATCATGGTGGACAGCGTGGCCGCGACTATCGACGCGGTGGTGGCCCATGGAGGCGAAATTGTGCAGCCGATCGGCGGCGATGCTCCCGAAATCACGGCGAGGTTCCGCGATCCCGGAGGAAACGTGCTCGGCCTCTACCAGAATCCTGCCTAACGCGTTGGATGCCTGTCGTCGTTTAGCTTTAGAATCTGGCCAGAAGGTCAGCGTGACGGATTGGGGGAGTACTGTACCTTGCAGGCCTCGAAGAGGAGCCAGGAGCGTGGCTTACTGAAGCTAGAGCAAGCCCGGCCCTCGAAAGAGGTCATTATGAAAAGCAGATGGATCATCATTGGAGTTGCTGGAGTGAGCATTTTGCTTGGCGGTGCCGCGGCAGCGGCGCATTCCTACAATCCAATCAAATGGATCAAGAAAGGCCCGAGCCCCACGGCAAGCGAACAGCTCGCGGCGAACAAAGAGGAAGAAAAGAAGCTGTCTCAGCAGTTGCAGGCGGTGTTGCCTCCGCGCACAAGTCTGAAGGATGCCTGCGCGGGGTTTAAGGACCTAAACGATTGCGTCGCCGCACTTTACGTAAGCCACAATCTCTCGATCAGATTCAACTGCCTTAAATGGGATGTGACCGGCGCGAAACCAGCTGGCGACGTCAAGTCATGCGGAGCCCCGTCGAGGGGCAAGGCCATGGACCTAAGCAAAGCAATCCACGCGCAGAAACCGGAAGCCAATTCCCGGGCGGAAGCAAAGAACGCCGAGAAACGGGCGCGCGAGGACGTCAAGGACGCGTCCTAGTCAGGCATAGAGCCAGCGTTCGGGTCTGTTGTAGGGGCGGATTCAGTCCGCCCCTTTCCTTTTTTTGCATCTTTTTTCTGCTTTTGTACTTTTGTAGAGGCGCACCACCGCCGCGCCTTCTGCCAAGACCACTCGCTTCATGGTTCGCCCTAATCAGCAACAAGGCCCAGCATCCCGCCTAGCAGTCGGACTAGACAGGTATGATGTCCCGGTGCACTCTCAGGTGCAGCACAGGTTGCAAAATCCGCCGAGGCTGGCGCACAAATCCAGTTCTGGGAGTATCCATGAAAACTAGTTGGAGTTTCCGTCTTTGTGTCACCTTCCTTGCATTTCTGTCGATTTCGTTGTCTAGAGCGGTACCCGCCGTGGCTGCGGAGAGCCCGATCAACTCACGCACGGCGGTGGTGGATGGAATGAAGCTTCACTACCTGACGGCGGGTCACGGCCCTGCGGTGATCTTGTTGCACGGCTACACTCAAACGTCGCGCATGTGGAGACCGATCATCCCGCTCCTGGCGGAGAAATTTACGGTGATCGCGCCCGACCTGCCTGGAATCGGGGACTCCGAAATCCCCACGACTGGTCTGGACATGAAAACCGCCGCCATCCGCATTCATGGTCTTGCCAAATCACTCGGTGTTGAGAGGGCGCGAGTTGTCGGACACGATATCGGGTTGATGGTCGCTTATGCGTATGCCGCGCAGTTCCCGGCCGAAGTGGAAAAGCTCGTAGTGATGGATGCCTTTCTCCCCGGCGTTGCCGGATGGGAAAGCGTTTATAACAACCCCGGAATCTGGCACTTCCGATTTAACGGTCCGACGCCGGAGGCGCTAGCACGCGGACGGGAGCGGATATACTTTGAACATTTCTGGAACAACTTCGCAGCCGATAAAACTCGTTCGATTCCAGAAGCCGATCGCGTGGCTTATGCCGCGGCCTATGCACGTCCAGGACGAATGCGCGCGGGATGGGCCTATTTCGTCTCCTTTCAGCAGGCAGCCAAAGATTTTGCGGAACTCTCTCGGACCAAGCTGACCATGCCGGTCCTTGCGATCGGCGGCGAGAAGGCAAACGGAGATTTGCTGGGGCAGCAAATGAAGATTGTGGCTTCTGATGCCACGATGGTCGTCCTTAAAGACACGGGCCATTGGGTGCTCGAGGAAAAACCCAAAGAGACGACGGATGCGCTGATGAAGTTCCTGTGACAATCAGGGAATGATTTCATTTCGCCCGTCGCAGCGTCCGTCGGAAGGACTCTGAACTCTAAGACCCGGCCCGAACATTGCCTGGCTGACGGATGTGGGTGTACGTTATCGTTTGGCCGGAAAATCAAAATGGAAATCCTGAGCTGTTTTGCGTTCTAAGGTTCAGACAGTAAGAAGGAGAATCCTATGGCAATAATTACGACGAAAGATGGGACGGAAATCTACTACAAGGACTGGGGCAAAGGTCAGCCCATCGTGTTTAGCCACGGCTGGCCGCTGTCGGCCGATGATTGGGACACGCAGATGCTGTTCTTCCTCAAGCACGGCTATCGCGTCATAGCCCACGACCGGCGCGGACATGGCCGTTCCTCCCAGACCGATGGCGGCCAAGACATGGATCATTACGCCGACGACCTGGCAGCGCTGACCGCGCATCTCGACCTCAAGGAAGCGGTGCATGTTGGCCACTCAACCGGCGGCGGCGAAGTGGTGCACTACGTAGCGCGCCACGGCGAAAGCCGAGTGGCAAAAGCGGTGATCATTAGCGCGGTGCCGCCGTTGATGGTGAAGACAGCGGCCAATCCGGGCGGGCTGCCCAAAGAGGTATTTGACGGGCTTCAGGCGCAGCTCGCCGCTAACCGAGCCCAGTTCTATTACGACTTGCCGGCTGGACCGTTCTACGGCTACAACCGGCCTGGCGCGAAGCCCTCTCAGGGGGTGATCTGGAATTGGTGGCGCCAGGGCATGATGGGAGGCGCCAGGGCGCATAATGACGGCATCGTCGCCTTCTCCCAGACGGACTTCACCGAAGACCTGAAGAAGATCACCGTACCGGTCCTGGTGATGCATGGCGATGACGACCAGATCGTGCCTTATGCCGATTCTGCACCGCTGTCGGCAAAATTGCTGAGAAATAGTACGTTGAAAACCTACAAGGGCTTTCCGCACGGCATGCCTACGACCAACGCGGACCAAATCAACGCCGACTTGCTCGCGTTCCTGAAAGGCGCAGCGACCACAGCGGCGGCGTGATTGAGAATTGCACCAGCCTTTAGGCGACCCGCCATTTTGCGAGTGGCCAGGGTGCTCGCCATTTTGCGGCGGGTCGTCAACTTAGCGGGATCATAGTCCGGGGAATCCGCAAAGCGGAGAAAAGGAGAACATTATGATCTTAAGCGCATTTACTCTCTTTCACGTCGTGTTGAGCTTGATAGGAATCCTTGCCGGGTTCGTCGTCGTGGGCGGATTCCTGACCGCGAAACGGAGTAGCGGCTGGACCACGCTTTTTTTAGCAACCACGGTTTTGACAAGCGTAACCGGATTCCTGTTTCCGTTCCATAGATTTTTGCCTTCACACGCCGTCGGCATCGTCTCCTTGCTCGTTTTGGCGGTGACAATTCCGGCCCTGTACGTTTTTCATTTGGCGGGTCCGTGGCGCCGCACGTATATCATCGGCGCGGTCATCGCTCTTTATCTTAATGTTTTTGTTTTGATCGCCCAGTTTTTCATGAAGGTTCCCGCGCTCAAGGCTCTGGCGCCAACGCAATCAGAACCGCCGTTCCTCGGGACGCAGATCGTCGTCATGTTGATTTTCGCTGTCCTCGGGGTTCTCGCGGCCAAGCGCTTTCCTGCGGAAGCGGTCCACGCCGTCTGAGCGTTTCATCAGCAAATACACGACCGGAGGGTTGTGAGCCAAGGCTCTCCGAAGAGTAGCAAACCTTTGAGATCACTATGACTCACACCGCTGCCGATCGGCCGGAATGCTGGCCCGCTCTGCCTCTGAGCTCATGGAAAGACACGTACGCAACGCTGCACATGTGGACGCAGATCGTTGGGAAGGTGCGACTGCGTCTGACTCCGAACCTGAACCACTGGTGGAATGTCCCGTTGTACGTAACCGCTCGCGGTTTGACGACCTCTCGTATCCCGTATGGTGAAAGAGCCTTCGAAGTCTGGTTTGACTTTATACGGCACCAGCTTGTGCTGGAAACGAGTGATGGACTGGAGAAGACGCTCCCGCTAAAGCCTCGTTCCGTGGCCGAGTTCTACCAGGAGTTCATGGAATTGCTTCGTGCAGCGAAAATTGAACTGAAAATCTGGAGAATGCCAGTCGAAATACCCGATCCCATTGCTTTTGATCGCGACCGTGTGCATGCTTCCTACGACCGCGCCTCGGTCGAGAAATTCTGGCGTATCCTGCTATCCGTGGACACGGTTTTCAACCAGTTCAGGACCAGGTTCATCGGCAAGTCCAGCCCGGTGCACTTCTTCTGGGGAAGTTTCGATCTTGCAGTCACCCGATTTTCCGGCCGCCGGGCACCGGAGCGACCCGGCGTCGACGCCATGACTCGGGAAGCCTATTCCCACGAAGTGAGCAGTGTCGGTTTTTGGCCCGGCAGCGGTAACGTCCAGGGTGCGGCGTTCTACTCGTATGCGGCTCCCGAGCCGCAGGGATTCAAAGACAAGCCTGTGCGTCCGGATTCCGCCTTTTACGACCGGCAGCTTGGCGAATTCCTCCTGATGTACGACGATGTACGCAAGACGGAGTCGCCGACGGGCGCATTACTCGAGTTTTGCCAAAGTACGTATGAGGCCGCGGCAACGCTTGGCAAATGGGACCGCGGTGCCCTTGAACGGTAGCCACACGCGATGCGTCGATAGCAGCCATGAGACCACCTTGCGACGAAGCCGTGATCCGGTCGGGAAGTGTCCGAGCTCCGTGTGGAGAACAAGCGAGGCTGTGGATACTCGCCGCGACGATTCTCGGCTCCAGCATGGCTTTCATCGACAGCACAGTAGTCAATGTGGCTCTCCCCGCACTCCAAACGAGTTTTCATGCGACGGTAGTCGATGTGCAATGGGTGGTCGAGTCTTACGGGTTATTCCTGGGAGCTTTGATTCTGGTCGGCGGCTCGCTCGGTGACCTGTTTGGCCGTCGTCTGATGTTCGTGGTAGGCGTGGTAATTTTCGCCCTGGCTTCTGCCAGTTGCGGAGCTGCCTCGAACATAAATCAATTGATCATCGCGAGAAGCGTTCAAGGTGTGGGGGCTGCGCTTCTCGTACCCGGCAGTCTTGCGATCATCAGCGCATCTTTCGACGAGACGAGCCGAGGACAGGCCATTGGGACGTGGTCAGGGTTTACAGCTATTACGGCCGCAATTGGGCCCGTTCTTGGGGGCTGGCTTGTTGAGCACGCATCCTGGCGCTGGGCTTTCTTCATCAATGTCCCGCTTGCGGCCGCAGTGATATCCATTTCGCTTTGGCGCATTCCGGAAAGCCGCAGCACTGGAGCGCGTGTGGATTGGTTCGGAGCCGTTGTCGTCACCCTGGGGTTAGGCGGCTTGGTTTCCGGGTTCATCGAATCTGTCAGCTTGGGTTGGAGGCATCCTCTGGTTTTCGGGAGTCTGATTGTTGGCTCCGGCTGCCTTATTGTGTTCGTATTCGTCGAAGCCAACGGAACCTGGCCGATGGTTCCGCTCAAGCTGTTTGCCTCCCCCAGCTTCACTGGGGCGAACCTGCTTACCCTCTTCCTTTATGCCGCCATTGGAATCTTCTTTTTCTTGTTCCCGCTAAACCTGATCCAGGTCCAGGCATACTCGACAACCGCGGCAGGTGCTGCCGCTCTCCCATTGATTCTGCTGATTTTCCTTCTCTCTCGCTGGTCCGGCGGACTCGTCGCGCGTTATGGGCCGAGAGTCCCGCTGATCATCGGACCGCTGACTGCGGCATTTGGGTTCGTTCTGTTTGCCGTCCCTTCCGTTGGAGATGGCTACTGGAAAGCGTTTTTCGTTCCGGTCATTGTTCTTGGGCTTGGAATGGCGATCACCGTAGCTCCACTGACAACGGTCGTAATGAATTCAGTCGACAGGAATCGCGTCGGCGCGGCTTCTGGAATCAACAATGCCGTTGCTCGGGTCGCGGGCGTGCTTGCGATTGCCGTGCTTGGGATCGTGATGGTGAACGCCTTTGGTGCTCGCCTGGATTCCAGGCTGGCGAACTTCTCGCTTCCTCCCGGCACACTTCACGAGATTCAAGCGGGCGAGATCAAACTCGCAGGCCTGCAGTTGCCAACTAGTCTAAACGAGACTACCGGAACCGCAATCAAAGAATCGGTTCGAGAGGCATTTGTATTTGGATTCCGGCTCATTATGCTGATTTGCGCCGGTTTGTCTGTGGCGAGCGCCGCGGCGGCGTGGCTGCTGATTCCGGGCAAGAGAGGTGATCGCCTACAGCCTGGGGAATAAACCTGGGCGGGTTGTTGTATCATGCGGCGGGGCGGGAGCTTAGGAATCGAGGCTTGGATGAGAGGCGCCGCAGCTGGGGGCATGGGGAGATGAAGAAACGCCCATTCTTGCTTTCGTTGGCATTCTTGATCGGAGCAGCTTGCGGTCTGGCGCAGACGCCACCGCCGCCGGTGATTTCTCCCGAGGTGCACCCCGACAGGACGGTGACGTTCCGGTTCCGCGCGCCGAACGACAAAGAAGTTGCCGTCACGATCGAAGGCATGGCCAAGCCTTTGTCCATGCAAAAAGACGATCAAGGCGTCTGGAGCGTGACCACCGGCGCGCTTGCACCGGATTATTACGGCTACACGATCATCGCCGATGGCGTGGGCCTGTTCGATCCTTCCAATCACGTGATCAAGCCCAACTTCCTGTATCGCGCGAGCGAGGTGCACGTTCCCGGACCGGCTTCACTTTCCTGGGAGACCGCCGCGGTGCCACATGGCGAGATTCATCATCATTTCTACAAGTCGGGGGTGGTCGGCGACGATCGCGACTTCTACGTTTACACGCCGTCGGGCTACGACCCGCGCGGAAAGCAATCGTTTCCCGTTCTGTATTTGCTTCATGGCTTCAGCGATGATGCAAGCGCGTGGACGGCGGTGGGCCGCGCGAACGTGATCCTCGACAACTTGATCTCCCAGGGCAAAGCCAAGCCCATGCTGGTGGTCATGCCGCTGGGCTACGGCGCGCCGGAGATTCTTGCTCCCAACTCCGGGGGACTCGACGATCGCGCGATTAGGCAACGAAACTTCGATAAATTCCGCGAGGCTTTGCTCACGGAAGTGATCCCACGTGTGGAAGCGGATTATCTGGTGGCGAAGGATCGCAACTCCCGCGCGATTGCGGGGCTTTCCATGGGCGGGTCCGAATCGCTACTGACGGGGCTGAACACACTGGACAAGTTTGCCTGGATCGGCGCTTTCAGCTCTGGCGGGTTTACCGAAGATTTTGAGAAGGAGTTTCCGGCGCTGGGTTCCAAGTCCAGCGAGAAACTGCACTTGCTTTGGGTTGCCTGCGGGACAGACGACCGCCTGATCGACATCAACCGGAAGTTCCGCGGGTGGCTGGCGACCAAAAATATCAAGCACGTGGACATCGAGACGCCCGGAGCGCACACGTGGATGGTGTGGCGGCGCAATTTGACGGAGTTTTCGTCGTTGCTTTTTCGATGATGCCCAGGACCCGCGCTTCCAAATTGCCGCTCACGATTCAGTCGTCATCATCTCTCTTTGCGCCAGCTTCGTCGTTATCGAGCTTGGCGATTCCAAGCCGCATGGCTTGATACGCGGGAAGCTGCGCCGCTCGAGGAATATTTGAAGAGCTTCCCGTGCACGCGAACCAGATCACGGCGTTCAAAACTTTGGGGTCGGCCAAGTCCGCGTGAGCGAAGTTCTGACGGTTCGATTTTCTCATCCACTCGGCAGCGGCCTTGCTCTTGGGTTTCTGCGTGAGCAGGTTGTCCGCGGCAATCACGGGCAAGACGGCTTTGTAGGGCGTCAAGTCTGGCGTCTCCTGGAAAATGTCCATGGGTACGGCGGAAGCGTCGAGCTGGTTCATGGGTGCGATTCCCAAAAGCATTTCGATCGTTCGAATCATGCTGACGGTGCTGTGAAATTTGTGGATGAGCGCACCGGGGCGGTTGTAAGCGCTGATTGCCAGGCCCACCGAGCGGTGCGAATCGACGTGGTCCGGCCCGGCCTGCGCGTCATCTTCCACGATAAAAATTGCCGTGTCTTTCCAATATGCGCTGGAAGAGACTGCTTCGACGAGGCGACCCACGGCGTAATCATTGTCCGCGACCATGAATTGCGGAGTCGGAAAGGCATTTTTCATTCCGGTCGTATGATCGTTGGGAAACCGCACAATGCTGAGCGCGGGCATGAGGTCGGCGTGGCCGGCGGCACGTTCCGCAACGAAATTATTAAACTCCCCGAGCCATTCTCCCAACCGCGAATTGCCGCGACAATTCGAACTGGCGTTGTCCTGAAGGACGGCAGCATCGGAGGAGGCCGACGGATTCAGCGCTGCTTGGTAGCAATCCACGGTCATACTGTCAGGAGCGGTCACGTCAAAACTTCGAAAGCTCAAGCTGTGATGCTTCTGCAGTGACTCCTTGTGTGGTATGGCGCGCATGGCATTCGAAATATCGGGATAGGTCTTCTGGCGTTTTTGGCCGGCGGCTTCGACGTCTTTCGCCGAAATCACGCTTACAAATTCTCCGTAATTCCGGTAAGTCAAACCCGCACGCGCAGCGGCGTCCCATAGATAGAGGCTCTTGGGCTCGGCGAGATCGGTGAATCCCTGGCGGTAAGGAAGATGCTTTTCGAGCATGGCGGTCAAGGCTGCGAGCACGTTGCCGTTGAACTTGTCGAGTTGCAAATTGCTTGGCGGCTCGTAATCGGGCAGACGGTTGTAGCCTTCCCAATCGTACGTGCGGCCGCGCCCGGAATACGCCCAGCGAAAGCCCTTGTCAACGTAGTCCGTGGAGAACGCGGCGGTCGCCCAGTTGTGTCCATCGGGGCTGGCCTCGGAATTAACGAAGAAGCGGTCAAACAAGCCAAAACGCTGCGCTAACGCATGATGATTGGGGGTCACTACTTGCCGCGTGCCGTCGGGCCGCTGCGCAGTGGCGCCACCGCCGAAAATCGCAAAGTCGGGATCGCCATCGGCGGGGTGACCGTCGCCGGATGTTTTCACGTCGCCAAAGACCTGATCGTAGGTGCGGTTTTCCTTGATGATATAAATGACGTGCTTGATCGGACTCTTTCCCGCAAAGAGTCTTGGCGGGGCAAAATCCATCAGCCCGTCATTCTGCATGGTCTGCTGCGTGTAGCGCGCCAGCGCGGGGTCGTCGGGCAGCCAAACGATGCTGATGTTTCCTGAAACAATCGACCCGCTGTATTGGCCACCCTGGCGGTTTTTCTCTTTGTTGGCGGGAAACGCGGCGTTGGGTGGATTCGGGGTCCGACCACTACTGTTCACGCGCATCGAGGATGGTTCGAATCCCGTTCCTTTTCCATTTCCAATGAAAAGTTTGCCGTCTGCGACTGCAACTGCGGATGGATATTGTCCCGTGGGAATGAATCCCAGGATTTTCGATTTCGCGGCTTCGGCCATTTTCTCAGTTGGCTTCCCGCCGTGTGCTTTGGAGGAAAGGGCCACCACAGCGACCGCGTTGCTGTGAGCGTTCGCGACATACAGCGTCTTTTCGTCATCACTGAGGGCCACGGCCTCGGGACTCGATCCCGGCAACGCGTCTTCCGCAAGCCGGACGTCGATGCGTTCGATCTCTTGATCCGTCGTCGTGTCAATTACGGAAATGTTGTCCGCGTTCGAATTCGCCACAAACAGCCGCGTTCCGCCGGCGTTAACGACCATGGAAGTCGGATGCCGGTCGACGCCGATGTATTTTTGCACGACGCTCTTGCCGCTCAGCGAGATGACCGCCACCGAGGAATCATTCCAGCAGGACACATACGCCCGCGCTTTATTCCCAGTTCCCAGAGCAACGACCCCGTAAGGGTAAATGTTCTCGCTCGGCTTTCCCGGACGATGCAAATCGATTCTCTCCATCCGCCGCGCGTTGTGGATGTCGCGCACGATGGTCACGCTGTCGCCGAGATTGTTGGCCGTGACCAGCGTGGCGTCATCCGGTGTCAGCGCCAATCCGGTCGGATAGAGCGCCGCCTTTCCTGTGTTGTAGTCGGGCGGCGAGACTTCTCCGGCTTTGCTGATTTCAAACGATGGCGCCGTCACTTTCGTATCCGGCCCGTTCGAACCCGGTTGGAGCGGCGCGGGGGTCTTCGGATCAAAATGGAAAACCCAGACTTTGTTTTCGAATCCTCCGGAAACATACACCTCAAAAGTGCCGTTCGCGCCCGCGGCTGAAGAGAAAGCCAAGCCGACATTGGCGCTTTGGGGCGTAGGGAAGTAGACATTTTGAATTACCAGTGGCTCGGGGCTGGCATTCAGGTCAATCACGGCAATGGATTGCTGGGCTTCGTTGGTCTCCTCGCTGAACTGAACGCCGTACCCGCTGTTCATCACCAGGAGATAACGGCCCTTGCCATGGCGTCCGAGAGTGTCCGGGCTGCGAAACATGGCCATTGGCATGGCTCCGACAGCCGGCAAATGAGTCGCTGAATCGAAGACCAGTTTGCCAGCGGGCGTGATGGGGCGCCCCTCACCGGCGGGCTCCTGCTGGCACCATGCGCCTGCGCAAAGACACAAACTTATCAAAAGAAAACCACCTGACATCGCTTGTGATTTCATGTGCCCGCTACCCCGTTCCCTGGAGATTATTCTTTTCCACCTAATTCGATGCCGCTCTAAATTTACATGCAAACGAGCTTAAGGAAAAATTGTTTCGCAAACTTTACAAATCATATTCGCCTGCTGAACCGCCGGCCTGGCAACACATTTGACGTAAAGCGCTTCTACTTCTACGATAAACATGGCGCCGCCCTCAACCATTATCGAGCAACAAATGAAAACCAGAATCGTCGCGATCACTCTACTCTCGTTCGTACCGCTGGCCGCAAGCGCTCAGACCGCGGAAGAAGTGGTCAAGAAAGCACTCGACACGCGCGGCGGAGCCGGCAAGATCAAGGCCGTGCGATCGGAGCGCGTCGCCGGCCGCATCATTTTCGGGCCAGGCCAGGAAGGCACTTTCGTTGTGGAACTCAAGCGCCCTTACAAGATGCACGCGGAAATCACCGTCGAAGGCCAGAAAATTATCCGCGTTTACGATGGCAAGTCCGGCGGCTGGATGATAAACCCGTTTGACGAAAACAAGGGCGTCCAACCGATGCCCGCGGAAGATCTGAAAAACATCACCGATGAATCCGACTTTGACGGCCCGCTGGTGGACTACCAAGCCAAAGGCAACCATGTCGAACTGATCGGCAAGGAAACGCTTGACGATAAGCCGGTCTATCGGTTGAAGCTGACCAACAAAAGCGGGGACGTGCGCTTCTATCTTTTTGACGCCGCTACGTTCTTCCTGCGGAAGTGGGAAGGCACGCACAAAACCGGTGACAAGGAGATGCCCTGGGAGTCTTTCTTTTCGGAATACCGCGAAGTCAGAGGGCTGAAATTCTCCTTTCGAATCGACCAGGGCAGTCCGGGGACGGACATCAAGCAAACCCTGATCGCCGAGAAGATTGAGATCGATCCCTCCCTCGACGATTCGCTGTTCGCCAAGCCCGCCCCAGCGGAGGCTATCACCAATCCAGCGTCACCTACTACGCCGCAAGCAGCAGGTCCTGCCGCCTCGAACTAGTTCGCTGGCGCGGATGGAACCCTCCGCTTTTTCTGGATATGCGTCTTAATTCTTCGAGGGGCGGTGCGCCGCATGCAAATGATAAAGATCCGCGACCGAATAGGTCACGCCTGCAAAAAAAGTCATCCGTGGAAGATTTCCGTAGGCCGCGAAATAAGCTCCCCCATCCAGAACCAGCCGGGGCGTGATGTTGTACGTCGCAGCGTTCAGGAGCGTCATCGATGCAGGCGTGACCGCGTTTTGCCAACTGTAGCCAGCAATCTCTCCCGTGTACCCCCACTTCCCCTTGAGGGGCCGGGAATAAGAAAGGGCGGTGAAATATCTGCGGTCAAATCCGCCCAATTGCGGTCGCCCGACAAACTGCACCCCTTCGTTCACGTCAAAGTGATGTTTGCCAAAATCCTTGCTCACGAGGACCTGCACCAGGTACGCCATGGCTCCAACGCCGAGTTCGGGCTTCGCCGTAGGAAGTGTCGCCACGTAGAGAATCGCCACGGTCGGCCGCGCCTTCAGCTGCGGAAATAATTTGTACTTGAAGCCGGCTCCGGAATCGCCAAGCCCTGCAGTGCCCCCATCCCGCTCGACGGGGTTGTTAAGAAACCATAGCTCCAGGTTCTTGGCCGCGCCCCATTTCAGGAGCCCGTTGATATTCTGATGCCCGTCACCACCTTCAAGCCCGTACTCAATCTCGAATACTCCGAGGGGTACCATCTCCGCGGTCGATGCAATTGTCGGCCGGTTCGGCACGGCGGTGATCTGATCTGAAATTTGATCTTTTTGCTGGTTCTGTGGAGTGGACTGCGGCGTATCCGGTGTTTGGCCGCGCACCTTCAATCCAGTCAGGAACAGACACAAACTCGCCAGTGCAATCCGCGCCGCAATTTGCATCCGGTAATCCTTCTAAGATACGTCAGGGCAACGATTCATTCTAGCAATCACCGCCCCCACACACTGCGCTATCCTTACTCTCGTGCCTGATGCGCAGCAACAAACGCTAGATTCCTCAACTGCTGGCCTCTGTGCCGATTGCCTGCATTCCCGGCGGATCGAATCCGCTCACGGCTCCGTCTTCATCCTCTGCAATCTCTCTCTTACCGATCCACGCTTCCCCAAGTACCCCCGGCTCCCGATTCTGTCCTGCGCCGGCTATAAGAAAATGGCCTAAAGCCAATCCGCGGACCGTTGTTTCGCATTTTTCTAATGCGGTTAGTTCACTTCGTGGTAAGTTAGGAACGAGCTCATTCCTCCCGTGAGGTCTTTCGCATGGCTTCCCGCTCGCAGCTCTCGTTCTGCGCGACCTTGTTGCTATTGGCCTGCCCGTCGTGCGCGCTTGGCGACCATTTGCAAATCAGCAGCAAGCCTTCGGGCGCTACCGTGGAGATCGATGGAGTCGCCGCCGGCACCACGCCGTTTGAAAAAGACTATCCGGGCGGCTACTTCCACAAGACAAGAACGTCGATGGGATCTCGCCTTGAGCATCCCATGATCGCGCGCATCAGCCTGGCGGGCTACGCCACAAAGGAACTCAAGCTCACCGAAGGGCCGATGAACTGGATTTCTCTCAACGGCCACAATCGCGGCGAATACTGGCTCCTGAAGACCGATCACTTTCACGTCGATCTCCAACCCATCTCGGAAACCTTCACCGGGAGCGTCACCGCAAGCGGCCCCGGCTCTGGCAACCTGCAGCCGGAACTTTCACTCGAAGAGCTCGTTCGACAGACGAAACCTGCGGTCGTTTATTTAAAGGGGCTGGACGGCTCTGGGTCGGGATTCTTCGTGACGGGTTCTGGCGTCATCGCCACCAACGCCCATCTCGCGCGCGGAGAAGAAACGCTGCACACGATTCTCTCGACGGGCCGGGAGCTGGAAGCCAAAGTCGTCTACATCGACGCGGACCTCGACATCGCACTTGCCAAAGTGGCCGCCACTCACGGGGAGAGCGAACTCCCCCATCTCACGCTCGCTGACGCTTCGAGCGTCCGCCAGGGAGAAAACGTTCTCGCCATCGGCAATCCTGGTGACGCCATGCTTTTCAGCGTCACGAAAGGCATCGTCAGCGCGGTCGGAAAATTTCCCAATGCCGGTCCCGGCACTTGGATTCAGACTGACACGCCCATCAATCCCGGCAACAGCGGCGGCCCGCTGATCAACTCGCGCGGCGAAGTCGTCGGCATCAACACGCAAAAACTTGTCAAGAAGAACGTCACCGGCATCGGATTCGCGCTCAGTGCCACCGACCTTCTCGAAGTTCTCCATCGCTTCTATCCAAGTGTGGCTGCCGCGGGCCAGGCAACAGCTCAAACCCCGGCTCAGCCAATGGCCCGCGAGGATACTCCACCCCCCGAGGCTTTCAACGCGCCTTCCCATGGCGCTCCCGAAGGTGTGGGCACCGTAACGATTACTTCGGAGCCGGACAGCGCAGAAATTTTCGTTGACGACAGATTCCTTGGCAACGCTCCGGCTACACTGAAACTGCCTGCCGGAAGTCACGCGATCCTCTTGAAATTCCCCGGCCATACCGATTGGCGCCGCACTCTCGAAGTCCTCAAGTCCAGCAAGACATCTCTCAAGGCCGCTCTCGAACCAGCCCTCTGACCTTTTCACGTGATTCCTTTTACGTAGCACAGGCGAGGAAGCCCCCGGCCGTGCGGAACGAAGTGTAGCCCCGCAAAAAAAGAAGGCAGGGCGCCCGATGAACGCCCTGCCTTGAACGTGGACTCTGCTGCCTGCTGTTATTCGGGCTGCTTGGGAATTTCTGGATTCTGCTTGGGAATTTCGGGATTCTGGTCCGGCACCTGGGGGTGGTCCGCCACTGGCGTGACGGTTGCTCCCGTTGTGCTGATCGCGGTCAATTCCGAAGCCTTGTACTTCGGTGCACTGACGTATCCGTGCACGAGGTTCTTGCTCACGCGGTTCACCACCACTTGCACCGGCTGCGATTCATTCTCGGTGTGGATCCAGATCGGCTCGTACAAGTTTACGTTCTTCTTGGTCAGCTGGTTGTCGTCGATGACCATTTGCAGGTCGTAGCTCTTGCGCTTCGCATCAGCCCTCCGCAGCGACAGCGTCAGCGGTCCCACGCGCTGGAACTGCTTTGATTTTGTGAGGTCGAACTCAAAATAGCTGCGCTCACCGCGCTTGGCCAGCGTCACCAGTTCCTCATGAGTCTTGGCGATGGAACCGTTCAGCTCATCCTTTGTGGAGCTCAGACTTCCTTCCAGGTCGGTCCGGTTCTTGGCCACCTCGTCCTGCGTTTCTTTCAACTGCTTCTGCTGATCATCGATTCGCGCCTGAAGCTCTTTGAGCCGGTTGCTGCCATTGGCCGTCTTTGATCCATTTCCATGGGCACGGGCTGCTGCTTTGGCCTGGGCGTCCGCGGCAGCTTGTTGCACCGCCGTGACCTCATTAAGCTTCGCCGTCACCGTGCTTAGTTGGCCTTGCATTTCGCTGATCGTCGCGTTCGCCATGGACTCCTGAGCCGTCAAATGACCGACCATCGCTTGTTGCCGGTAGCCGTAGCCGATGGCCAGCCCTGCCACAATAAGCATCGCGGAGGCCGCTATGATAAGCAGGCGATTCGCGCCGAAACCGAAAACGGGGCGTTCTTCGTCGTGCTCGTGCTCATTCGATTCCAAGTTTTGATTCATTATCCTTCTCCTTCATGTGCTGCTCTTTCATTCAATTCTTCGTGGAGGCCCAACGCCGTTCCGGACAACCGCAGAACCCCCCGGTTCACTATCAGTCCAAGTGCTGGCGCAAACTTAGCAGCATAAGATGTGCAAGCGTGGTGCCGACCCACAAGAACTTCCGTCTCTTGTTAAGTCAATGCCTTTCAACGATCAACG
>WNGG01005913.1_pt1 | contig 22252 bp, 12 predicted proteins | sample 5400661 | NCBI WGS metagenome assembly WNGG01 (sample SAMN13153372, study PRJNA577476) | soil metagenome | isolation source: 100 cm soil or saprolite under Garry oak tree replicate 1 | place: USA:California | collected 2016-06-15
CCTCTACAGTTGCGTCGGCGGGAATCACAAACAAATGGCTGCGCTTGAATTCGGTGAATGCGTTCCAGTGCCGATAGAACAAGCGCGAAAAGATTTTCGCTTTTACCTTGCTCTTCTTCAGTTCTTCGTCGCGCTGTTTGTTGCACGCGTCGTCTTTGCAATCCGGATAAACCGCCGACACAAACACGATGTTTTTGCCGTCGGGTGACCAGATCCCGCCGTCCGCACCGGTCGAGAGATTCGTCAGTTGATGCGGTTTGCCAACGAGCACGCCTGCGTTGGAATCAAAATCGCACATCCAGATTTGCGTCGGATCGGTCGCTTTCGACGTCCAGATCAATCGTTTGCCGTCGGGTGAAAATCGCGGACGCTCCTCGTGATTCGGCGTCGGATTCAATCGCCGCGATTCGCCCCCGCTAGCCGGTACGATCCACAAGTGCGAAACCCTCGTGTTCGCTTCGAGATCGACATCCACGCAATCGAACACGACCCATTTGCCATCGGGCGAGGGCATCGGCGCGCCGACGCGTTTGAGTTTCATCATGTCCTCGAACGTGAAAGGATGCTTTTGCGATGGCGTTTGTGCGAACGCCGAGGCGGCAAGCAAAAGGAGTGCTGCGAGAAAACTTTTCATAAGCGCCCAAGCTTCCGTTTAACTTCGAGCGGCGCAACAGCGTTCCGGGGAGCGCACGCCTCTGGCGTGTTGGCGATCGCATTCTGCGATCGCCAACTTTCCCCGACTTTTGTTCACTCCCTGGGAACTTCGAGTTAAGCAAAAGTTCGTCGCCGCAGAATGCGGCGACCAGCACGCTGCAAGCGTGCGCTCCCCGCGAGGGCTGCCACGACTAGCCACGCATGCAGACAGCGTTAGGTTACGCGGATTATGGTAACCATCGAGACAATCAAGAACGGCCCTTATATTGTGACGGGCGAAGTGGAATTGATCGACGCCGACGGAGATAAATTTCCGGTCGAAAAACGGATGGTGCTCTGTCGCTGTGGCGCGTCAACCGAAAAGCCGTTTTGCGACGGCACGCACTCGAAGATCGGGTTCAAAGCCGCCGAGAAAGCTGTTCCGGAATCGAAAGAATGAACCATTGTCATTCCGAGCGAAGTCGAGGAATCTCTCGAATGAATTTTCGAACTGCGCTTGTAATCGCGTCGTTACTCTTCAACGCCACACTCCGCGCGGAGAGATTTTCACTCGTCGATGCGACTGTGATTAATCCCGCTGATGGGAAAGTGCTGCCGAATGCAACGGTAGTTATTAACGGCGATAAAATTGAGCGCGTTTCGATGGGCAAACAGGACGCATCGACGCTTGGCAAACAAATCAGCTGCGCAGGCAAATTCATTTTGCCCGGATACATCGACACGCATGTGCACTTCTTTCAGTCGGCCGATCTCTTCACGCGCCCTGACGGCACCGATTTGAATGCCGTTCGGCCTTACAAAGATGAAGTCGCGTGGATCAAGTCGCATCTCGACGATGTCTTTGCGCGTTACATTCGCTGCGGAATCACGAGCGTGGTCGATGTCGGCGGGCCGATGTGGAATTTCGAAGTCCGCAAAAAAGCCAATGCGACCGCGAAAGCGCCGCGTGTTGCTATAGCCGGTCCGTTAATTTCCAGTGTCTCACGCGAGAAACTCGATCTGGGCGACCCGCCGATTGTGAAGATCGAGACGCCTGATCAGGCGCGGGACTTCGTACGCAAGCTTGCCGAACAAAAACCGGATCTGGTGAAAATCTGGTACATCGTCGATAAAGATCACCCGGTCGAAAGCTTTCGACCGATCGCGCACGCCACGATTGAAGAGAGTCACGCGCATAAAATTCGCGTTGCGGTTCACGCGACCGAATTGGAAACAGCACGCGCGGCGGTTGAAGAAGGGGCGGATGTGCTCGTACACAGCGTGATCGACAAGCCGGTCGATGAGGCATTTGTAAAGCTATTGAAAGATCGGCACACGATTTTGTGTCCGACGCTGGTCGTCTTCGAGCGCTACGGGCGAACGTTTTCGCATCAGCTGAATCTCACACCGGAGGAACAGAAGTGGGGCAATCCGGAAGTGATCGCGTCGCTCGACGTGACGAAAATTCCGCAGGACAAATTGCCACAACGTATCAAGGACGCCTTGGCCGATCCGAAAGCGGCGCTCGATCGGATCAAAAAAACTTACGACGTCGCGCTGCCGAATTTGAAAAAGTTGGAAGATGCTGGCGTGACCATAGCCGCGGGGACCGACGCAGGAAACATCGGAACCATTCATGGTCCGGCGTTGTTCCGGGAATTTCAGTTGATGAAAGAAGCCGGACTAACGCCGATGCAAATACTTCAGTGTGCTACCGCCAACGCGGCGAAGCTTTTCGGCGGTGAAACCGGTGCGCACATCGGCAAAGCTGAAAATGGCTATTTCGCTGATCTCGTGGTCCTCAATTCGAATCCAATGGATGACATCGCGCATGCTTCCGATATCGACACTGTTATCAAGAACGGTGTGGCTTATCCGGTTGACTCGATCTTGCGGTGATCAGACGAAAGCGATGCGAGGACGCATCGCACTCCAAAAGCGCTTCGCGCGAAAATTCAACATAAGCGTTGCTCCGTGTTGCGGAAGCTTTGGAGTGCGCACGCGTCCTCGCGTCGCTTTTTAACAGAAGATCACAATACATGCACGGTTGCGGCAAATCTGGTTGCGACTAAATGAAAGCAGCCTGAAGTTTTTCTTCCTATGGCCACGCATCCAACTCAATACGCGCATCCAGAAGCGTTGGTGGAGACCGATTGGCTTGAGAAGCATCTCAAGGACGAGGGAATCCGGATCGTCGAGTCAAACGAAGACGTGCTCCTTTATGACACTGGACACATTCCAGGCGCGGTGCACATCGATTGGCGCGCCGATCTCCAGGATCCGGTGATTCGCGACTACATTTCACCGGAAAAATTCGCAGAGCTTTGCAGTCGCAACGGGATAACACCAGACACAACCTGCATCTTCTATGGGGACAAAGCCAATTGGTGGGCGTGCTACGCGCTCTGGGCATTCCGCTTGTTTGGCCACGATAAAGTGAAAATTCTCAACGGCGGCCGTGACAAATGGAAATCAGAAGGCCGTCCGATGACGCGCGACGTTCCGAAATACCCGAAGACAAATTATCCGGCGCCGAAGAAGCGGTTCGATAACGAGATCCGCGCATTCTTCGATGAAGCGCTCGCGCAAAGTAACAGCGGCAAACCGTTAGTCGATGTGCGCTCGCCGGGCGAATATCGAGGTGAGATCACGCACATGCCAGAGTATCCGCAGGAAGGCGTGCTGCGCGGCGGCCACATTCCGGGCGCGAAGAGCATGCCATGGAAAACGGCCACGAATGACGACAGCACGTTCAAGCCAGCGTCAGAACTGGCGAAAATTTATTTCGATCAATGCGGAGTCGGTCCTGAAAAGGACACTGTTGTCTATTGCCGAATCGGCGAGCGTTCCAGTCACACCTGGTTCGTGCTCACCTATCTGCTTGGACTAAACAACGTCCGCAATTACGATGGCTCGTGGACCGAATGGGGCAACAAGGTCGGCGCGCCAATTGAGAAGAGCGCCTAGGCAAGTGCGAGGCTGTAGTGTCCGCTGTCCCCAGCGGAGATCGACGGCGATGGCGACGCCAAGGCGTACGCAGATGCGCTAAGGACAGCGCACGCTACAGCATGCATCGTGCTTCTGCGCTTCACTCGTACTCACACGCGCCCGGTTTTCATGAGCAGCTCATGAATTAGGTGCATTCGCTTTTGTTCCCTCTGGCTGCGACTGAGCTGCACGATCGAGCGCTGCATTCGCCGCGTCCAATTCAAGGTGGCCTTTGTCCCGGGAACATTGAAGCGATATTTGCATGCCAGCAGGTCGGTAATCATGACGATCGCAATCCATGAGTTGCACTTGAAAAGCGCTTCCATGATCGCAGGATAAAAACCCTTTTCGAAATCGAGTTGACCAAGGAGGGGCGGTTTCAAATCCGCCCCGCTTTGGAACGGCGGACTAGAGACCGCCGCTCCTTGACTGTTTCCACCGAGTCCAGCGAAGAGCGCAATCTTCTCGAGCGTGGCTCGCGCTTGCGCTCCAGTATTCGACGCTGGATTCGCGAAAGCTTCATTCCATAGAGCACGTATCGGGCTGTGATCGTGGGTTGCGTAAGTCGCGACGGAAAGCCGTTCATACATTTCGCCGGGAATCATCATGCCATCGCGCGTTTCCCATTGCGGAATTTTGAATCCGGCGATGCCGAGCGATCGCAAGCTGGGCCGCACATATTCGGGAACAACGCCGAGGTCTTCGCCGCTCACGCGCATACCGCCAGCTTCTTCCAGCACAACGCGCAGGTATCCTTCACCTTCGCGTTTGTTTGCTTCACGATTCTCGGGTGTGTTGTCGTCGTGGGGAACGAAATGCGGGGCGCGGCCGCCAGTTCGTTCCAGCATTTGGTGCTCATTGAGCGGGAGAAATTCTTTGTTGAGTCGCGGCCGCCACGGAAAGGCGTAGATGCGGTAAAAGCCCTGGACGTGGTCGACCCGAAACAGATGGAAGACGCGGCGGACGCCGCGCACTCGCTCGCGCCACCACTGAAAATTGTTCGCGCGCATGGCGCTCCACCGATAGAGCGGGATCCCCCAGTTCTGACCCCACTTTCGAGTGAAGGCGTCGTCTTCGAAGTACGGTTCGGGAGGCGCGCCACCAAACCAGTCCAGCACGAATTCATCCGGCCGGGCGAACGCGTCGGCGCTGCAATAGCTGACGCCGAATGGAATATCGCCCATTAGCGCCACGCCGCGCTCCTCGGCGAATGATTTAGTCGCGCGCCATTGCTGGTGCGCAATCCATTGAATGTAACAAAAAAATTCCTGGCGCTTCGCCAGGGCTGCCTGTTGATCCTGTGGGAGATTGTGCAGCCAATTGCGCGCTCTTTCGATTCTCCGATGCTGCGCAGGCCATCGATCCCATGCGGCGCTATCTTTGTTTACCTCCATCAGGACCCGAAAAAAAACGTAATCGCCCAACCACGCCGATTCTTGTTGGAAGAATTTTCGGAATTCCGATCGCCGATCTTCGCTGGCGTTAGCGGAGAAATTCTCAAACGCTTTCTCCAGGAGGCGTTTCTTTAGTTCTTTGACCTGGCGATACCTTACGGCGCCGCCACGAAGACCGGAAACATCTGCCTCATTGAGTGACGCATCAAAATCCTGGCGCGTCAGATCCTGCGGCGAGCCTGGCGCAAGGTGCAGCGTCGTTGGCTCGATCGCAATCGCGCTGATGGCGTTGTAGGGGCTGTTATCGGCTCCGATCTCGTTAATCGGCAGGAGCTGGACAAGTTCAAATCCGATTCCTGCGGCCCAATCGATGAACTCGCGTAACGCCGCAACATCGCCAATTCCAAGGTCGACTTCTCCGCGCAACGCAAACAGCGGTGCGAGAACTCCAGCGATCTTTTTCTCCGGCGAACGGATGAAACACGGATTAGAAGACGAGACGCTTATACTCGACTTTATTTCGCCCGAAGTTAATAAGCAGTCCCACCTTGAGACCGGTTGCTTTTAGCTCATTGAGCAACTGCGCTTCGTCGCGTCTATCGTACTGAGGATTAACCTTGAGTTCGACGGCGACGGAATTATCCACGATCAAATCCGCATCGTAGTCACCAACCACGACGCCTTTGTATTTGACCTGAATACGTTTTTCGATCTCGGCGCGCAACCCGCGACGGCTAAGCTCGACCTGTAAAGCGTGCTGATAGACGCGCTCAAGAAATCCGTATCCGAGCTCGCGATGTACTTCGAACGCAGCTCCGATAATTACTTCGGTGGTGGCCCGGTGCAACAACTTGTCTGGATATTCGTCCTCGACTTCCAGCATCTGCTTATCCGTGTTTCATCTGTGTCAATCCGTGGCTCGTGGATCAGCTTCTTCGCACGTGCCAGTCTTCGACGAGCTCGTTTGGAATTTCCTGCAGAAAACGCGATGGCCGCTGGAACGCGTCGCCGTATCCACCGACCAGACGCATGTGCGGATACGTGAGATACAGCTCATCACGCGCGCGTGTGATGGCCACATAAAACAGACGCCGTTCCTCCTCCAGCGCATCGCGCGTGTTCAGCGACCGACTGCTTGGGAACATACCGTCAGTCAGCCAAATGACGAACACTGTATGAAACTCGAGACCCTTCGCCTGATGCACCGTGGACAGATTGACCGCCTCCTTCTCGTTCGTCTGAACCGGCGTGGCCTCTGCATCGACGTTGCTGATCAGTGCCAGCTGCGAAAGAAATTCGTGCACGTCATTGAATTGACGAGCAAACACTGCGAGCTGATCGAGGTCTTCGCGGCGCAGTTCGTAGTTGGCAAAGTTCACTTTGGCGTAGTCATCGTAAATCGCTTCCACGATTGAGGTGATCATCTCCGAGGGGGGATTGGGTTCCCCGCCGGGTGCGATTTCATCCAGCGTGTGGGCGAGTTGCGTCCACATTTTCTTTGCTTTCGCGGGAACGTTCATGGCAAGCAGGTGCTCGCTGCAGCCGGGGGCCTTGACCGCGACTGCCGGTGACGTTGCTTCCTGGCCGGGATCATCCGCCTTCGCCACGGCTACGGCGGACGAGCCCATGCCGGCTACAGCGACGCCGCGTTCCCATGCCTGCCAAAGATTTTCCGCGGTGCGATTGCCGATGCCGGGAAGCAATTTGACCATCCGGTTAAAAGCGACTTCATCGCGCGGATTCGCTACGAACCGGATAAAGGAAGTCACATCCTTAATGTGCGCTTGCTCGAAAAAGCGAATACCGCTTGTGATTTGATACGGGATGCCGCGGCGGGAAAGCTCCAACTGCAGCTCCACCGCGTGATAATGCGCACGGTAGAGAACAGCGATCTCGTTAAGCTCCACATTTTCATCGCGCAATTCGAGAATCCGTTGAGCCACGAACTGTGCCTGCTCCGCGCTGTTGTTTAGTGCCACCAAGGCCGGCTTCAGCGCTTTTGAATCGCGCGTCGCGCTTAAATGTTTCCTGAATTGTTGAACGTTTGCGGCAATCGCTGCGTTCGCTACGTCCAGAATTTCCGGCACGCTGCGGTAATTCATTTCAATTTTGAACACCTCCGCATCCGGATAACGCTTCGGAAATTCGAGGATGTTTTGGAAGTTCGCGCCGCGCCACGAATAGATCGACTGCGCGTCGTCGCCAACCACCATCACGTTGCGGTGGTCGCGGGCGAGCAGGTCCACGAGGTCAGCCTGAATTTTGTTCGTGTCCTGATATTCATCTACGAGGATGAACTGAAACTTTCGGCGATAAAATTCCGCTATCCGCTCGTGCTGCTGAAACATGGATAAGGTCTTTTGCAGCAGATCGTCAAAGTCCATCGAGTTCGTGGCCTTCTTCTTTTTTTCGTAGCGTTCGTGAACATCATGGATCTTGTCGAGTAGCGGCAGGAAGTACGCGAACTTTTCGGCTAGCAACTCTTCGAGGGGCTTTTCCGTGTTAACAACAAAACTAAAGATTTCCGCGAGCACATCTCCTTTCGGGAACCGGATTTCCTTCGGATCAATCCCTGCACTCGCGACGACCGTGTCGATCAAGTCCTTCTGATCTTCGCGATCCATAATGCTGAATCCGCTCGAATAACCGAGTGCCGTACCGTGCCTGCGCAAGATCCTGTTCCCTACGGAATGAAATGTTCCGCCCCACAGCCCGCTGGCGTCGAGAGGCAGCAGATTCGCGACGCGATTCAGCATCTCCCGCGCAGCCTTATTCGTGAATGTGAGGAGCAGAATGTTTCGCGGATCGATCCCGTTTTCCAGCAGGTAAGCCACGCGATAAGTAAGCGTCCGCGTTTTGCCCGAGCCGGCGCCAGCGATGACCAGCAGCGGGCCGGGCGGCGCCGTCACCGCTGCGAGCTGCTGTTCGTTCAGCTCAGCCGCGTAATCAACATGGATCGACGTCGATCTTGGCGCGCGTTGCAGCGTGTATTGACGGGACATGTGCTAATTGCGGATTTCGAATTACCAATCGCGAGTTGCAAAGAACTGCAGCAATAACGGGTTCGCAAATCCCATTACCGATGATCGTTCAAGCCGAAGGAGTCGCCTTCGGGAAAGGAATTGCAATGCTAATAAACGGTGCTCATAATGCGGCCCTTGTCCCGCCCGGTTACATATATTTTCCTGCTACTGTGTGTTGGTCACCTCGTCGAGGGACGAGCAGAGGACCAGCAGGTCGCGCAACTGCGAACGCAGCTTGAGGCAGCTAAAGCGGCGGAGGATAAACCTGCGATTATCGAACTGAGCCGCCGGATTCTGGCGATCACTCCGAACGATCCGCAACTCTGGCAGATGCTTGCGCAGACACAGCTGGAGACCGAGGACCTGGATCGCCTGGAGCAAACGCTCGATGCCTGGGAAAAAGCTGTTAAGCGGTCGGCCCCATCAATTGAAGATTTTCGCGGCGCGCTGGCGTTCAAGCGCAAGGACTATCAGAACGCGGAGAAGCATTGGCTTGCCTTTGTGGGCATGAAGCCGCGACCATCCGACGCCGCGACCGGTTATGACAACCTGGCGAATTTGTGTGCAGAGCAGGCGCGCTGGGAGGATCACGCGGCTTATCGAACGAAAGCAATCGCTGCGAAAGATTCGGCCGCACGTCGTGTCGCTCGTGCCTGTGCCTACCTGCGTTTGCACAAATGGGACGCGGCATACGCCGACATGGCCAAGGCGAACAAAATGGACGGCTCCGACTCAGACGTAAAGGAGTGGCTGCCACAATTCGAGCAGTTGCAAAGGTTCCTGCCGCAAATCAAAACGCTAGACGCTCAAATCTCCAAATCGCCAAACAACATTGAATTATTGCTCCAGCGCGCGCGATTATTCACCGTCGCCGGCCGACCATTGCTGGCGCTCGATGATGCGGAACGGGCATTTAAACTGCAGCCCGCATCGATGCGCGCACGCATCCAGACCGCGTTGGCTGACGCGCGTGCGGCGCTCGCGATCGATGATAAGTCGGCAGACGCGCATTTTGAAGCGGCGCGGGACCTGGATCGTTTGAACCGGCAAGCAGAGGCGCTGTCACATGCTCGCATCGCGACGGAGTTGGATCCGAAGGATCCGGAGAAGTGGTTCTATCTGGGTGTGCTCGAAAGGCAGCGCGCAAATTTCCCGGCTGCGATTGAATCGCAAACTCGCTCGATTGAAATCAGCGAGTCGTTTGTTGCATTGAGCGAACGAGAGCAATGCGAACGCCGCATCGGAAAGATAAGTGAGGCCGATGCGGATCTTCGCCGGATCCGAGACCTCCCCGCAAAACACCAATGAAGCGTCGATACTCCACAGTCATTCTTTTTTTCGTCATCTGCGGTGTCGCATTTGCTTTGCCAGCGCGAGCGTTAGCCCGAGCGAGCGCCGACCAGCAGGAGGAAGAGGAAGTATCGAATGCAAAGCCCGATGCCGGCGGGATCGCCATTGATCCATCGAGTGGAAAGATTGGTGAGGGTGATGCGATTACCATCACGTTTCCCGTAGCGATGGTCGCGGCTGATCTCATTGATGTCGGTAATCAGCCTTCTCCATTTGTCAGCGAACCGAAACTCGACGGCACATTTCTTTGGAAAAGCCAGACGGAAGGAGTATTCACGGTGAGCGGAGTCGTCGCTGGCGCTCACCATCGGCTGAAGCTGGCTCCCGGCTTAAAAGATGCCGCCGGCAAACCGTTCACAGTCAAAGATTGGAGCGCCGAATTCAGCACACCGAAATTTGCCATCACGAGCGACTTTACTGAGCGTGATCAGTTGTCTGCGCGTCCGCAAATCTATCTCGATTCTACTTACGCCGTTCGACTCGATGAAGCCGCAGAGCACATTTATTTTCAAGACCGCGATTCGCACGAGCGGTTTCCGGTAGAAGTAATCCAAACGACCGAGGAGAAAAGTTCGGGTCCGCCGGAGGAAACCCAATTCAGGGTATCCCCGCGCCAGCCACTTCCTGTGGGGCACGAATTTGATCTGATCGTGAATGGCTTGCTCGACGCCAAAAGCCGCCGTCCGCTCCCCTATTTGCAGGTGGTCCCAGTGGGGAAAACCGAGCCGCTCAAGGTGGAATGGGTCGCTGCCTTTAATCACGCGCTCCAAGAGCCGGCAATCCGCATCAAATTTAATGATGAGATCGACCCGGTGGAAGTGACGGCGGAACGAATTCGCGTCGAGCCTGCTGTGCCGAACATGAAACTCCTCGCGAGTCGCGACGAGGTCGAAATTACCGGCAACTTTGATCGGACGCAGCGCCATAAAATCACCATTTCGCCGGAAATTAAAGGCGATCGCGGCTACGGACTCGCCAGCGAATCGCGCTGGGGAGCGAGTTTTCGTCCAAAAGAGTCCTGCCTGCTCTTTCCATCATCGCAGGTGTTTGCGCGCGCCCGCCAGGATTTGCGCTTTGCATTTTTCCAGATCAACACGCCGCAGGTGACATGGAAACTGGCGCGCATTCCAGCGGAAAAGCTGACGGAGGTGACCGCACGTGTGAGAGAATTTGAACAGGACGCCACTGATTCGATCACACGCGAGGTTGTAATCGATCCGCGCACCGGGTTTGCGAAGCAGGTTCAAACTGAATTGCTCGTCGATACCTTTCAATTGCCTGTGTCGGCCAGCGGTACATTTGATGCGACGAGTGGCGACGTCGAAACGCGACGGGAGGTTCATTGCACTCCACCGGCGCACGAAGAATTCGCCGGCCTGTACCTTTTCGAAGCAAGCGCGACGCTGCCTGATCGCCGGATTGTTGGGAATCGTTCGATCATTTGCGTCAACGACTATTTGCTAACGCAAAAACGGACGCCGGCCAGCGTCATCATGCGTCTGGCGAAAATGTCCGACGCGAGCTCCGTTGCCGGTGTCACTGTCCGCGCTGTAACGGAAGAGAACATCGAGCTTGCCCGCACCGTCACTGACAAAAACGGTATGGCGCAGTTTCCGAAGGATTCGGTTTTCCCGAAAACTCGTGATCCACGGACACGGAACACGCATCTGTTCATCGCAGACACTGCCGCTGGGCCGGCGCTGCAATTTGCGGACGGCACCGCTTACTCATCCGGAAGTGATCACACTCAGAATGTAAGAACACCGCACGCCGAGATCATCACCGACCGCAATCTGTACCGTCCGGGCCAAACCCTGAAGATGAAAGGATTGGTACGCGACGAGACGGTTTTCAGCGGTTTGATGATTCCCATTGGTGCAAAAGTGCACTGGAATATAACCGAAGCAGATGGCAGCCGGGTCGTCGGGCAGGGGGACACTGTCGTTTCACCATATGGAGGATGGGAAGCGGAATGGACCGTGCCGGAGAAGGCGAAACTTGGGAGCTACGAAATTCGTTGCCGCGTTAACGATAGAGACTACGAGGGAGTGAACACCATCGGTGTTCAGGAATACCGCGTGCCGCTGTTTTCGGTGGTTGTTGAAGCAACGACGCCAGAGGTCGGAATGACGGCGCACGCTCAGGTTTCCTCAGCGTATTTTCACGGCGCGCCAAACGTTGGTGCGAAAGTCCACTGGAAAGCGACCTGGTCATCATCAGCCGAGTACGCGTCCGACGAAAATGGCTCTTCCAAAAGACGATTCAATGCTTACACCGAAGTCGGGCCGTCGCTTGATCCCAATAGCGAAGACACGAAAACAATCGAAGGCGACACGCAGCTCGACAAGAACGGCATGGCGACGCTCACATGCGAATCGCCATTCAAAGACAATCCCGCTGTCGAGCGGGCAAACGTCATCTGGCGGGCAGATGTGACCTCAATGGATGGGCAAACTCTTGTCGGCGGTGACATGGCAATGCTTTTTACGGCAAAAACGCGGCTCGGAGTTGGCGCCACCGAGCAGGTTACCGAGCCCGCTGGAGTAAAGGTAGCGATCGATGCTCTCGACCCGGACGATAAAAAGGTAAACGACGTTTCTGTTCGTGCCGATTTGTTTCATGTCACGACAAAAACAGTCAAGGAGCAGATCGCCCCGTTTGTTTACCGCTACCGCAACACCGATGAGTTCGCGAAAGTGGCGTCGCAGGAATCGAAAACGCCTGCAGAACTAATTTTCCCAACCAGCGAGACCGGCCGCTACGTGGTCGCCGTCACGGCGCCGAACATTAAAACGCCGCTCGTGAGCGACGAAACCACTGTGACAGGCGAAAAGCCAGCCGAGTTACCCGTCATAAATGAAACCACGTTCAAGATCGAACACCGCGTCGAGCCGTTTCTGCCGGGCGATCGTGCCGCGCTCACGATACAAGCACCGTTTGGCGGGGTCGCCTGGGTCTCGGTGGAGACGGATGAGGTGCTCGACACGCTACTTGTTCCAGTAAAGGGGAACGCAGGTCGCATCGAATTGCCGATTAAAAAGGAATATGCGCCGAATGCGACGGTCTCGATCTACCTTGTCAAACCAGGCGGCGACAAAGAGCTTCCGCGAGAACGGTTCGCCTACACGAACATTGAGGTGCGGCGGCCGGATCGCGAATTGAAGATCGAGCTGCATCTGGCGAGTGCGACTGCTAAACCGGGTCAACTTGTGCGCGGCGATGTTCTGGTCACTTCGGAGGGTAAACCGGCCGCTGACGTCGATCTCCTGGTATTCGCAGTTGATGATGCAGTGCTCACGCTAGGTGATTGGAAGCTGCCTGAGATCGGCGCCAAATTTTATCCGGCGAACCTTTTTTCTGTCCGCACTTACGAGGCGCTCCATAATTATATCGCCGATGTTGCGAAGCTCAGCCTGACCCAAAAAGGATTCACAATTGGCGGTGGTGGCGAAGAAGCCATCACCAACACCAAGAATGTTCGCAAAGAATTTCGGACGCTCGCGTATTGGCAGGGCAGTTTAAAAACGGGCGCCGACGGAAAAGTCACGTTTGAATTCATCGCGCCGGATAACTTGACGACCTATCGGATCGTTGTCGTGGGCCAGACCAGGGCGAATCAATTTGGGGGCGATGCCACGCAGACGGTGAAGATATCCAAACCGCTCCTCATCGATCTGGCATTGCCGCGTTTTTTGCGGGACGGCGATCAGGTTGAGTTACGTGCCGTTGCTCGCGAAAATTTCACCGATAACGACGAGATCACGGTGCGGTGCGTCACAGACGCAAGCGTGAAATTGCTGGGCGCGGACGGCGCAACGCACGCCGCGCATCGCGACGCACCGACGGTGTTTCGGTTCAAGGCCACAGTTGCAGACGTCAATCTTGTGCCGACAAAGATTCGTTTCGAAGCGGTCTCCAAATTAGACAAACAAATATCGGACGCAGTGGAGATAACGCTCCCTGTGCAAGCGCCGACGATAGTGCGCAAGGAAAGCATGACCGGTTCTTTCAATGGGCCGCAGTTCGATGCGCATCGCGTAATGCCCGAAGCATGGAAGCATGGTCGTGGCGAATTCAACACTACGATTTCGACTTCGCCTTGGCTGCCCCAGATATACGGCCTGCCGGTGATCCTCACGTATCCGCACGGATGTTTCGAACAAATTTCAACGAAACTCCTCGCCTACAGTTTGCTGGCCAATCTGCTCGAGTATTTGCCCGATCTGCAGGAACGCGATGTCGAGTATCGCGCGACACTCGAACGCGGGATGAAACAGTATGCTGACTCACTGCTGAGTGACGGGATGCTTCCATACTGGCCCGGCGGTAGCATGGGCAATGGTTTCGTGACCTGCCAGGCTCTGTGGTCGGTGAATGAATCCGTCAATGCAGGGTTCGAGTCGCCTGCAGATTTCCAAGAGAAGCTTACCGGGGCGGTAACCAAAATTCTCAAGGGACAGATCCCGGCATCACGATTTGAGAAATGCTTTGCCCTGTTTGTGCTGACGCAATCGGCAAGCAATGACGATTTCCGGAGCGAATCACAGGAATTGTATCTGCATCGTAATGAAGGCGGTGACGAAGAGCGCGCGCTTCTGGCGATTGGTCTGCATCGCCAAAACATCATGGCGCGCGAGCAGCAGCAACTGCTGCGCGAAATCGAAGTGCCGATTAAAGAACGCGCATTTAATCCGGCGACGTTTACATCGGTGACTCGGGCCGAAGCGATGCGCGCGTTCGCATTTGATGTTGTGTCGCCTCCAACGTGGACGAAGCAAAGGAAACAACAGGCGAGCGAGCGCATGGCGAAACTTTTGGATGCGGCAGGATCGCTTTCGACACAGGAAAATCTTTGGCTGCTGCTGGCGTTTAAATCCATGCTCGCGGCGGAAACGGCGCCGACGGTGTCGAACGGAACCGAACCGCCCAGCATGCTTTCCAGAAACGGCCGGGCAATCGCGTGGCCAAATAGAAAGATTGAAAACGCCTTGGTAATTAAAGGCCTAAATCAAGGCGCACTTACGTTTTTGCTGCAAGCAGAATACTCGACGAACGAAGTCGATACTGATCGCGTAGACCGTGGATTCCGAATCGAACGCGTCGTCAAAAATCTGACCGACTCTAGTCGCGTCGGAACTTCCGAAACTCCGTTGAAGCTGGGCGACCAATTGCTGATCACTTACCGGCTGAACACGCGAAAGCTTCAAAATTTTGTGGCATTGGAAGATGCGCTGCCGGCGGGTCTTGAAGTCGTGAATCCGAATCTCGCCCTCGTTGGCAAATTCTTTCAGCTTCCGCCAGCAGATCCGCAGGATCGCAGGTTGGGCTTATCGTACTCCGAGATGCGCGATCGCTCGGCGCTACTTTATTTTGACACAGTCGATCCGGGCTCGGGCACATATTCAATTTTGGCGCGTGCAACGGCGGCGGGAACATTTCGCTGGCCCGCCACGCAAGTCGCGCCCATGTACGACAGCCGTTTCTCGGGGCTATCGCCTTCCAGTTTATGCGTGATCTCCGCCGATTAATTCTGCCTTATCGCTCATTCTTGATCTGGCCAGTGATCGGTCTGGCGATGGCGATTGCAATCGTTTGGTGGATTCCAATCCCTCGCGAGCTACAACAATCGCCCGTCGGGACTTTGACGCTCCTGGATTGTCGTGGCCGCGAAATTGCCGAGCTCGCGTCGGCGGAAGCGCGCACGCAATTCCCAATTCCGCTTCAGCGTGTGGGATTGTGGCTGCCGCGCGTAACTGTGGCCTTGGAAGATCGCCGGTTTTACGAACATAGCGGTATTGACTGGCATGCCTTGGCCGCCGCGGGCGCACGCAATTTGCGATCGCGTCATCTTGTTTCCGGCGCATCGACCATCACACAGCAACTGGTGAAATTGGCGACAGGGCGAGAGCGGCGCAGTTGGAGCAGGAAATTGTACGAGGCAATCATCGCTTGGAAGCTCGAGCACCGCTGGAGTAAAGAGCGAATCCTCGCAGAATATTTGAACCGCAGCAGCTACGGTAATCGGCGGATCGGCCCGGAAGCTGCCGCTCGCGCATATTTCGATAAATCGGCGCGAGATCTTACATTAAGCGAAGCGATTTTTCTGGCCGGCCTGCCCCAGGCGCCGACGCGCTTAAATCCGTGGCGACATCCAGAAGAGGCAGGACGCAAATACGCTCGGTCGCTTGCGCGGCTGGTTCAGCTCGGTTTTATCGACCGCGATCAGGAACAGCTTCTTGCACAGCCGCCGAAAATCGTGCACGCGGATTCGCCGCGACTTGCGCCGCATTTTGTTGACGCGATCGTGGCGCGAAACCCAGGATCACACGGGACCGTCAGGACGACGCTGGATCTCGATTTGCAGACCGCGATCGAACGTTTGGCTCGCTCGCATTTGTCAGCGTTAAATCGGCATGACATAACTCAGGCCGCCGTGGTGGTGATCGAAAATGCCACCGGCGCAATTCGCGCCATGGTTGGCTCGGAAAACTACGCGCTCTCGCAAATCAACGGTGCAATGCAACCGCGAAGTTGTGGATCCACACTGAAACCGTTCGTCTACCTCGACGCGATCGATAAACGCTTGCTCACCGCTGGAAGCTTGCTGCCGGACACGCCTGATGCAATTCGCGACGAATATGCCGACTACGATCCGCAAAATTACAATCGTCATTATCTTGGGCCGGTGCGCTTGCGCGAAGCGCTCGCTTGTTCGTTGAATGTGCCGGCGGTGTTCACGTTGAGCCGGCTCGGGGCGCGGCCAGCGTTTTATCAATTACAAAAGTGGGGCTTCGATTTTCCGCAGGGACTCGCGGATTACGGTGCGGGATTCGTTTTGGGGAATGCTGAAACGCGACTTGTCGATCTTGCTGCTGCCTATGCTGGACTGGCTCGCGGCGGCACTGCAATGCGCGCGAAATTTTTGGCTGCTGAGCATCAACCGATCGTGCGTATCGCTTCAACGGAAGCGACTGCAATCATCACCGATATTTTGTGCGATAACGAAGCGCGACAAAGAAGTTTTGGGACCCGCTCGGCGCTGGCATTTGAGCAGCGCATTGCTGCAAAAACTGGAACTAGCAGCGGCTTCCGTGACACGTGGACAGTTGGGTTCGACAGAGAGCACACCGTCGCAGTCTGGGCGGGAAATTTCGACGGGCGCCCCATGCACGATACGTTTGCGGTCCGCGCGGCAACGCCGCTGTGGGCCGCTGTGATGCGGGAATTACTGCGGCGCGATCACCCGCTGGATCCGCCGGTGGAGAACGAAAGGCTGGTCCGCCGTCAAATTTGCAAGGCGACAGGGTTGCTTCCCTCGCATCAGAGCCCGGCGAGACTAAGCGAACTCTTTCTTGTCGGAACGGAACCGCGCGAGAATTCAGCAAATTATTTCGCCAGCGATGGAAAATTGCTTTTGCCCGACGCGTACAGCCGTTGGTGCGCGAGCCGTGACAATACTATCGGTGCACATGTCCGATCGGATTTTCGTATTATCAGTCCACCGCCGAACGCGCACTACCAGATCGATCCGGTCCTGCCGGCGTCACAACAGATGGTCGAACTTACCGCGGCTCTCGCCGGCGATGTGCGTTGGTTCGTTAATGGCGAGCAAATTTCAGGGCGACAAGACGCGAGATTTTTTTGGCAGTTGGCACCCGGGGAGTGGACGGTCCGCGCGGTCAGTCGCTTCGGAACCGCTGAAGAAACGATCACTGTCGAGTAAAGCTGCGGCTGGCGATATCAGACCGCTTCTACAGTTGCGGGCTCGGTCAGCGGATCAACCCATTTGCCGTGCTCGCGGATCAAATCTTTGAGCCGATCGACCGCTTCGGCTTCGGGGATATTGAATTTCACCGCCGTTCTACCGACGTACAGATTCACCTTGCCTGGCGCGCCGCCAACATAACCAAAATCCGCGTCCGCCATTTCACCCGGGCCGTTCACAATGCACCCCATGATCGCAATCTTTACGCCTTTCAGATGCAACGTCGCCGCTTTGATTTTCGCGGTTGTAGTTTGCAAGTTAAATAGCGTCCGGCCGCAAGAAGGGCAGGCGACATAATCGGTCTTGAAAATCCGGGATCCGGCAGCCTGTAAAATGTTGTACGACAAACGAAGGGCTTGTCCCGGCGCTTCCTCACCCTGCACCAGAACCGCGTCGCCAATTCCATCGCACACCAACGAGCCGATGTTGGTGGAAGCAGTCAGAAGCGTCTCGAGAAAATCCGAGGTGGGGGCGATTGACCCCAATCGTCCAGGGCCGTTGCGGTCAACGGCCCCTACCAATACATCCTTCAACAGAATCGGATGCCGCGCGTGTAATCGCGCGGCGAGCAACCGGAACGCGGCGATCACTGGAAGCTCCACATCATCGCGGACAGTAACAAATTGCGCACTAGGCTCCGCGTTAATCTTCGCAATTGCGCCTTCATCGAGCGGATCGACCTCCGCTACCTTCGAATTCTCGTAGACGATTTCGGGCTTGTAATCGCCCATTTTGTTTATCTTATGCGCGATCTTGTCGAAGTTCGTTTGTCCGACGATGACGCGAATCAATTCTGTGCCGCCGATTTTCACGCCATCGCGTTCGATCGTCTCCGTGGCCCGCCGCTGATATGAGAAAGGATCGAAAGAGAGTTGAGAGTTGAGAGTTGAGAGTTGAGAGCCGGACGTTTTGCTGATGTTCTCGATCAGCGCTTTGGCCACCGGAATTTCGTGGGGACTATCTTCGGTCAGCGAAACGCGGATCGTGTCGCCAATTCCGTCCGCGAGCAATGAGCCAATACCAATTGCGCTTTTTATGCGCGCGTCTTCGCCTTCACCAGCCTCCGTCACGCCGAGATGCAATGGATAATTCCAGTCCGGACCTAGTTCCTTTAATCGCGCGACGAGCAATCGATAGGCGGCAATCATGATTTTCGGGTTGCTCGCTTTCATTGAGAAAACGAAATCGTGGTAATCCACCTCGCGTGCGATCCTGGCGAATTCCAGTGCGCTTTCCACCATGCCCAGCGGCGTGTCGCCGTAACGATTCAGGATGCGATCCGAAAGCGAGCCGTGATTCGTGCCGATGCGCATGGCGATCCCGCGTTGCTTGCAAAAATTGACAAGCGGTGAAAAACGCTCCCGAATCCGTGCCAGCTCCGCCGCGTATTGCTCGTCGGTGTATTCGCGAATGACGAACTTTTTTGAATCCGCGTAATTGCCCGGATTGATCCGCACCTTTTCCACCCATTTGGCCGCTTCCATCGCTGCGTCGGGCTTGAAATGGATGTCGGCGACGGTCGGCACATTACACCCGCGCTCGCGCAAGCCTTTGACGATGTGCTCGAGGTTGCGCGCGTCCTTGACACTAGGCGCGGTGATCCGAACGATTTCACAACCGGCGTCTGCCAACTCGATCGTCTGCTGGATCGACGCCTCGGTGTCCATCGTGTCGCAGGTAATCATCGACTGGACACGGATCGGGTTATCACCACCGATCCCGACATTGCCCACCTTCACCTCGCGCGTCTTGCGACGGTGATAAACGAATGGACTCTCGCAGTAGGACAACTCACGCATGTTGGGATTCAATATCGACCATCAGCTCCGGCTCGCGAAACTTCAGTGAAAAAATCAAGCTAATATCGACTACCTCAGCTTGACCTGGAAGTTTGTAAACAGTGATGGCAGTTCGATCTGCGGCCAGAGATACAAAATCAAAATTCTCGATGTGCACGCCGCTATTGTACGTGGCTGAGATGAGCCCCGCAACGGGCGCTACGGCGTCTGGCTGTTCTTTGCCGGCGATTGCGCTTCGAGTTGGTCGAGCTTTTTTCTGACAAAGGGCAAATCCTGCACGTCAAAGAATGTGATGTAGAGCATGTAACCTATGATCACTACCGCGCAGCTGGTCTGAACTACTTCCAGTACGCGCATGTTCACCGGTTTGCGCCGCACGGATTCGATGAGCGCCAGCACGATGTGCCCGCCATCGAGCACTGGAATCGGCAGCATATTTAGAATCGCGAGGTTCACATTAAGGATGACGCTGAACCACAGCGCCAGCTTCCAACCTCCTTCGGCTTCAAAAAGCCTTACATAAATATTCCAAATCCCGACCGGGCCGCTCAGGTGCTGCAACTTTACATCAGATTTGGGCGAGGCGACCGCACCAATTGTCTTGAGTGTGCTGGTCACGCTGTTATAAACCTGTTCAATCGGGTTCGGGTGTAGGATCGACACAATCCCGGTGCTGTCCCATTGAATTCCGATTCGTGGTTTCATTTCACCAGCAGTGGGCAGAAGCGTAGGCTTCACTCGAACGTCCAATCTCGAGCCACCTCGCTCCACCTGAAGAACAAGCTCTTCGTTTGGATGTTTGCTGATGTACTCCAACAGGGCGATGGGATGGTAGATCGGTGTTTGATTGAAACCATGAACGATGTCGCCTGAACGCAGCCCGGCCGCGGCAGCCGGTGTATTGGCCTCTACTTTAGCGATGATGGGTGTCTCCGCCGGATAAACGAGTAACTGGCGCACACTTTTCCGGCGCCATCCGCGGGTCTCTGCTTTGTAAGGCTCCACCCAAACGGTTTGGACCTTGCCATCTCGCTGGAATTTCACTGCGATTTTTTTGCCTTCGCTGCGCACCACATCCCAACTGACGCTATCGTTCATACCCATGAAACGCCTGACCGGCTTGCCGTCTATTGACAAAATTCTATCGCCCGGTTGCAAACCAACCTTCTGCGCCGGCGAATCCGGCGTGACATAACCGATGACGGTCGTTGAATCCGCTTCACTGACCGGGTGGCCGACTGCCCAGACAATTACCGCAAAACACAACGCCAGGAGCAGACTAAACAGCGGGCCGGCAACGGCTACGATGATTTTATCGAGCGCCGAAATCTTCGGCAACCTGGCCCGATCTAGATCGGCCTTGCCCTCGATGATGTCCATCGGCGCAAGTTGCGGCAGCGCGACGAAACCTCCAAACGGCAGGGACCCGAGAGAGTATTGGACGCCGTTGATCGTCTTTTTCCAGAGCGGTTTGCCGAACCAGACACCGAATTTTTCTATGTAAAGCCCTCGCCAGCGCGCGGCCAGAAAATGCCCCAATTCATGCACCACGATCAGCAGATTAAACAGGAGGAGAACTTCGAGCAGAACGACGATGACGCGGACGATGTGCAAAATCATTGTAATAGGTGAAAGATGGAAACTGAGACGTGCGCAAGCGACGCGCCGTTCAACGCTTTAACGCTTCAACGCATTTCCTCGCCTCGGCTCGCGCCCACTGGTCGGCTTCCAATATTGCATCGAGATCGGGGTGCGCAACGGGTGTGTGCCGATTCATCGCTTCTTCGACAATCTGCCAGATGTCCGGGAAACGCACGCGTCTATCTAAAAATGCGGCGACAGCGATTTCGTTCGCGGCATTCATCACAGCTGGCAATGTGCCGCCGGTCGCGCCGGCCCGGCGCGCGATATTCAATGCTGGAAAATCACTGTACCGCGGAGGGAAAAATTCCAGCTTCGACAACTTGGAAAAATCGAGCGGTGGCAAAGTGTTTGGGACGCGATCCGGCCATGTCACCGCGTATTGGATCGGGAAGCACATATTCGAATAGCTCAATTGGGCCAGCGTGGAACCGTCTGCGAATTCCACCATTGAATGAACGATGCTCTGCGGATGGATGACGACTTCAACGCGGTCCATCTCAACGCCAAAAAGCCAATGTGCTTCGATTGTTTCCAAGCCCTTATTGAACAGGGTTGCGGAATCGATTGTGATCTTCGGGCCCATGTTCCACGTGGGATGTTTTAATGCCTGTTCTGGTGTGATGGAATCGAAGTCTTTTCGCGGCTTTTCGCGAAATGGTCCGCCGGAAGCCGTGAGGATGATGCGTTTGACCTCAGAAGATTGAAATGTGGGAGCGGCCTCAGTGCCGCGATCTTTCGGGGCACCAGGGCTCCTCCCACTTTCCAGGCATTGAAAAATGGCATTGTGCTCGGAGTCCACCGGCAAAACGTTCACGTTTTTATCGCCTGCCTCCCTCATCACAATCTCACCCGCCATTACGAGAATCTCCTTACTCGCGACGGCGAGATCTTTCCCCGCTTTGATTGCCGCGAGTGCCGGGCGCAAACCGCCGGTGCCAACGATCGCCACCAGCACCATGTCCACATCGGCCAGGCAGGCGATCTCGCGCAGACCAGCCTCCCCTGAAAAAATCCGCGGCTTGTATGCGAGCGCGCGGCGGAGAATCTCCATTTTCGTTTCATCCACAAGACAAAGAAAGGGAGCGCGCGTTTCGTTCGCAGCCGCCGCGAGTTTTTCCGCATTGCTGTTTGCGGCTAGTCCGACGATTTCCATCCGCTCCGGAATATCGCGAGCCACTTTAAGCGCACTCTCGCCGATCGAGCCCGTCGCCCCCAGAATAACAACGCGTTTGCGTTTCATTTTTAGACAGAATGAACAGAATTTACCGAATGGATTAAAGAGATATCGGCTCCGGTTTTGGAACACGAAATTTTTTCTTAAATTCCAGTCGCTCCGCGCCAAAATTCAAAAGCAAACCTTCATCGACGCCGGTTGCGACGAGGTAATTCACGAGTTGAACTTCGTGCGCTTTCGACAGTGACTGAATCGCTTTCAGTTCGACGATCAATGAGTCGTTAACCGACAGATCAGCCGTAAATGCACCAACGATTTGACCATCGTAATACACGCTGATTGGTTTGTGGGCGTCAGCTTTCAAGCCTGTCTTGTGCAATTCCCAGACCAGCGCGTTCTGATAAACTGACTCGAGGAATCCCGGTCCAAGCGCCGAATGAACCTTCATCGCTGCACCGATGACCTGCCCAGATAAATCGTAT
>WNGG01004450.1_pt1 | contig 22243 bp, 23 predicted proteins | sample 5400661 | NCBI WGS metagenome assembly WNGG01 (sample SAMN13153372, study PRJNA577476) | soil metagenome | isolation source: 100 cm soil or saprolite under Garry oak tree replicate 1 | place: USA:California | collected 2016-06-15
GCCGTCCCCTTGCAGCTGGAACACGGCGACCGCCGCGCCCAGGCCCGCGAGACCGGCGAACAGTCCCTTGACCATGCGCGTAGAGTGCGCCCGCCGGAGGCGGCACGCAGCAGCGGCGGGCGCCCGCGCGCAAGGCCAGCGATCAAGCGGGCGGAGGCACCGGGAACGCCGGCTCGCTCTGCGCGCGAAGCCAGGTGACGATGCGCGGGTAGATCTCCTCGGGCGCGTGGCGCCCGAAGATCAGGTCGGAGTGCCCGTAATCCACCGAGAGGCCCGCCTCGCGCCCCGCGATCCAGTACTCCTTCTCGCCCGCCCACAGCTCGTACCCGCCCCGCACCGCCGCGGGCGGCGCCAGCAGATCGAGCGCTCCCGCGACGAACAGCGCCGGCTGCCGCGCTCCGGACAATCCCGAGCGGTAATCGGTGAGCCCGTCCAGGGAAGCGAAGCGGTCGCGCCGCATCCAGTCGAGGAACTGCCCGAGCACGCGCGGCGGGACGTCCTCGATCACGTTGGCGAGCACCTGGCGGTAGATGCGCGGATCGATGTTGCGCGAGTTCCACGCGAACTGCGCCAGGCCGGGATGGAACCAGCCCGCCAGAGGCGCCGCGGCCCGGGCGAGGAACCGATGTCCCCTGCCGGTGGCGAGGAACGCGTAGGGGAGCAGCTTCCGCAAGGCCTGCTGGGCGTGGAAGTGGGTCGGCGGCGCCAGGGCGACCACGCCCGCGATGCGCGCCGGGAACAGGCCCGCGGCGACCAATCCGAGCAGTGCGCCCTGGCTGTGGCCCACCCACAACACACGATCCGCGCGCGAGGCCGCCCTCACCTCGTCGAGCGCCGCCGGGATGTCCTGCGACAGGTAGGTGTCGAAGCTCCACGCCTGAGGCGACCCGCGGCGGGAGTCGCCGTGCCCGCGCAGGTCCACGGCGAAGCTGTCGAAGCCCGCGTTCGCGAGCGCCAGGGCCAGCGAGTACCGTGGAACACCGAAGTCGAGGTTGCCGCGGTTCGCCGACAGGCCGTGGCAGAGCAGCACCGGCGGCCACCGGGGCTGTCCGCGCGGCACGCGCCGGGCCACGGCCACGCGCCAGCCGTCCGGCGTGCGCGCGAACCTTAGCTCGTCTTGCGTGGGGCGCACCCGGTACACCCAGCCCCAGAACAGGGTGTGCAGGAGCGCGAGGGCCGCCAGGGCGGCGGCGGCGGCGAGCCAGAGGAACCAGGGGCTGCGCAAGGCGCGCGGAGTGTATCCGCGCGCGCGCCGGCGTGCCTCCGAGATCACCTCGGCCACTTCGCCGGGTACCTGCCCGACCTGCGCGCCCGCGCCTTCGGCTAGTGCACCGAAGGCGGAGCCGCGCCGGGCTGGTCCGCCGCCTGCTCGAGACGCAGGTCCACCGACTGGGCCGCCTCGAAGCGCTGGGCGACGTCGTTCCAGTTCCACAGGTTCCAGATGGCCTCGAAGTAGCGCTTCTTGTCCGTCTGGTACTCGGGCAGGACGTAGCGGGACACTTGGGTATCGCTCCTTTCTGGAAGGCTGCGTTGCAAGATCGGCATTTGCGCCGCCGCGCTGCAGCGGAGCGGCGGACGGGCGAGCGCATGGAGCTGGTGGTGTTCGTCGGGTTGCAGGGCTCCGGGAAGAGCGGCTACTTCGCCAGCCGCTACGCGGGCACGCACGTGCACGTCAGCAAGGACCTCTTCCCCCGCCACGCGCGCAAGAAGTCCGAGCGCCAGCTCCGGCAGATCGAGCAGGCGCTCGCCACCGGCCGCTCGGCGGTGGTCGACAACACCAACCCGCGCCGCGCCGACCGCGCCTCGCTGATCGAGGCGGGCAAGCGCGCCGGCGCCCGCGTCATCGCGGTGCACTTCGTCGCCTCGGTGGGAGAGGCGCTCCGGCGCAACGCCTCCCGCGAAGGGCGGGCGCGCGTGCCCGACGTCGCCATCTACACGGCCGCGCGCCGCCTGGAGCCGCCGCGGGCCGAGGAGGGATTCGACGAGATCGTGCGCGTCCGCCTGGGCGAAGGAGGATTCGCGCTCGAGCCGGCCCCGGTCTGAGCGCGGCCGCCCCCGCAACAGAAACGGCCTGCCCCGCCGCGCCGTCCAGCCTCCCGAACACCGATCCCGCCACCGTGCTCACCGCGGCCGGGGTCGAGCAGCCGCGCGGCCTCGACTGGCCCAAGCAGACCGCGGCGCAGCCCGGTCCGGCCGGCTCGCGCGCCGGCGGATCTCGCCGCGGGGGAGAGGTGAGGCGGCGCTACTCGAGCTCGACGGCGGTGACGCGGACCTGGCCGTCCTTGTCCTCGGTGGTGAGGCGGGCCTTGCCGCGCTTCTCCGCGCCGTCGGTCTTCACCGCCAGCTCGGAGACCGCGATGCCGACCACCTTGCCACTGCCCGGCTCGCGCACGGTGGAGAGCCCGCGGAACGGCAGCACGGCCTTGACCTCGCTCTTCCCGCCGGCGACGTCGACGTCGTACGACTTGTCGCCCAGCTTGACCGCCACCTTGTCGGCGGCGACGGGCCGCGCCTCGTCCCACCGGCCCTTGCCCCAGGCCTTCAGGAAAGCGATGGCGGCGTCGATGTGCATCTTGCCGTCGGCGGAGATGGCCTGATCCACGGGGGCCTTCTCCGTGGCAGGGGCGGCGGCGGGCTTCTCGGCGGCGGGCGCCGGCTGCGCGGCGGCGGGTGCCGGCTGCGCGGCGGCGGCCGCCGGCTGCGGAGCGGGCTGTGCGGCAGGGGCGCCGGCGGGCTGCTGCGCCGCGGCGGCGAAAGACAGGGACAAAGCGATTGCGACGTTGCGTACCATGGGTCGTTCCTCCCGCCGGAAGCAAATCCACAACGGGCCGTCGGTGGTCAACTGGCCGTGGTAGGGTGCGCGGCCCCGGAGGTAGTCACATATGCTCCTTGCTCTCACCTGCGCCGCGTTGGCGGCCGGACCGGTTGAAACCGAGGCCGGCGAGATCCTCGACCAGCTGCTGCGCGTCGACACCAGCCACGGCAACGAGACCGCCGCGCTGCAGCCACTGGTGGCGCGGTTCCAGCGCGCCGGCGTCCAGGCGCAGCTCCTCGAGTCCGCGCCAGGCCGGGGAAATCTGGTCGCCCGGGTCCGGGGGACGGGCGCGAAGCGGCCGCTCCTCCTGCTCGCGCACATCGACGTGGTGCCGGTCGAAGGGCAGCCGTGGACCGTGCCTCCCTTCCAGCCCACCGAGAAGGACGGCTACCTGTACGCGCGCGGGGTGAGCGACGACAAGGCGATGGCGGCGGCGTTCACGGCCATCGCGCTGGAGGCGGCGCGCAGCCCGCAGAAGCTCGGCCGCGACCTCATCGTGGCGCTGACCGCGGGGGAGGAGACCGGCGGGCTGGCCGGCGCGCGCTGGCTGGCGCAGAACCACCGCGACCTCATCGACGCCGAGCTGGCGCTGAACGAGGGCGGCGCGCTGGTGGTCGCGCCGGACCTCTCGCGCATGGAGTCGGTGCAGATCGGCGTGGCGGAGAAGACGTTCCAGAGCTACGCCCTGACGGTGAAGGGCAAGGGGGGCCACTCGTCGGTGCCGCCGACCGACTCGGATCCCGTGGTGACCCTGGCGCGCGCCCTGCAGCGCATCGGCGAGCTGCGCTTCCCCGCCAAGGTGCTCCCCGAATCGCGCGAAGGCATCGCGCTCCAGGCGCTCCGGGAGAAGCCGCCGCTCTCGACCGCGCTCGAGCACGCCGCGCGGTCGGGCGCGCTCTCGCCGCAGGACGACGCGGTCATCGGCAAGGACCGGCTCGCCAACGCCCAGGTCCGCACCACCTGCGTGACCACCATGCTCAAGGCCGCGCCACAGGACAACGTGCTGCCCACCACGGCGCAGGCGACGGTGAACTGCCGGATCCTCCCCGACGAGACGCGCGAGCAGACGCAGGCCCGGCTCGCGCAGGCGATCGCGGATCCGGCGGTGGAGCTGAAGCCGCTCGACGACATCGGCTTCGCCAAGCCGTCGCCGATCAGCGGACCCGTCACCGAGGCGGTGCACGCCGCGGCGCGCTCACTGTGGGGCGAGGTCCCTGTCTCCCATTCGATGGGCACCGGCGCGACCGACTCCCGCCACCTGCGCGAGATCGGCATCCAATCCTACGGCCTGGGCGGCGCGCCCGGGACGCAGGACGATCAACGCGCGGGTCGGGCGGCGCACGGGGCGGATGAGCGGCGCCCGATCAAGTGGATGGGCGAAGGAGTGCGCTTCCTGCGCGAGGTGACGCTGCAGCTGGCGCGCTAGAACTTCGGCGCCAGGAATTCCCGCTCCGGCTTGCCGAACAGATAGCCCTGCAGGAGCGTGCAGCCGAGCTGCTCCAGCACGTCTCGCTCGGCCACGGTCTCCACGCCCTCGGCGACCGGCGCGATGGCGAGGTCGCGGCACAGGCCGACGATGGACTGGATGAGCTTGCGCTTGGTGGGCGCCTCGTGGAGGTTGCGCACCAAGGACATGTCGAGCTTCACGATGTTCGGCTCGAGCTGGGCGAAGCTGGTCAGCCCCGCGTACCCGGCGCCCAGGTCGTCCACCGCGATGCGGTAGCCCATGCGCTTGAGCGACTCCACCCGGGCGCGGGCATCCTTGACCTCGTCGAGCCCGGCGCGCTCGGTGATCTCCAGCACCACCCGCGCGGCGTGCGCGGAGAGCGGCGAGGCCGGGTCCAGCAGGTGGTCGTCGAGCAGGTCGGCGGCGTGGAGGTTGACGAACGTGCTCCCGACGGACGCGGGCAGCCGCGCGGCCACCGCGTTCCGGATGGCGCGGCCCAGGTCGGGCAGCCGCCGCAGCCGCTCCGCCGCGCCGATCAAGTCCGGCGGCCGGGCCAGCGCGGGCTCGGAAGTGCGCACCAGCGCCTCGTAGCCGAAAGTCCCGCGCGCCGGCCACTGCACGATCGGCTGGAATGCCATCCACAATCCTTGCAACGCGCGCTCGAAGGTGCGCTCCAGGCTGGCCCGGTCGTCCTTCAGCGCCGCGTTCTCGCCCAGCACCGCCAGCGCCTCGCGCTTGAGCTTCGCCAGGCGGTGGAAGCTCGCGGCGCGGCGCACGACGCTCTTCAGCTCCGACAGCTCCACCGGCTTCACCAGGTACCGGAACGCGCCGTGCTCGATGGCCTGCAGGGCCGTCGCCAGCTCGGGACCGCCGGTCATCAGCACGATGGGCACGTCGGCGTCGTGCTCGCGGACGGCGCGCAGCAGGTCGATGCCGGAGAGGCGCGGCATGGCGATGTCGGTGAGGATGGCGTCGAAGCGCTTGTCCCTGAGCAGCGCCAGAGCCACTTCGCCGTCGGCCGCCACGTCGACCTCGAACCCCTCGGCCCGGAAGGCGCGCGCGAAGACGCGGCGGAGCAGGTCGTCGTCCTCCGCGAGCAGGAGGCGCGTGGGCCTGGTCGTGTCGGACCCTGACGCACCTTCTCCGACGGTCGTGGCGGTCATTCCCATGCGCAGAGGATCCATTCGGCGAGGCTGCCGGGACCTTGAGCGCAGCCAGGGCATAACAGGCGAAACGCCGCTCGTCAGGATTTCGGCGATGCGACGCATCCGTCGATGTAGCCATGCAATGCGCGGCGCGGGCAAGTAGGATGTGCGGATGCCTCGCAAGCGGCCCGCCACCAAGTCCGGCCGCCCGCGCGCACGCAAGGGCGTGAAGCTCAAGCCCACCGAGCTCCTGCCCGGGCAGCTGCGCCTGACCGATCCCCCGGCGGAGTTGCAAGCGCTCGCCCGGCAGGTCGAGGACGACGGCGGGGCGGTGCTGGCGGCGTACCGCGAGCCGCTGGGCGGCCACGCCCTGCTCTTCACCGCGCTGCCGGTGGACAAGGTCGAGCCCACGCCGTTCCAGCGCGACGTCTCCGACGCGCACGTGCTCAAGCTGACCCGCGCGATGGACAAGACGCGCCGCTACCTGGACCCGATCATCGCGGTCCGGGAGGACGGCGCCTACCGGACCCCGAACGGCGGACACCGGCTCACCGCGCTCAAGGAGCTGGGCGCGAAGGCGGTGCTGGCGCTCCTGGTGCCCGAGCGCGACGTGGCGTACCAGATCCTCGCGCTCAACATCGAGAAGGCGCACAACCTGCGGGAGAAATCGCTGGAGGTGGCGCGCATGGTGCGCGACCTCGCCAGTAACGATCCGAGCCGCCGCGAGACCGATCTGACGCTGGAGCTGGAGGAGCCCGCGCTGGTCACGCTCGGATTCGCCTACGAGCAGCGCGGGCGGCTCTCGGGCGGCGCGTACGCGCCGGCGCTGCGGAAGGTGGACCAGTTCCTCGATTCGAAGCTCCCGGAGGCGCTGCGAGAGCGCGAACGGCGCGCGGCGCTCGTGCTGGAGCTGGACGAAGCGGTCAGCGCCGCGGTGGAGAAGCTCAAGGCGCGCGGCCTCACCTCGCCCTACCTCAAGGCCTTCGTGGTCGCGCGGATCAACCCGCTTCGGTTCATGAAGGGGAGCGTGCCGGGGTTCGACGAGCTGCTCGCCACCATGACCAAGCGCGCCCGGGGCATGGACGCGGCGCGCGTCCGCACGGAGGACGTCGCGCGGAGCGGCGGGCCGCCCGCGAATGAGCGGCGCTCGGGCGGCCGGGTGACTAGCTTCTGCCGGACGATCGGGAAAGGACGGTACCCGTGCCCACGCTCGCTTTGACCAAGGACAACTTCAAGGACACCATCGAGAAGGGCGGCATCGTCTTCATCGACTGGTGGGCCGACTGGTGCGGGCCCTGCAAGGGCTTCGCCCCCATCTACGAGAAGGTGGCCGAGGCGAACCCGGACATCAGCTTCGCCAAGATCGACACCGACAAGGAGCAGGAGCTGGCCGCGCCCTTCGGCATCCGGTCGATCCCCACCCTGATGATCTTCCGCGACGGGATCCCGCTCTTCGCCCAGCCCGGCGCGCTGCCGCAGCAAGCCCTCGAGGAGCTGGTGCAGAAAGCGCGCGCCCTGGACATGGACGAGGTGCGCCGCTCCATCGCCGAGCAGCAGGCGCAGGACCCCGGATCACCATCTACCTAGGTTCTCCCCAGGGCCTTTCCGACCGCGATCACGATCTCGTCCTCTTCGGGGAAACCGAGCGCGCGTTTCTCGACGACGACCTTGCCGTCCACGTCGACGAAGAAGGACCCGCTCGGGCCGACCTTCAGCTCGGCCGTGACTCCGAGCTCCTTCTCCAGCACGGCTGCCGCCCGGGCAGCCCGCGGCTTGTAGCCTCAAGAATTGCAGTAGAAGATCGTGACCATGGCGCGAGCTTAATCCGCAAGCGGCGCGCAGGCCATTGCGCGAATCCTTGTGCGGCGGTGTGCGTCCAACTGCCCTCGGCAACACCCCCAGAAAGGAGGGCGCGATGGTCCGCGTCCTTCCGTCGTCCGAACGGTTCCACACCGACGCCGGCTGGCTCGACAGCCGCCACACCTTTTCCTTCGCCGAGCACTACGATCCGGAGCGGATCGGCTTCCGCGCCTTGCGCGTGATCAACGACGATCGCGTCCAGCCGGCGCGCGGGTTCGGGTCCCACTCGCACCGCGACATGGAGATCATCACCTACGTGCTCTCGGGCGAATTGGCGCACCGGGACAGCCTGGGGAACGGGTCGGTGATCCGGCCTGGCGACGTGCAGCGCATGAGCGCCGGCACCGGCGTGGTGCACAGCGAGATGAACCCCTCCCGCACCGAGCCCGTGCACTTCCTGCAGATCTGGATCGTGCCCGACCGCGCAGGCCACCGCCCGGGATACGAGCAGAAGGCGTTCTCCGAATCGGACCGGCGCGGCAAGCTCCGCCTGGTCGCCTCGCGCGACGGGCGCGACGGGTCGGTGACCCTCCAGCAGGACGCGTCGGTGTACGCCGGGCTGCTCGAGCCCGGCGAGCGCGTGGCGCACGAGCAGCGCCCGGGCCGGCACTCCTGGGTCCACGTCGCCCGCGGTTCCGTCGACCTGAACGGCCAGACGCTGAGCGAAGGCGATGGCGCCGCCGTCTCGGACGAGCAGCGCCTCGACTTGACCGCCCGCGATCGCTCCGAAGTGCTGCTCTTCGATCTCGCCTAGGCGGTTCCGTCGTCGTCGAGGCGGAAGCCGGCGCGCTCCAGGGTTTGTCGGAGCTCGGCCTTGTGGACGGCCTTGGAGAGGGCTTCCCTGGGCAGGACCTGCTTGGAGCGGACCAGCTCCAGCAGCGCGTCGTTCATGGTCTGCATCCCCGCGCCGCGTCCCGTCTGCATGATCGAGGCGATCTGGAAGGTCTTGCCTTCGCGGATGAGGTTCGAGACGGCGCTGTTGCAGAGCAGCACCTCCTGCGCCGCCACGCGCCCGCCGCCGATCTTCTTGCATAGCATCTGGGTGATCACGCCCTTGAGCGACTCGCTCAACATGGTGCGGATCTGCTCCTGCCGGTCGGCGGGGAACTGATCGATGATGCGGTCCACCGTGCTCGGCGCCGTGTTGGTGTGCAGGGTGCCGAAGACCAGGTGGCCGGTCTCGGCGGTCTCCAGCGCGATGGAGATGGTCTCCAGGTCGCGCATCTCGCCGACCAGCACGATGTCCGGGTCCTCGCGCAGGGCCGCGCGGAGAGCGTGCTTGAAGCTCTGGGTATGCACGCGGATCTCGCGCTGGTTCACCAGGCACTTCTTGTTCGGGTGGACGAACTCGATCGGGTCCTCGATGGTGATGATGTGGTCGTTCCGCGTGCGGTTGACGTAGTCGATCATCGCCGCCAGCGTGGTCGACTTCCCCGACCCGGTGGGGCCGGTGACCAGCACCAGCCCCTTCGAGAGGTGGCACAGGTCCAGCATCTGCTGCGAGAGGCCCATCTCCTCGGCCGAGCGGATCTGGTTGGGGATGACGCGCAGGACGGCGCCGATGCCGCGGCGGTCGGCGAACACGTTGACGCGGAAGCGGGCGGCGTCCGTCTCGTGGGCGAAGTCGGTGTCCCTGATCTGCTCCCACTCCTGCCGGTTCTTCTCCGGCGCGATCGACCAGATCATCTCCCGCAGCCGGTCCGGATCCGGAGCGCCGTGTCCGAGGAGCGGCACCACGTCGCCGTCCTTGCGCAGGCAGGGGTCGCAGGTGCTGGACAGGTGCAGGTCGGAGGCGCGGTGCTCGAGCATCAGCTCGAGCAGCTGCGCCATCGCGGCGCCCGCGTCCTCTGGGGCCGGGCCGACCTGGATGCCGTGGCTTTCCTCGCCCGTCGCGGTCACCGGCGCCGGGCGGGGCGGCGGGGGTGGCGGAACGATGGGTGTCGTGCGCGGATCCTTCTGCGCCTGCGGGATCGAGACCACCGCCGACACCCGGTCGGGCGCGCTCTCGAATCGCACGCTCACCTCGCCTGCCGGCGCGGAATAGCGGAACTTCAGCGCGCCCTGCCCCGGGAAGGAGCCCTTCAGCTCGGCCGGCACCAGCTCGCTGAACGCGCCGATGATCTGCGCGGTGGTGAGCGACTGACGCAGCACGGGACGGGAGCCCGACGCGGTCCGCAGCACCGCGCCCGTGCCCGTCTCCATCAGCAGCTCGCTGGCGGGTTCCTTGAACAGCAGATCGATGTAGGCGTCCAGGCGAGCCAAGTAGAACCCTCCGCGCTGTGTTTGAGAGACCCGCCGGCAGGGCGGCCCTACGTCTTGAGACCCACTCTGGCGAGCGCCACCCGCTGCACGTAGCGCTTGTTCACGAGCGCCACGCGCTCGCCCTCCACCACCGCCAGGAACGGCGCCGGATCGTTGAGGTAGTCGACGACCCGGCAGTTCTCGTGCGGCAGCACGTAGCTGATGAGCCCTGCGATCACCTGCCCGCTGGTGAGCACCACCTCGACCTCGTGCTCGATGGGCAGGTTCAGCTCGTCCACGTCCCACAGCGGCCCTTCGACGCGGGCCACCGCGATGGACGAGCGGGCGAGGAACGTCATCGCGTCGGTCTTGCAGTCGATCGCGGGCAGGAACTCGCGCGGGCCGTTGAGCAGATCGCACACGCGCTCCGGCCCGCCGTGGCTGGTGCGCTCCGCGAGGAACACGGAGAAGGAGCGCGCCTCGCCGTCGGGGCTGGTCACCTCGACCTCGGCGCGGTGCTTGGGAATGCGCAGCCGGTCCATGGCTCGGCTGATCGGCTGCTCGGCGGCGGACTTGAGCCTCCGCTCGCCGCCGGGAGTCGCCACCCTGGGGCGGCGCTGCGCCGTTGAACAGCCGGTCAGGCGGCGGTGCGCTTTTCACGGCGCGGCCGCAGTGCGCAATCTAGTACTATGTACGTGAAGGTAGTCGTCCTGCTCCTCCTGGCGGCGCTGCCGGCCACCGCCGTGGAGACGCGCTGGATCGAAGGCACGGTCCGCGGCTTCCCGGTCGTGCGCGACGCGGAGGGCCGCCAGATCGGCGAAGGGACCCTCACCCAGTACATCGAGGACGGGAAGCTGCACGCGCAGGGGATCTTCGACCTGCGCGACGGGCGGCGCGTGCAGGAGGAGACCGTGCTCGAGCAGCGGCCCCGGCTCCGCCAGCTCTTCTGGACCTGGAAGGAGACCCGGGGCGACCAGGTGCTCCGCGAATTCTCGGTCGACCTGGCCACCGGCCACGCCACCGCCCGCAAGCGCAGCGGAGACGGAGTCGACACCTGGGACGACCACCTCGACGGCACCCGGGACGCCTTCGCCGGCGTCGGCTTCATGTACGCGGTGAAGAACCTCACCGAGCGCCTCGACAAGGGCGAGAAGATCGAGCTCACGGCGGTGGTCTTCACCACCAAGCCCCGCGCCGTCACGGTCAGCATCTCGCGCGACCAGGTCGGCGAGCTCACCCTGGGGGGCCGCCGGCTCCCGGCGGAGCGGTACGTGATCCACCCCGAAGTGCCCTGGATCGCGCGGCTGTTCGTCAAGGCGCCCGACCAGTACCTCTGGTACTACCGGCCCTCTCCTCCGGCGTTCCTGCGGGCGGACATCCCCCTGGCGGAGCCCTCTGACCCGACGATCCGCATCGAGCTGCTCCCCGGCACGGAGTCCCAGGCCGTCGGCCGCGCTCCGAGGCGCCACCGGTAGCTACGCACGCGCGGAACGCCGCTGCCTGCGCAGCGCTCTCGGGCAGCTGGTCGAGCAGCTCGGACAGGTCGAGCGCGTCCCGCACTGCATGGCCGTGCGTGTCGTTGTTGAAGTAGACGTACGCGTCGCGCCCGTAGGCTTTCAGATCGCGCGCCCACTTCCGCAGCGCGGTCCGGCCGTAGCGGCCGCGGTACTTGGCGGTCGCCCCATGGAACCGCACGTACCGCCAGCCGCCGGTGCGGGCCGGCGGCGACCGGTCCAGAAGGTCGTGCTCGCAGAACGCTGCGCCGTGGCGATCGAGCACCTCGCAGACCTCGCCGGTGTACCAGGCGGCATTGCGGAACTCGACCGCGTGGCGGAGCTGCTGCGGCACGCGGGCGAGGAAATCGTCGAGCCGCGGCAGGTCGGGCCGGTTCATCCGCGGCGGCAGCTGCCAGAGGATGGGGCCCAGCTTGGGGCCGAGCCGCAGCACCACCTCGAAGTAACGCTCGAGCGCCGGGCCGGGGTCCTTCAGCCGCTTCATGTGGGTGATGTAGCGGCTGCCCTTGCAGGCGAACAGGAACCCGCGCGGCGTGCGGTCCCGCCACCCGTCGACCATGGAAGCGCTCGGCAGCCGGTAGAAGGTCGCGTTCAGCTCCACCGTGTCGAAGACCTGCGCATACCTCTCCAGCCACCTCGACGGCGGCACCCCCTCGTAGAGCAGGTCCCGCCAGTGCTTGTAGGCATACCCACTGGTCCCAACCCTGATCCTCCCCATGCGCCAGATCTAGCCACGATCCGGGACTTCAGGCGTTTCACGCGGAGGGCGCGGAGAGAAAAGGAGAGCGCACGGAGAGTCCGCTTTGAAAAAAAGAACTCCGCGCGCTCCGCGCTCTCAGCGCGCTCCGCGTGAAACGCTTGTAGGCCGCAATCACGACACGCCGAGGTGGCGGGCGAAGGTGGGCGCGTCGATGTTGGCGCCGCAGACGATCACGGCCACGCGTTTGCCGGAGAGGGTTTCGCGGAGGGGGCCGCAGAGGGCGGCGGTGGCGGCGGCGCCGGCCGGTTCGACCGCGAGCTTCGCGGAACGGAAGAGGATGCCCATCGCCGAGCGGAGCGCCGCGTCGTCCACCTTGACGAGGCGGTCCACGTACCTGCGGCAGAGCGCGAAGCTGTACGGCGCGGCGTGCGGCGCCCCCAGGCTGTCCGCGATGGTCCGGACCGCGTCGATCGATTCGGGCTTGCCGCTCGCGAAGCTGCGGTGCATCGAGTCCGCGCCCTCCGGCTCGACTCCGTACACGGCGCAGCGGGGCAGGATCTGCTTCACTGCCGAGGCGACCCCGGCGCACAGCCCGCCCCCGCCGATGGGCACGATGACGGCGTCCAGCTCGCGAGCCTGCTCGCAGATCTCCAGGCCCATGGTCGCGGTCCCGAGCGCGATGAGCGGCCCCTCGAAGGGATGGATGAAGGCCCGTCCTTCCTGCTCCTCGATCTCGCGGACCCGGGTGAACGCGCGGTGCACGTCCTCCACCAGCTCCACCTCGGCTCCGTAGTCCCTGCAGCCCTGCACCCGCGCGGGACTGGCGGTGCGGGGCATCACCACCTTCGCGCTGGTTCCGAGCGCGCGCGCGGCGTAGCCGACCGCCATCGCGTGATTGCCGGCGCTCACCGCGGTCACACCGCGGCGTAACGCATCCGGCGCGAGATCCATCATCGCGCACAGGGCGCCGCGCGGCTTGAAGCTGCCCGCGTGCTGGAAGAGCTCCAGCTTGAGCAGCACCTGGGTCCCCGGCCCCGCCGCCTGCTCGACCGCGTCGCCCCGCCACCGCCACAGCGGCGTCTCCGCGATCAGCTCCCGCAGCCGTTCCCGGGCGGCGCGGATCTGCTCGACCGTGGGCGCCGCCGCCTGCATGACCGCATCCTACGACGTGCATAGGTTTGACGTCATGGGACGCGCCCTCGAGCTGCCGGCCGCGGCTCCGCTGATCCCGCCGCACCCCACCCTCCCGCTGCTCCGCAAGCTGGCCGCGTGCTGCCACGCCTGCGAGCTCTACCAGCGCGCCACCCAGACCGTGTTCGGCGAAGGCGGCAAGTCGGCGCGCGCCATGATGGTGGGCGAGCAGCCGGGCGACGTCGAGGATCGGGTCGGACGGCCGTTCGTCGGGCCCGCCGGGAAGATGCTGGACCGCGCGCTGGCGGAAGCCGGGATCGACCGCGAGCTGGTCTACGTCACCAACGCGGTGAAGCACTTCAAGTGGGAGCCGCGCGGCAAGCGGCGCATCCACGAGAAGCCGAACGCGCGCGAGATCGCCGCCTGCCGGCCCTGGCTGGACGCGGAGCTCGCGGTGGTCAAGCCGCGCGTCCTGGTCTGCCTGGGCGCGACCGCGTCGCAGGCGCTCCTGGGGAAGAAGTTCAAGGTCACCGAACACCGCGGCGAGCTGCTGCGCTCCGAGCTGGCGCCTTATGTGATGGCGACGGTCCACCCCAGCTCGCTTCTGCGCGCCCCGGACGACGAGACGCGGCGGCGCGAGACCCAGAGGTTCGTCCAGGACCTCTCCCGCATCGCGCCGCTCCTGTAGACCGTCAGTCCTGCGCTTCCGCCGCCTTGCGCACCGCGTTCGCGGTCGGATGGCCACGGCGGCGCAACTCCCGGAACTCCTCCTCGAAACGTTCCAGCTCCGCTTCGCTGGCGTGCTCCAGGTCGGCGAACACGTTCCGAGCCGAGCGCTGCGCTACCGACGGTGGAGCGCGACCATGGATGGAAGGGTTGCTTGCGCGCAGGGTCTAGGCGAGGAGTGCAGCTCGCATGCTCGGGCCGCCGTGCGAGAAGCGCAAGCGCGGCCCGAGCACGGCACTCTAACGCACCGCGTCCCGCCCCAGGGCGGGACGCGGTGCGTCAGAAACCCCGCCAACTCTACCTGGCGTGCGAAGCTGCAATCCTCGCCGTCGTTACGCGCTCGTCCACCACCCGAAAAGCAATCGAGACCCAGAGGGATCTTTTCCTCGGAAGCGGAATGCACGATCCACGGGATGCGCGACCTGGATCGCTGCGCACGGGCGACCTCAAATTGATCGTGCGCCCGCGAGGTCCGCATCGTCCTCTACCAACAGCACCAGGAGTTGCTCTCGCGCTTGAGACTGCATGGTGTCGCGAGGCCTCAGGATGCACCCGGTCCAGCGGCCCCGCGAAGTTCCTGGACGGGCCGTCCGGCTGCCGACCAGCGAGCGCCTGCTCGCCTGTGCGCCTTCCTGTGCGACGCGCCGCGTTGAGCTCGGGCCCTGTGGTCGCATGGGTTGCGTACGGCGTACCCGGACTGGAAGTGGAAAACGCGCGCGGCGCACACGGACTCGAAGTGAAAACGCGCCCCGACTGTTCGCCAGCGAACTAGTGGGCCTGCCCGGCCGCTGGTCGTCCGGGCGGCCCCTTGCGCGGACGGGCGCGGGTCGTTCTACAAGTTGTTTTGATGACCACTGAACTTCAGTTGGGGCGGAATCAGGCGAGCGGCCTGGTGGACGTGCTCGACCGCGTCCTCGACAAGGGTCTCGTCATCGCGGGCGACATCAGGGTGTCGCTTGCCCAGGTTGAGCTCCTCACGATCGCGGAGACGGACCAGCGCAAGATCTTCGAGGACTTCCGGCAGGCCGACGACCCCGTCACCCGCCAGTACGGCGGAGCGGGCCTCGGGTTCTCCATCTGCCCGCGCCTCGCGAGCATGCTGGAGGGGCGCATCACGGTCGACAGCAAGCTGGGCGCGGGCTCGACGTTCACCCTGCACGTGCCCCGGCAAGGGAGAAGGCCATGATCCAAGGGCCGCTCGTCCTTGTGGTGGACGACTTCCAGGACAACCGCGAGATGTACGCCGAGTTCCTCGCCTTCTCGGGTTTCCGGGTGATCCAGGCGGCGAACGGGAAGGAGGCGCTCGACCAGGCCTTCGCCAACCGTCCGGACATCATCATCATGGACCTCTCGCTCCCGGTGATGGACGGGTGGGAGGCGACCCGACGGCTCAAGGCCGATCAGCGGACGCACCGCATCCCGGTGGTCGCGCTGACGGGCCACGCCATGCAAAGCCATTCCAAGGGCGCCATGCAGGCGGGCTGTGACTCGTTCGTCGCCAAGCCGTGCCTGCCGGAGCAGCTGGTGGCCGAGATCCGGAAGATGCTCTCCACACCGGGGATGAACGCAACCAAGGTGGAGGGATAGATGCCGGAAGCGTCGCCCGCCAGTTCGGCCTGAAGCCCGAAGAACTGAACCTTGGCCTCGGCCCCGCTCGGCCGGCTCATCTAGACCAAACGACTGCACCCGCCGAGGGGGCAGAGAGCGTCAGTCGGTGATCGCGGCGTAGACGAGCTGGCGGAAGAGTTTGCGGTAGTAGACCCGCGCGCCGCCGGCCTGGGTCATGAGGATCCCGACCAGCTCCTCCTGCGGATCGATCCAGAAGTACGTCCCCGCCGCGCCGCCCCAGGTGACCTCGCCCGCGCGTCCCGGCACTGCGGCGAGGCCGTCCTCGCGGCGCACGGCGAATCCCAGGCCGAAGGTGTAGCCCTTCACGCCGAGGAGCGTCTCGCCGGGCGTGGGGCCTGCCTCGAGCAGGTTGCCGAGGTGATCGGAGGTCATCAGGATCACGGTTGCGCGGCTCAGCAGACGCACCCCGTCCAGCTCGCCGCCGTGGAGGAGCATCTCGCAGAAGCGGAGGTAGTCGGACGCCGTGGAGACGGCGCCGGCGCCGCCCGAGTCGTTCTTCGGCGGGGCGAGCACGTCGATCAGGTTGCTCGGCTGCCCCGTGGCGGGGTCGGTCGCGAAGGCCTGCGCGAGGCGCCCCGCCCGCTCCTTGGGGACGGAGAACCCCGTGTCCGCCATCTGCAGCGGCTTGAAGATCCGCGCCTCGAGGACCTCGCCCAGCCGCTTCCCGGAGGCGGCCTCGACGATGCGGCCCAGCACGTCCGTCGAGAGGCCGTATTCCCACACGCGCCCGGGCTGGTGAGCGAGCGGCGACCCGGCCACCGCGTCCACCTCCTCGGCCGCGGTCAGGTCGCGGTACGCGTGGAGCCCGTCCGGGCGGCCGAGACCGCGCTTCGTGTACGCGTCCTTGACCGGCGCGTTGGAGGTGCTGAACGCGTACGCGAGGCCCGAGGTGTGCCGGAGCAGGTCGTACACGGTGGGGGCCGAAGCGGCGGGGACCATCTCGTGCCCCGGCTTGCCGGTCACCGAGTCCGTCTTCGCGACGCTCACCTGCATCTTCGCGAAGGCGGGCAGGTACTTGGAGACGGGGTCGGTGAGGACGATGCGGCCTTCCTCGGCGAGCATCATGGCCGCGACCGATACGAAGGGCTTGGTCATCGAGTCGATGCGGAAGATCGCGTCCTTGCCGAGCGGCGCGCCGCTGCCCGGGTCACGCGCGCCGACCGCGTCGAAGTACGCGACCCGCCCCTTGCGCGCGACCAGCGCCACCGCGCCGGGCAGCTTCTTCTCGTCGACCTCGGCCCGCAGCACTTGCCGGATCCGGGCCAGCCGAACGGAGGAGAGGCCGATTTCCTCGGGAGGGGCGGACGGGATCGCCTGCGCGAGGACCGCGGGGGACATGAGGTAAAGCGCCGCGAAGGCAGCGAGTGCTCGTGTCAACGAAGCTCTCCCGGGCGGACGGCGCGGCGGACGTTAGCACGCCTCAGCCGCGCACCGCCTGGGGCGAACGGAGCAGCGCCCGGAGCGACTGCAGCGTGTCCGCATCGCTCGGCTTCTTGTCGGTGCGCCACCGCGCGATGCGCGGGAACCGCACCGCGATGCCGCTCTTGTGGCGCGGCGACTCGGCGATCCCCTCGAAGTGCAGCTCGAAGACGTGCAGCGGCTCGACCTGGCGCACGGGGCCGAAGCGCGCCAGCGTGTGCTGCCGGATCCAGCGATCCAGGCGATCCAGCTCCTCGTCGGTCAGGCCCGAGTACGCCTTGGCCACCGGGAGCAGCTCGCCGCCGTCCCAGACCGCGAAGGTCAGGTCGGTGAGCACGTTGGCGCGCCGGCCGTTGCCGGGCTGCGCGTACACCAGCACCGCGTCGATGCTGTAAGGATCGATCTTCCACTTCCACCAGTCGCCGCGCGGCCGCCCGCTGCGGTACGGCGACTCGCGGCGCTTGAGCATCAGGCCTTCCACCCCGCGCTCGCGCGCCTCCGAGCGCAGCGCCGCCAGGTCCTCCCAGGTCACGGCAGACACCTCTTCCGACAGCAGCAGGCGCCCGCTGCGCCCCGCCACGAGCTGCGCGAGGCGCGCGCGGCGCTCGGCCAGCGGCGCTCCCCGCAGATCGCGGCCGTCCAGCTCCAGCAGATCGTACGAGACGAAGGCAGCGGGGGCCTCGGCGAGGATCGCGGGCGTGAGCTTCTGGCGCCCGATCCGGCGCTGAAGCACCGAGAAGGGCAGAGGCGCTCTGCCCGCGTGGGCGAGCACCTCGCCGTCCAGGACGGTCCCGTCCGGCAGCGACCCGGAGGCCTCGCGGAGGTCCGGGAACCGGTCGGTGATCAGCTCCTCCCCGCGCGACCACAGCCAGGCGCCGCCGCCGCGCCGGACGAGCTGCGCGCGGATGCCGTCCCACTTCCACTCGGCCTGCCACGCCGCGCGATCGCCGAGCGACGCGGGCGGCTCCTCGAGCGGCGAGGCGAGGAAGAACGGGTAGGGCCGCGACAGGTCGGCGTCGTGCACGTCCCGCGCGACCAGGTGGGAGAACCCTTCGGCGGTCGGCTGCCGCGCCCCCATCAGGCGGTGCGCGACCACGCCTGGGTCGAGCCCCGCGTGCTGCGCAAGCGCGCGCACCGCCAGCGTCCGCGAGACGCCGACGCGCAACTCGCCGGTGAGCAGCTTGTTCAGGAGGAAGATCTCCCGCAGCGGCATCGACCGCCACAGCGCCACCACCGCCTCGCGCTTGCCTCCCTCGTCCGCTTCGCGCAGCGGCAGCAGGCGCGTCTCGATCAGCTCGGAGAGCGAGAGCCCGGAACCCGCCACCGGCGGGCCGCCCCGCTGCGCGTCGACCAGCAGGGAAACGATCTCGGCGAGATCGCCCGCCGCCGACCAGGCCTCGCCGAACATCCAGTCCGGCGTCCCGGTCGCCTCCATGCCCCAGGCCGCCAGGAGGCGCGGCGCGATCAGCCGCTTGAGGCGCGAGCCGGTGAGGAAGAACACCGCCCAGGCGGCATCCGCGGGCGGCGCCTCGGCGAAGTACGCCTGCATCGCCGCGACCTTCTGGTTGGTGGAGGTGGTCGCGTCGAGCGCTTCGTAGAGGCGGGCGAACCTCTGCATCAGTCGCCCTCCGGATCGGTGGGCTGCGCGAGCCCCGCCGGCGCGGCGTCCATGCCGCGGTCGCGCAGCCAGTGCACCAGCGCCTCGCGGTACCCGTGCGTCGCCAGCACCCGCCGCGCGCCGCTCTCCTCGATGGTGCGCAGGATCCCGGGCCAGTCGGCGTGATCGGAGAGGGCGAAGCCGCGGTCGAACGAGCGCCGCCGGCGCTGCCCGCGGATGCGCATGCTGCCGGACGCGAAGGCGCTCTCGTGGTCGCCGAAGCGGCGCATCCACGGGCTGCCGCGGGCGGTGATCGGCGCCAGCACCAGCTCGCCCGCGAAGGAGCGGCCCTTCGCCGTCTCCGCGACGGGCAGCGTCGGCAGCATGCGCACGCCGGCCTCGCGGTAGATGCGCGTGATCGGCTCGAGGGCGCCGTGCACGTACACGGGACGGTCGGTCAGCTCGGCGAGGCCGGCGAGGATCCGCTGCGCCTTGCCCAGCACGTAGCAGAACAGCACCGAGGCACGGCGGGCGTTGCCCTGCCACCAGCGATGCACCTCGCGCAGGACCTCGCGCGGGTCGTCCCAGCGGAAGATGGGCAGCGCATACGTCGCCTCGGTGATCAGCACGCCGCAGCGCACGGGCTCGAATGCCGCGCAAGTGGGGTCGGGCTCGCGCTTGTAGTCGCCCGTGGCCACCCACACCTCTCCTCCGCCCTCGATGCGCACCTGGGCCGAGCCGAGCACGTGCCCCGCGGGGTGGAAGGAGATGCGCGTCTCGCCGAGCGCGCGCTGCTCGCCGTACGGGAAGCCTTCGATCGGCGCGTCGGGCCCGAGGCGATGTCGCAAGAGCGGCACAGACGGCCCGGCGCACAGGTAGCGCGCGCTCCCGGGGACCGCGTGGTCCGCATGCGCGTGCGTCACCACCGCGAGCGGCACGGGCTCGCGCGGATCGAGGTGGAAGCCACCTGCCGCGCACCGCAGGCCTTCGCGCGCATCCGAGAGCAGCCCTTCCACCACAGCACCTCAGCCCAGCCTACATCCAGTCCCTTGCGGCGCCGCCGGAGGGGATCGGATGTTCTGCTGCGAATGGACAATGCCGCACGTATCGAAGCCGCGGCCGAGGCCCATCCGACCGTGGAGGGAGCGCTGCGAGCCGGGCTCTCCGTCCTCTGCGCCGAGTCGGAATGGCCGCTGGCGCGCCTCACCTGGATGGAGGGGGAAACCCCGATGCAGGTGTGGAGCGTGCGCGACGGCCTGGAGCCGCTCCGCGAGGCGTGGGTCGCTGCGGGTGCGGGTGCGAGCTGGGCGGCGCGTGTAGCCGCCGTTGGGCGCCCGGTCGCCTTCGCGTTCGAGATGGCCGAGGTGCCGCGGGAGTTCGCCTCGCGCGCGCACGCGGCCTCCGTCCGGTACGTCCTGGTGTTCCCGCTCTTCGACGGCGAGGACGTCGCCGGCGCCGTCGAGGTGTGCTGCAAGGAGCCCTGCGCCTTCGAGGGCCTGCGGGAATCTCTCGTCCGGCTAGGGCGCCTGCTCGGCAGCATCGCCGAGCGCAAGCGCGCCGCCTGAACGGACGAAAAGCGATACACCACAGAGGTCACGGAGGACACGGAGAAAACGAATTCTCCGTGCTCTCCGTGTGCTCCGTGGTGAAATCGCTTTGACTTGGATCAGTCGATGGGCGCAGCGGCTCCGGTCTCCTTGGGCACCTCCATGCGCGGGGCGCCACGCGCCTTCAGCTCCTCCGCGGTCTGCCCCATGAGGATGCCGAGGTCCTCCAGCTCGTCCTTGGAGTGGATCTTCCGCACCTTGGGGAACAGCTCGTTCTCCTCCTCCTCGACATGGTGCTCCACCTGCTCCCGCAGCACCTTGATCTTCGCGTCGAACTGCGCGTCGTCGGGCTCCATCTCGAGCAGGTCGGCGATGATCCGCTTCATCGAGAGGTGCTCCTCCACCGCTTCCTGGAGCAGCTCCTCCGTGCGCGCGTCCTTGGTGGCCGGGTAGAAGTGCTGCTCCTCGATCGCCGCGTGGACGGCGAGCTCGTCGGCGAGCTCGTCGAACAGACGTTCCTTCTCGTCGGGGTGGGCGGCCTTCTCGATTTTCTGGAACAGCTTCCTCGCTTCGTCGTGCTGTTGCTCGAGCAGATCGATCGCGTTCACGGCGGCTCCTCCGTCTGGGATAGGGTTGCTGACCGTCCAAATCTGGACAGCGGTCGGCCCCGGAGCAACGCGATGCACCGCGGTGCGTGCGCCCGGACGGCCGCACCCCGGGCGGACGCTTGTGCCGCCGTGGGCCGTCGGTGACTATCTGTCCCCCATGAACAGGCGCCTGTTGTGCCTGCACGGACATTTCTACCAGCCGCCGCGCGAGAACCCCTGGATCGAGGAAGTCGAGGTGCAGGACACCGCGGCGCCGTTCCACGATTGGAACGAGCGCATCGCCGCCGAGTGCTACGGGCCCAACGCGGCCGCGCGCCTGAAGAACGGCGGCGGGTACATCAAGGACATCGTCAACAACTACCGCCACATCTCCTTCAACTTCGGGCCCACGCTGCTGGCCTGGATGGAGCGGCGCGCTCCCGAGGTGTACCGGCGCGTGCTCGAGGCCGACGCGGAGAGCGTGCGGCGGCGGGGGCACGGCAATGCCATCGCGCAGGCGTACGCGCACTCCATCCTTCCGCTCTCGAACGAGCGGGACCTTCGCACGCAGATCCGCTGGGGGCTGCACGACTTCCGCCGCCGCTTCGGCCGCCCGGCGGAAGGCATGTGGCTCCCGGAGACCGCCGCGGACCTGGCCACGCTGCGCGCGCTGGCCGACGAGGGCATCCAGTTCACCGTCCTCTCCCCCCACCAGGCGCTGCGGGTGCGCGCGCCCGGCGGCGAGTGGGAGGACGCGCGCAACGCCCAGTTCGACCCGACGCTGCCCTACAAGGTGGACCTGCGCGACGGGCGCCACATCGCCGTCTTTTTCTACGACGGGCCGATCGCGCGCGGCATCGCCTTCGGCGAGGGGCTGGCCAGCGGCGAGGAGCTGGTGCAGCGGCTCGAGCAGGGCTTCAACGAGGCCCGCGCCCACGACGAGGTGCTGACCGTCGCCGTCGACGGCGAGACGTTCGGGCACCACAAGAAGGGCGGCGACGAGGTGCTGGCGGCGGCGCTGCGCCACCTGCAGCAGCGCGAGGACCTGGAGCTGGTGAACCTGGCGCAGGCGCTCGCCCTCTCCCCGCCGGAGCACGAGGCGGAGATCGCCGAGGGCTCCTCGTGGAGCTGCATGCACGGCGTGGAGCGCTGGCGCGGCGACTGCGGCTGCCACACCGGCGGGCAGCCCGGGTGGCACCAGCAGTGGCGGGGCCCGCTGCGCGCCGCCCTCGACGTGTTGCGCGACCGGCTCGCCGAGCTGTACGAGCGGGAGGCCGCCCCGCTCCTGCGCGACCCGTGGCGCGCCCGCGACGAGCTGATCGAGCTGGTGATCGATCCGGAGCGCAAGCGCGCGGTCGAGTTCGTGGAGCGGCAGGCCGGGCGCGCGCTGGACGAGGGCGAGCGGGTCACCGCGCTCAAGCTCCTCGAGATGCAGCGGCAGGCGCTGCTCATGTACACCAGCTGCGGCTGGTTCTTCGCCGAGATCTCCGGCATCGAAGCGGTGCAGATCCTCAAGTATGCGGCGCGGGCGCTGCAGCTCGCGCGCGAAGTGAGCGGGATCGATTTCGAGCCCGGGTTCGCGGAAGCGCTGGCGAAGGCGCCCTCCAACCTCCCCGAGCTGGACGACGGCGCGCGCGTCTACGAGACCCTGGTGAAGCCCTCGGTGGTGTCGCTGGAAGGAGTGGCGGCGCACTACGCCATCGCCGGCCTGTTCGACGAGTACGGCAAGGCGGACCAGGTGTTCTGCTACGACGTGGCCCTGCGCGGGCGCCGGCGCGAGAAGGGCGGCAGCGCCACCCTGGCCATGTCGCGGCTCGAGATCCGCAGCCGCTTGACCCACGAGCGGCGCGACCTCTCCGCCTGCGTCCTGCACTTCTCCGGATCC
>WNGG01002444.1_pt1 | contig 22229 bp, 19 predicted proteins | sample 5400661 | NCBI WGS metagenome assembly WNGG01 (sample SAMN13153372, study PRJNA577476) | soil metagenome | isolation source: 100 cm soil or saprolite under Garry oak tree replicate 1 | place: USA:California | collected 2016-06-15
CGCTCGCGCCTGATAGTAACGAGTTTATCTACATCCAAGTCGGCGCCTATAATGGCCCAGGCACCTACACGCTCGACGGGAGCCGCAACGTCACACCCGCGGTAAATGCGGCGAATTACGGCCTTTTCGACGGCAATGTCACACCCACTCAGAGCTTCGAGACCGGGGGGCAGTACACGGGCTCAATCCACATCATCGCCGTGGATACGACGTCCGGCACAATCATCGGAACATTCGCCTTCTCGGCTGCCGCGACGTTTGGACCAGCCGGCGAGGTCCATATCACTGCGGGATCGTTCCGAATTCGGCACTGATCCCCAAGAGTAGGCCAGCCGAAGTGCTTACGGGCGCCAAATCGTCGCGCTGTAGCTCGCAAACTGCGCAAGCGGCAGCCGGAGTCCCGTATTGATCTCGAAGAGCGCGACACCGAAGTCGGCGGCGACGATCAGCCAGCGCCCGTCGGGACTCCAATCCATCCACTTCACCGTCCCGGCGTCGGTCGCAAGAACACCCGCCGCCACGCCGGTGGAGCGAATCAGTCGCACCTCGCGCCCGGCGCCGTAGGCGATGAGATCTTCCGCAGGCGACCAAGCGGCCATCGTACCGTGGATCAGAAAGTCTCGAGTTCCATACCCTCGGTCCTGATTCGTCGCGAGATCGAGCACACGGATGCACGGATCGTTAAAGCACAACCCACGTGTGCTGCTGTAGGCGACGCTCAGCCCGTCGTGCGAGGGAGTCGCGAAATAGTCGCCGCCAAAATGGCTCGTGTCGTCGCCGATGTGCTCGAGGCCCGTGGCATCCGCATGCACGCGGTACAACCCGGGTCCCCCCCCGCCCGCGAAGTAGATCCACTGCCCATCGCGCGAGAAGCGCGCTGCTGTATTGAGCGCCCAAGGCATCGTCACGACCGACTGTTCCATCCCGCCCGGCTGGAGCAGATAGATCGTGTTTCCGCGCGCCAGGACGAGGCGCTGGCCATCTGGAGACCAGCCGAATCCGTGGGGGGTGAAGCTGTTGATGAGTCCCGCCGTCAATGAGTCGCGGCCCGAGCCGTCGAGTTGCACGAGGAAAATGCCCTCGGGACCGCCGTTGCCGGCGTAGAACTTTTGCGTGGCCACCCACGCTTCGGGCACGACGCTCACATACGCAGTGTCCGTGATCCCGAACGCGCGTACCACGACCGCCGCACGACCGATGGCCGACGTCGACACGGAGCCGGCCGCATTCACCGTGACGGGGCCCGAAACGTTGGAGAACTGGAAGACGGCGTTCGCGATGGGATTGCCGAACTGATCGGTCGCCTGTGGCCGGAGCGTGAACTCGCGATTCGCATAGACCGCCGTATCCACCGGCGCGGCGCGCACTATGACGGGTTTGCCTGGGTCGACGATGAACGGCACGGTGTCCACGGACTCGAGCGACGGTACAGTGATCACCAGCCCTGTAGGACCGGCGATGTTCCCGTTCGCCGTTTTCACGCGCACGCGGCCGGCCGCGTCGGTCGTGTCGACGATGGAGTAACGGAACACGGAGTCGTTGTCCCGCTCAACGTAGATGCCGTGGTCGAAGGAACTCGCCTGAAACCGCACCTCGACACGGCCCGGCCATTGCCGACTCGGATTTCGCACCACGATTTCAAAGGGATGGATCGCACGAACGGTGTCCCGCAACGTGGACTGCACAACGCTGATCGCGGAGCCGGCGGGCCCGGTTCCTTCCTCACACCCACCCACCACGGCAAGCAACGCGGCGCTAACGAGTACCTTTGCGGAGCGACGGCACATACAGGACGACCATGCTAACGAGAGGGCGAGTTGGTATCAAGGGATGACGTCGCTCAGCTATGAGCCGACGCACGCGCGCGTAGCGAGGGATCTGATTTTTGCGTATCGTGCCACCACCTTTATGAAAACGTTACTCACCGCGCCGGAGCAGCCTTGGACAAGAAGAAGTTCCTATTCGTCTCGCTCGACGGACTGATCGCCGACATCGCGTGGCAAGTCGTGAAGGAAGGCCACGAGGTGAAGCTGTTCTGCGAGGCGGTGAGCGAGCGCGAGATCGCCGACGGATTCGTGCCCAAGACCGATGACTGGGTGCGGGACGTTCCCTGGGCCGACGTCGTCGTCTTCGACGACGTGCTCGGCCAGGGCGCCAAGGCGCTTCAGCTGCGGCAGACCGGCAAGCTGGTCGTGGGCGGCACGCCCTACACCGATCAGCTCGAGGATGACCGCGCGTTCGGCCAGCAGGAGCTCAAAAAGGCCGGCGTGTCGATCATTCCGCAGGAGAATTTCCATTCCTTCGATGACGCACTCACCTTCGTGCGCGCCAATCCCAACCGCTACGTCATCAAGCCGAGCGGCGAGGCGCAGAACCTGAAGCAGCTGCTTTTCGTGGGCGAAGACGAAGACGGCAAGGACGTGATCCAGGTGCTCGAGGATTACCAGCGCGCCTGGGCGGACCGCGTGAAGGCGTTTCAGCTGCAGCGCCGCATCGTCGGCGTGGAGGTGGCGGCCGGCGCGTTCTTCAACGGCAAGGAGTTCGTGCTGCCGGTCAACATCAATTTCGAGCACAAGAAGCTGTTTCCCGGCGACATCGGCCCATCCACCGGCGAGATGGGGACGACGATGTTCTGGAGCGAGCCGACCCGCCTCTTCAATGCGACGCTCAAGAAGATGGAGCCGCGCCTGCGGGACGAGCGCTACGTCGGCTACATCGACGTGAACTGCATGGTGAACTCGAACGGGATTTACCCGCTCGAGTTCACGTCGCGATTCGGCTATCCGACGATCAGCATCCAGCAGGAAGGCATGCTCACGCCGATCGGCGAATTCTTCTACCGCCTGGCGGAAGGCTCGATCACTTCATTCAAGGCGCGCAGCGGGTTTCAGGTCGGGGTCCGCATCATGGTTCCGCCGTTTCCTTACACAGACCCCGAAACATTCGCCAAGACCTCCAAGGACGCGGTGATCATCTTCAAGAAGCCCACCCGCGACGGCGTCCACATTGAAGACGTCAAGCAGGTCAACAACGAATGGGTCGTGACCGGCACGTCCGGCGTCGTCCTCATCGTCGTCGGCACCGGCACCACGATGAAGGCGGCGCAGAAACAGGCCTACAATCGGATCGACAACATCATGATCCCCAACATGTACTACCGCAAAGACATCGGGGACCGGTGGTTCGAGGACTTCGATCGGCTGCACACCTGGGGCTATCTGCGGCCGTAAAACAGCCGGTACGCCCCCTCGGCGTGCATCACGCCTTTGTCGATCAGCTCGGCCATATAACCGGGCATCGCCCCGATCTTCGACTTCACCCTTTCGGCACCGGCGGGTGGCTGATCCGGCGCGAGCCCGCGATAGGCGTCGGTGAGCCCAGCCCGCAGCGCCTCGAGTACCCACGGCTTCATCTCGACCGTCGCCTTGGTGACTTCCACGCCGCGAATCGTGCCGCTCGGATCGAAACCGATCGCGAGCTCGAGCGGTCCGTGCTGGCAATCGACGCGCATGAACAACAATGCGCCAGTCACTTGGTCCTGCCGCTTGCCAATGTAGAACGTGATCATTCCGTCCGGGGGCTCCCAACCCACCGCGTCGTGGATGCGGCGGGAGTCCGCGCTGCTGACATGCACCTCGCGCGCGGCGAACTGGTCAGCGCCGGGTAGCAGCCGGCTGACCGCGTCCTGCCGTTTGACGAGTACGACCGTCGGCGTGATATGCAGCAGCGCGGCGGCGACCGCGCTCAGAATGATCGTCTTCATGATTTCCTCCACCACATCTGATAGGTGGCCAGCGCGGCCACGATCGTATAGCCCAGAGCCATCGCCCAGCCGCCCGCGAGCGTGACGATCGCGAAGCGGGGCGAGGCAAGTTTTGCGAGCCACATCCCGGCGAAGTCCAGCCAGGGCGCGGCAAAGAGTATGGCGATGATTGCAAGGCCCGCCCAACGTGGCAGGGCCAGGCCGAGCGCGATGACGGACAGGCATGCCGCGATGACTGCATACATCGGCATGTGCACATGCGTGTCCTGCACGAGCAGGTCCTTGTCCACGTGATGCATCTCCTCACCCATCTCGGCCATGGAGACGGGACGCTCCGCAACAACGGTCGTATCGGGCGGCATCTGCATGGTCATCATCGCCTCGCCGGCCGGACCGTACGTCTCCGCGACTTTGCGGGGACTGAAGCCCGCGTACAGCGCGACCATCCACGCGCCGAACAGATACGACGTGCCGAGCGTGGCAAGCAGTAGTGTGACGAGCCAGCGCACGCGCAGATCGCTGTGGCGCAGATCGTAGAGCACCGAACCTCCTAAAAGAGGTAGACCAGCTCGACCAGCGCGGTCAGGTTGGACCGCACCAGGCTGCCATCTTTTTTCTCGAACACCGGCTGATCGGAATGATCGATGCGCAGCGCCGGCCGGATCGAGAACGCGGGGAGACGGAATGACGTGAACTCGACGTTCGAGAACACGCCTTCCTGCGCCTCGCGGTAGAAATACCAGGGAGAAATCGTCACCGAGCTAAGTCTCTGGCTCGTTCCGGTTCTTGCGCCATCCGGATCATCAAGAACGTCGCCGCGGATCGTCAGTCCCGTCGCTCGTCCGACGCGCCAGAACATCTGAGCCACGACTCCCGTCCACCCTACCGGGAAGCCAGCGACCCGCTGCGTGCCGTGATGTGCTTCACCTTGAAGAATGAGCCGTGCCAGCGGCTGGTACGTGGCATCGGTTGTAAGCAGGGTGCGCTGCGAACCGTTGGTCGAGTCTTCCTCGGGCCCGTAGAATAGTCCGAGACCGACGGCGGTCGTCGCCGCCGGAAAGACCTGCACCTTGAGTCCCGCCGTCTTGCCGCTGTTGTTGTCCGCGACTTGATCCCATCCGTTCGCGATCATGCCGAGGACGCTGACTTTGGGGTTCAGCGTGTAGCGCGCCACGAGGCCGGTGAACTTCACCGGCCGGGCGTTCTCGAACGTGAACGACGTCGTTGGAATGAGATTCAGCGGCTCGTCGTCGCGCTCGAACCCGATGGGCGCGTCGAACCGCCCAAACGAGAGCGTCAGCGTCGAAAGGCGCGCCGGTGTCCAGTTGATGATGAGGTTGTCGATCTCGATCGCGGTCTCGGGCGGTCCGCTGTCCCGCTGCTCGAGATGGGTCGTGAGCTGGCCGAAGAAGTAGAGTTGATCCGACCACGGCCGGAACAGGCTCAACGCGAGCTTCGATCCGAGCGCCGTGTTCTGCGCAAGATTGCGATCGCAACGGCCGAGTCCGACCGCGAAGCCGGACACGACCAGCGGGTTCGTTTCGGTTTCGAGCTTCGCATCCTGTGCCGCGGCCTGCCGCCCCGCGACAGCGAGCAACACGACGACACAAGTCGTCAGTTTCCGAATAGACATGCAGCCCCTCCACTAGGGGTTACGGTTTTTCTACAGTGTGTGTGAGGACGCTTCGGTTAGCCGAGCAGTGGAGGGGCGAGCGCGAATGGCAGCAGATGACTGCGGGAAGGAAGCAGCAGCAGGCGTGACGCTTCGACGTCAACCACAACCACCGGCAGCGGCCGGGCGGTCCAACTCGCGGGCGTCGCCGGCATTGAGACGGCGACGCCCGCTGGGCAACAAGCCTGCGGACAGGTGCAATGCCCGGCTTTCTGCTGGTGTCCGCCATCCTGATGATGGGCGGGAGGAGCGCTGTGTACCGGACAGGCGTGGGCTTCCGGACCGGCCATCGCCAGACCGAACACCAACGCCAGGACCAACCGCACCAGTCGCATGCTCCTCAATTATACCGCCTTCAACTTCCAACGGCCGCGCCGGAACAGCACCGCGCTCGCCACCGCCAGCGTCGAGAAGGCAATGGTGACGGCCCAGGCGACGCCCTGAGGTCCCAAATTGAAATGGCGCGCGAGCACCCACGCCAGCGGAATCTCCCAGAGCCAGAAGCAAAACAGGTTCAGCCACGTCGGCGTCCAGGTATCGCCAGCGCCGTTAAAGGAATTGGTCAGAACCATGCCGTACGCGTAGAACAGATACCCGTAGCTGATGATGCGCAGGCAGTCCGCAGCGATCACGACGACGGTGGGATCACTCGTAAACAGATGTGCGATGGGATTCGCGAGGATGATGAATATCAGACCCGCCACTCCGAGAAAACACACGTTGTAGAATGCCGCGCGCCAGACCGCCTGCTCGCCGCGGTCCGGCTTCCCCGCACCCAATGCCTGCCCGACCATCGTCGCCGCCGCGTTCGCGAGACCCCAGGACGGCAGCAGCGCGAAGATGATGATGCGGATCGCGATCGTATACCCCGCCAGCCCCTCGGCGCCGAAGGACGCGTTGATACGGGTGAGACCGATCCAGCTCGCCATGCCAACGAAGACCTGGAACGTGCCCGTTCCCGACAACCGTAGCAGCGTCTTCATCACCGCCGGCTTGAGCGCGATCTGGTGGCGGTGAATGACGACGCGACCGTCGCGCCGCCACAGACGATAGAGCTGATACAGGACGCCCGTGCCGCGGCCAATCGTGGTGGCGATCGCCGCGCCTGTCACACCGAGCCTCGGGAATGGGCCGACGCCGAAAATGAGCAATGGGCCGAGGATGATGTTGATCGCGTTCGCGAGCCAGAGCACGCGCATGGCGATCGCCGCGTCGCCGGCGCCCCGGAAGATCGCGTTAATGAGGAAGATCAGCAGGATGACGACGTTGCCGCCGAGCATCACGCGCGTGTAGTTGTGGCCGAGCGCGATGACGTCCGGTGAAGCACCCATGATGCCAAGGAGCCGCGGCGCGAGCAGCACCCCCAGGACCGCGATGATCGCCGCCGCAATCACACCGAGGGCGATGCCCTGGACTGCGGCCTCTGCCGCCTCTGCCGGGTTCTTCTCTCCAATGCGGCGCGCGACCATGGCGGTCACGCCGATCGACAGTCCCATCGCCGCCGTGTAGACGAGCGTGAGCATCGACTCCGTGAGGCCGACGGTCGCCACAGCGTTCGGGCCGAGGTGCGCAACCCAGAAGACGTCCACGACCGCGAAGACCGACTCCATCACCATCTCGAGCACCATCGGTACCGCGAGCAGGATGATCGCGCGGCCGATCGGTCCGGACGTGTAGTCGTGATGTGTGCCGCGGATGGCCTCGCGGATCGTTTGCCAGAATCCGTGCGGCGTTTCGATGTGCGGAGATTGGGTGTGGGTCATAGGGCCTGTAATCTCGCGCACGCCAGGACTGCTGGCCAAGGAGCAGCTGTTCTGGGCGGCTACGACCTGCTCGTTCGAGAACCCTCGGACTGCGGATAGATCCCGTGCCGACGGATGGGGCCGTTCAGCGGCGGGCGTTCGCGACCGACGTGATCGCGCCCTAGCTCACCGTACGGACGATTGCGCCGGGCGTCGTTCCGAAGGCGCGCTTGAACAGCCTGGTGAAATGCGCCTGATCGGCGAAGCCCGCGCGCTGCGCGATGTCCGACAAACTGAGATCAGTGGTCTCGAGGAGCCGGCGCGCGCGCTCCAGGCGGCGCGCCAGCAAGTACTGATGGGGCGCGCGGCCGAGCGATTCCCGGAACGCGCGCGCGAAGTGCGCCGGCGAAAGGCCGACTTCGCGCGCCAGCATCTCGATCGTCAGGCGTGTCTCCAGGGCGACATCGATCATCTCGAGCACGCGCCGCTTGGCGGCCGCCGCCAATCCACCGCGCGCCCGTAGCGGTCGAGGCTGTTCGACACCGGCGTGACGCAGCAGCAGATGGCCGAGCCCGGCCGTGACGGCTTCGACCAGAGCCAGCCCACCCGCATTGCGATTGTCCGCCTCGTCTCTGAGCGTCAGCATGAGGTGCCGGATCTGCGGCGACTGCACGGCGTAGGTGCGCCGCAAGCGCATGGGCTCGACGCTATCGAGCGCCGGAGTCACAAGTCGCGCGAGGTGCAGTGGATCGAGCGCCACGCGCAGATATCGCAGCGTGCTATTGAGCCGCAACGTGATGGGCATCGTGCTGGGGCTGATCCAGAGACTCTCGGGCGGAACCGTGAACCGCTTGAATCCGTGGGACTCCTGGACCTCGAGCTTGAGCGGCGCCCGGTCGAGGTTGAGCGAGAGATAATGCTGATCGCCGACCAGATCGTCGACCGCCGATACGTCGTTGCGCCCGGCCTCCACGCGCACGCCGGGCCAGTCCAACGCCTGACTCGTAACGATCGCGGAATGACTGTCGCGGCGCGTGACACGGCCGCGGGTCACGATCGACTCGACGAGGACAGGTTCTGCCGCTTGTAATGCGGTTGCGGTCATGCAGCACGAACATTCAAAATTGCGCGCCGGTTCCGCTCAATACTGCACGCTACTTCTGTTTGAACTTGATCCCACCACATACCAGGCGGAAGAATGTTTACGCTCAAGACTCGCTTCACCGTCGTTACGTTGGCAGGTGTACTCGTTGGCTGCGGCAGCGGTTACGGTGCGACGGCGGCGCCTCCTCCACAGGCAAACACTGTCGAGGCAACAGACGGGCTCACGTTCACGCCCGCAACGCTGCGGGTCAGTGCCGGCGACATTGTCAGGTTCACGTTCGGATCGGTGGCCCACAACGTTTTCTTCGCGGCCCAGACCGGTGCCCCGGCCGACATCGGCGGCACCAATGCGAACGTGGCCGTAGAGCGGACGTTTGCGGTCGCCGGCACGTACACCTACACGTGCCACATCCACCCGCAGATGCACGGGACGGTCGACGTTCAGTAGGAGGCAGGAAACGATCGAGGCCGGGATCACTCCCGGCCTCGATTCATTGTGGCTACGTCGCTGCGCTCGTCAGGGTAGGTCGTTTTTCGGTCGCGGAGACCTTCAGCCGGATCCACATTCCCGCCAAACCGTGGCCGGGCACCGCACAGAAGATCATGTAGGATCCCGCCTTGCTCGCCACGAATCGCACCGAGTCCGTTTCCCCCGCGCCCAGCCCCTGCATCAGGCGCGTGCCGACAGTCGTGGCACGCGGAAATGCCGCTGGCTCGACCGGTCCGGCCGGCATCGGCTTCGTGGTATCGATCACTTCGGCGGAGTGCGGGAGATTCGCGTCGTGATTGACGAACCGGAGCGCGACGGTCCAGTTCACGGGAACGGTCAGCGTCAGCTTGCCGTCGTTGAAGCCGTTGAAGTTCAAGCCGCCGTTCAGCTGCGTCAGGCCGGCAGTCAGTTGGAACGTGACGGTCTTCGCCGTCGTGTCGACGGTAAGCCAGGTGCAGTCGATCTGCGACGGTGTGGTGGGACTTTGGGCCACGCAGATCGGCGCCGAGAGCAGGAGCCAGGCGATGACGCTCGAGAGTTTTGTCATGGATCCAAACTACCTACCGACCGGCGCCGACGGAAAGACCCACATAAAAGTTCCGACCTGGTGCCGGCTCGTAGAAGCGATCGCGCGCCGCGTTGATCACCACGGAGCTGACATATAGATGATTGACGGCGTTGTTGATCCCCACAAACGGCGCGAGCCGCATTCCGCCCGTCGTTCCCTCCCAGCCCACGCGCACGTTCGTCGACCACCACGGCGCGGCCCGGGCGCTCAGCGTATCGCTCACGAGGTATCCAGACGAACGAGTCTGCTGCACCTCCGCCCACGCACCGTGAAATGCCCCCGGCTGCGCCCGCAACGTGAGAGTGAGCCAGTTTTGCGGGATTCCGGGGAGCGCCCGGCCATCCAGCGTGTGTACGATGGTGTCGCTGACGGTAAACGAGTATCGACGATAGCGGTAATCCGCGTAGGTCCAGACCGCATTGAGACGCACGCCGGGCACGATCGCGATATCGCTGCTGAGCTCGACGCCACGGTGACGCGTGCTGCCGGCATTGCGATAGTAGAATCGCGGCGCCTGGATCTCGTAAGGGATGAGCGCGTCGCGCACGTCGGCCTGGAACACGACAATGGTGAACCCGAGCCGTTGGCGCCCTCCCAGTGACCCCCGCGCGCCGATTTCGTAGTTCCACGCATGCTGCGGCTTGAGATCGGGATTGAACCCGCCGGTGCCGGTCGCGGAATTGGCCAGCTCGGTGGTGGTTGGTGTCTCGAACGACGATCCGACATTGGCATACAGCGTCGCTCGACTCGAAGGATTCACGGCGATCCCGAAGGATCCGGAGAACGCCCGCATCAGCCGGTCGCCCGAGTCGTCCGGGTTGGACGGTGGCGTGATCAGGTGATCCTGCACGGCGAACTTCACCCAATCGTAGCGCAGTCCGGCCGTGATCGTCGTGCGGGAAGAAAGCTCGAGCGCACTCTGGACGAACGGCCCGATTTCCGTGACGTGTTCCAGTTGATTGAGCGTTAGGGTGTCGGGCTTGGTCGGGTCGCTCGCCATGTAGCTGAAATTCTTGCGGTCGTCGCGCTGCCGCTGAAAGTCGATTCCGGCGGTGAGCCGATGCGTGAGCGAACCGAGCGGCGCCGGGTACGTGATGCTGGCTCGCGCTCCGTAGTCGATGCGATCGAGATCGATGTAGGCCGTGGTGATCGGATTCTTGAGATTGCGGCCAAGCCCGAACAGCGTGAACGTCGCCTCGCCGCCGTTCGCCATAGCGCGGCGCACGGTGGCGCCGCTCTGGACTTGGGTGACGGCCTTGCCAGCGTTCCGCTGCAGGTTGAGCGCCGGCACCTGATCCCTGTTCGCGAGCAACTCCGGCAGCGTGAGGGCGCCGGGATTGTCGGCACGCGGGTTGTCACCGACGTCGGTCACCAGGGCAAGCGACCAGCCGTCCGCCAGCGGCAGCCGCAGCCGGGCGTTGAGGACTCGGCTGTCCGCGGCGCTGTGGTCGCGCTCTCCTTCGTAATCGAGCCGCGAAACCGTCAGCGCGGCGGTCCCGGCACCGACCCGAACACCGGTCGTCGTCTGCCACTTGTTCCACGTCCTGCCTGATCGCCGGCTGAATTGCCCGACGACGAACCGCGCGTCCTCACGAACCTGCTCCACGGCCTGCGGATTGGTCCAGATGCTGATCACCCCGCCGGAGGCGTTCCCGAACAGCGCCGACGACGAGCCGCGCAGCACCTCGATGTGATCGACTTCACCGAGCTCGAGATTGGTGAGCTGCCCCTGGCCATCGGGCAGCGTCTGCGGGATGCCGTCCACCAGAATCTTGATCCCGCGCACGGCAAACGCCGAGCGCGCCCCGAAGCCGCGAATCGAGATCCGCTGATCCTGGGAGAAGTTGTACCGGTTCGCGACGAACACGCCCGGGACGTTCGCGAGCGCTTCGTCCAGACCCCACGTTGGCTTGGCGCGGCTGATCTCTGCGCGATCTACCGTGTGGATCGACAGCGGGACCTTGGTGAGCGGGATGTCGGTGCGGGTGACCGAGACGGTGGTCGGCGGCAGCGTGTACGGCTTCGTGGTGTCAGGGGTCTGGCCGTACAGCGCCAGGAACGGCACGCACCCCAGCGCTGCCGCATACATCGACCGCCCAAGGCCAATCATGCGTCCGTTTCTAACGCGTTGCGACGGACGGCGTCAAGAGCGGTGGTCGGCCGTCACATGTCGCAAAATGGGATGCATTAGATTCGCTCGACATGCGAGCGCGCAGCCTCATCATCGCGGTTGTGGGAGTCCTGGGTTGCGGCGATGGCGCCGGCCCGGGTCTAGCATCCCGGACGTATCTCATGGGCTTCTCCGCGATCCCGCCGCGCCTCGATTCGACCGCCGACGTCATCATCGCGATCAACAACTGGGCGCCGCACGCCGACGCCGCGATTATGCACGTCTCGCCACCTTGGGCGGCGATGCTTGGCGGCGCCACCCCCGATTCGGCGGTGCGAACCGTCGAGCTGCCGCTCGCGAACTACTACCGCGCCAAGGGCCTCGCGATCGTGTTTACCGTGGACGCGACGGACGGGCTGAACCGTGCGGCCGAAGCCCCGGAGCTCGTCAGCGCGGGTCGCAGCATCACGGATACGATGGTGCAGCGTCTGTATCGCGAGTGGGTGTTTGCCGTCGCGAATAGAATCCGGCCGGAGTATCTGGGCCTCGCCGCCGAGACCAATCTCATCCGTCAGTTGGCGCCGGATTCCATGTATCAGGCGCTCGTGACGATGGCGAACGCGGTCGTTGCAGAAATCCGCGCCAGGCGTTTTCCGAGCACGCTGTATGTCAGTGTCCAGGTCGAGACGGCGTGGGGCCGGCCGAGCGGACCATATCAAGGAATAGCGCAGGACCTCGCCGATTTCCCGTTCGTCGACGCGCTCGGCTTATCGAGCTATCCCTACCTCGGCGGGTTTGTCGACCCCGAGTCGATCCCACTCGACTACTACAGTCGGATCTCGCAGGGCACGACGCTGCCGGTGCTGGTCGTGGAGGGAGGGTGGCCGTCAGTCTCGGTTGGCAGTGTGGTGTCTTCGCCGACGGAAGAAGCGCGATACATCACGCGGCAGGAACGGCTGTTGGACAGCGCCAGGGCCAAAGGCGTGTTTCAACTGACCTTCTACGATCTCGACCTGAGTGGTTTCCCGCCGCTACCGCCGGGTTCGATTCTTCCACTCTTCACCCATCTCGGGCTGGCTGATAGTGCAATGCATGCCAAGCCGGCGCTGGCGGTGTGGGACGGAGTCTTCCGCCGGCCTCGCTAGTGGTGCTGAGTCAACGCGACGACGCCGACCGCCGTCGCGAGGCTTGTGACGATGAGGCCGACGACCCGCCACTTCGACTCCGGATCGCGTTGCCCCGGCACCTGAATGCGATCGCCGCCGCGGATGCCGAGCTCCTCCAGCGTCGCGCCCCGCGCGATCGCCGTCTGGAGTTTGTCCCCACTCCACAATGACGAGCTGCCGCGCACGACGCGGAGCTCGTCGACGCGAGCATCCTTCGTGGCGCCACCCGCAAGCATCAGCGCGTCCGCCAGCACCAAGTCGATGGGAACCGCATAGTATCCCGGCCGGGTCACCTCGCCGACGACAGACACCCGAACCAGGGCGCGCGCTTGGACCACGGGATCCTTGATGTAGAGGCCCAATTCGCGCGTCAGATAGGCCTCGAGGTCACCGCGGCGCACGCCGGCGAGCGTGATCTCGCCGACGTTGGGGAGCCGCAGAGCGGGTCCCGCCACCACGGTGAAGGTGTCCGACAACACCGAGTCCCCTTCCACGCGCAGCAGGATGCGATCCCCGACCTGGAAGGCCGTCGCGGGTGTTTGCGCCGACACTTGCGCCACCCCCGCCACGACGGTGGCGAACAGCGCCGCTGCGACGGTCAATAACCAAAGAGAGCGTTTCATTCGACGGAATTCCCCCTCGCCTCACTAGACGACCCGCGGGACCGCCGCATGGTCGTCGCCTTCCTCCACAGCCTCGTAGCCGGGCAGATAGTAGGAGTAGTACGCGTAGTAACCGTAGGCGGCCCCGCGTGGCACATCGTTCAACACGGCGCCGAGCAACCGGATCGGCAGACGGTCCAGCACCTCGAGTTTAGCCCCCGTTACGTCCCGGTGGCTGTGACCAGTCCGCAGCACGAGCAGCAGCGAACCTGTCACTGTTCCCAGGACGAACGGATCAATCCCTGCCGTGAGCGGCGGGCTGTCGACCAGGATCACATCATATCGGCCACGCAACTCGGCGATGAGCCGAGTCATCGCCGGCGATCCGAGCACCTCCGGTGCGCGCTGCGTGCGTGTGCCACATCCGATGAGCGCCAGCCGCGAGTACGGCGTCGGCTGCACGATTTCGGCGAGGCCCGCCTCCTCGCGGAGGAAATCGACAAGGCCGGGCTGGCGGTTGGCCTTGAACCGGCGGTGCAGCACGCCACGGCGGATATCGCCGTCCACCAACAACGTGCGATGGCCGGCGTCCGCAAATGTGAGCGCCAGATTGGCCGACACGAACGACTTGCCGTCGCCCGGTCCCGGGCTCGTGAGCGTGACGAGCAACGGCCCCGGGCCGTGTTCGTGGACGAGGCTGAGGCGCACGCCACGCAGCGCTTCGACGACTTCGACGGGGTCCTTGGCTCGCAGATGCGGCACCGCGCCGATGATCGGCACCCCGAGGTCGCGCGACACCTGCTCTGGGTACCGCACTTTGGGATCCGCCCGGTCGAGCACGATCGCGCCCAGCACACCCAGTCCGAGGCCGGCCAGAAGGCCCATCAGAAGGAGACGTGGCGCCGTGTTCTTGACTGGACGCTGCGGCACAACTGCCGGGTCGAGAATCCGGACATCAGGAACGGTGGCCTCAGCGGCGAGCCGGGCCTGATCGAAGCGCTGCTGCAGCGCCGTGTACGTCTGCTCCTTCAGCTGGGCGCTACGATTCAGGCGGACTTCTTCAATGGCCCGGGCGGGAATCTGGCGCAGATCACGCGACGCCTCGTCCACGTGCCTCCCCAGTTCCGACTCCCGTGTAGCCAGCTGCACCGAGAGCGCGCGCACGAGGGTTGGGATCGTCCGCTGCTGGAGCTCCGAGATCTCTCTCACAAGACGCTGCAACGGCGGATAGGCCTCGTTGTAGTGGTACCGGAGGGTTCGGAGTTGCGCCTGCTTGTCGCTCAGTTCCTTCAGCGCATTCGACAACTCTGGCGCACGCTGCACGGACCCGATCGCGGACAGCGCGTCTGTCGGCAGCCCCGCATCCCCGCCCCCTTGCGACAACAAGCGCTCGAGCGCGTCGCGGTCTCGGCGCAACTGGTCGCGCTCGACCTCCATGTCGAAAAAACTCTCGCGCACCGGGTCGCGAGTCTCCGCACCGGTTCTCCGGTTCGCCTGTTGATCCGACGGCAGGGTAGCGGTGCGCGTGCGGAATCTCTGAAGCTCGGTTTCTGCAGAGTCGAGATTCCGCTGAGCGGTGGTCAACTGATCTTCGAGGATCTTGGTCAGCTCGGTGAGCTTTTCGCGCTTCAGTTGGGCCGCCACCTCCACGTATCGCTGGGCCACCGCGTTCAGAATGCTCGAAATCAGAGCCGGGCTCGTGCCCCGCAGTTCCAGCGCCAGGAAGTTGCCGTTCAAGTCCATCCGGACGTCCAGCTGCTCGCCCAGCCGCAGGGCGGCGTCGCGCGGCGGCATCACGGAGAACTCAACCGTGTGACCAGGTGGCAAGCTCCCCGGCGCGGGGACCCAGAGGAACCCGAACCGGCTCCCTACCGAATCGCCGACCGTTCCCCGCTGCAGCTCGAGGCCTTCGGCTGAGGACAGCGTGTAAGCCTTGCCATCGGCACTGACGCTCAGCCGGTAGGTCCCAGGGCGGAACGTCTCACTCACGCGGAAACCTTCCAAGCTCGCACGGTCGCTGGGCCGTTTCACGTCGAGGTAGAGACGCAGGTCCCGCACAACCTGGTCTAACACGACGTAGGACCGCAACAATTCCACCCAGGCATCGGCGTCGAGGAGCGCGCCCTGCCGGATCGGCCCCCGCGCATCGGAGCCGCCTTCGCCACGTCGGTCTGGAACGTCCACCCAGACGTTTGCCTGCGCCCTGTAGATCGGACGCAGCACACGGGTCGCGGCGAAGGCCGCGCCCAGACCCAGCGTCACCATGAGAGCCACGACCCATTTGAACCGCAACAGCGCGCTGGTGATACGCCGCCAGTCAGGCCCCGGGCGTTCTTCGCCGGGAGTCGCGGAGTGTGGGGGATTGGCTCGCCCCAGCACTGCGGGCGCGGACTGATCGCGAATTGCCGGAAGAGGATTTGAATTCATCAACGGTCCACGCAGCAAGACGTATACCGCCCATTCGTACATCGCGACGCTCGTGCGGCGGCGTGGCGCGCATCCTACATGCGCGGTGCACGCGCCACGTAGCGTCGAGACCAGACATCGCACACGGCACACGCCTTGCGAGTGACCCGGGGCATGACACCGCACAGGGATTGCGAAGCAGGTCGGCGCGTGCTGAATGTCGGGATTGCGACGCTGGGTTTGGTGCTTGCCCTGCCCTTGATGGCCGCAATCGCGGTACTGATCAGGCTGACGTCCCGGGGCCCGGTGCTGTTCACACAGCGGCGCATCGGCCTCGATCGCCGCGCACTCGGCAACGAGGGCGGCAACTCCCGGCGCCATACCGACGATGGCGGCCAGACGTTCATCATGTTCAAGTTTCGCACAATGGAAGTCGACGGCGGAGCAGCGTATCAGGTCTGGGCGCGGCCGGACGATCCTCGGGTGACCCCGGTTGGACGCGTGTTACGCAAGCTGCGGCTTGACGAGCTGCCCCAACTGTGGAACGTGCTGGTTGGCGATATGAACGTCGTGGGGCCGCGCCCGGAGCAGCCCACGATTTTTGCGCACCTGCGTGACCAGATAGATGAATACCCGCAGCGTCAGCGCGTCTTGCCCGGGATAACGGGCTGGGCTCAGATCAACCGGGCGTACGACAGCAGCGTGGACGATGTCCGGGAAAAACTCAACTACGATCTCGAGTACATCCGCCACCGTTCGGCGCTGGAGGACTTGAAGATCATGCTGCTCACGCCCGCCGTTATGCTTGGCCGGCGGGGCGGCTGGTAACACCTCGGCGGGTCGGCTCCCACAGCGCTGTTCCGTGCCCCCCGAGCGCTCTGATCCAGGCGTGCAGCCCGGCGATGTTCCCACAGACCGCGTAGGCGGGCAACGCGATCAGCGGCGGGAGCGGTCGTCCCTCCGGCCACACCCAGCCGATCGCCGATACGAGCGCTGCCGCCCCGCCGAGCGCAAGCGTCGCGGCAGCCCACCAGTGCGCGGGCGCGAGCCACGCGAGCGCCCCCGCCCCGGACAGGGCCATCCACGGCACAAGCCAGCGACACAGCTTATGGCTCCACAGCATCCACGCGAAAAGCCTGTGACGCCTCGGGTTAAGCAGGGCGCGCTTGTACCATAATGTCCTGAGGCCGCGCGCCATCGTGCGTACTTTGCGACGATACTCGCGCCGCAGGGAGCTGCTGCGGGGGACGTAACAGATCGCGCGGGGAACCGACACAGCGTGGTAACCGTGTTCCCACGCCACGAGTGCCGCTCCGAAGTCCCGGCTCAACCCCTCCGGCATGCTCTGCATGTGCAGATCGCGACGAATCGCGTACAGACATCCTGACGCCCCGACGATGCCGGACAGGCTGGTCTCGAGATCACGCACCCACATCTCGTAGCCGACGTACGTCTGTTCCCCAGGATTCGAGCACTCGTCGACGTTCGAGACGCTCAGGTCGCGCGCCGAGGCAACACCGACCGACGGGTCGTCGAAGGCCGCGACGAGCTGCTTCAGAGCACCCACGTCGATCCGCACCGACGCGTCGGTGTTGACGACGATGTCCCCGGTGAGGAGGGACCTGGTGGCGTTTTCCGCCGCCGTCTTGCCGCGCCGCTGCGACAGCCGCACGAGTTCGATGCCTCGGGGAGCGAACCGCGCGACGATCTCGTCAGTGCCGTCTGTGGATGCGTCCGAGACGACAAGGATCTGCCGTCCCTCAGTCGGATAATCGAGCGCCAGGATTTGCTCGAGGGTCTCGGCGATGACTGCGGCCTCGTTATGGACCGGAATCGTGATGCTGATGAGCGGCCACGCGCGCGGGTGAGTCGCGGGTGGGAAGCGGCGCGACCGGGTCAGCATCTTGAGGATCGCGGGATACCCAACATAGGCGTACAGGCAGAGGCCCAACGATATCGCGAGCACGACAGCGGGCAGGAACATCAGAGCGTAGCGGCGGCGGGAGTCCAGGAGCCGACGCGTCCGGAGGAGCCGTTAGTGCTCACGAGCCTGTAGATCGCGTCGTACCGGCCTATCCAGGGTGGCACGGTGAAGTCGGTGAACAGTCGCACGCGCGCGCGCTGCGCGCGCGTGCGCGCCTCCGCAGGATTCCGATAGACGGCGCGAATCGCTGCGGCCAGCGCAACAGGATCTTCGGGCGGTACCAGTAGCGCTTCCCCAGGCGAGACGACGTCCGGGACTCCACCGACACAGGCGGCGACGATCGGAACGCCAGCCGCCATCGCCTCGAAGAGCACGATCGGGGTGCCCTCGGTGCGGGAACTCAAAACGAGAATGTCGAACGCCGCAAATCGCCGAGCCATGTCGGGCACCAAGCCGTGCCAGTGAACCTGCCGCTCGATGCCCAGCCGCTGCACGCGCGCTCGCAACGATTGCCGCTCGCGGCCGTTCCCCACCATGGAGACGCTGAGTGGCAGGTCGGTGAGATGGACCAGCGCCTCGAGGAGCACGTCCGGTCCCTTTTCGCTGCTCAAGCGACCGACCCAGCCGACCCGAAATCCCTCCGCACTCACGCCGAGGACGTGCCGTGCCGTGGCGCGATCGAACGGGGGTGCGTTCTCCTGCCAGCCGTTTTGTATGACGTGAATGCGGTTAGATGGGACGCCATCAAGGACCAGTCGATCCCGCAATGGACGCGAGACGGCGACGACGGCATCAAAGCTCCGGTAGGCGCGTCGCTGAACCCATTCGTACAGCCGGTTTTTCCAATCACCTCCTACGAACCCGTGAACCGTCGTGACCGTGGGAATGCCCAGTCGCCGAGCCGCAGGCGCGTCCACCACATCCGGGCGACAGCCGTGGGTCTGCACGACATCCGGCCGCAGTCGGCGTCCCAGGTCGAGAATCGCAGCTCGTTCACGCCAGTAGGTCCGAGCGGGAATGACAATCGGATGTGGCGTAACCCCGGTTGCTGCGAAGAAATCGACGAGGGCGGGGTCAGCGCTGGCCCGGTCGAGCAACACAGCGACATGGACTTTCGCGCCGGCGCGCGCCTGTCCCTGAGACAGCAGCTGCACCACACGCTCGAGGCCACCAACTTCCCCCGGAGCGACGATATGGAGGACGCGCATAGTGCCTTTATTCCCATCAAGTTCCGTGCTGCAAGGGTCCGGCGTGGCCTATGTGGCGTCGGCGCAACGGCTTCGGCGGGGATGCAGCACATCGAGGCAAATCGGAAACGAAAACAGACTCCAGAGAGATGGAACTCTATTTCCCGGTGGCGTATTAGACGTCCATTCACATGTACGTAGTGTGCGTCACGACTTCGCCTCCGCCGCCCCAAAGCGGGATGCCGGGCGTTCGCCACCCAGACCACTCCCCTGCTGCGCAATCGCGACAGCGTGGCCCGATCCCTGCGTAAGGCATCGGCGGGAGGACTGATCATGTCGACACCGCTACAATCGAACAACGGCGCGCACGGCGGCGACGCGGGCAGCGTCAGCGCGTTCCTGTCGCTCAGTTCGGAGGCCAAGGCCCGCATCCGTGCGCTGGTCGTGGACGACGAGCACACCCTGTGCGAGACTTGCGCCGTCGTCCTCCGGGGCGAGGGGTTCGATGTGACCGCCTGCAGCCGGGGCCAGGAAGCGCTGGACGTGCTCAAGCACCGGCCCTTCGACATCGTGCTCGTGGACCTGTACATGTCCCAGGTCGACGGCCTTGCGCTGCTCCGGACGGCCTTGGCCACGAACCCGGAGACGATCGTCATCATGATGACCGGGAAACCCAGCGTCGAGACGAACATCGAGGCGCTGCGCCAGGGTGCGTGGGATTACCTCCCGAAGCCTTTCTCGGCGCAGCACCTGCAAATCACAGTGGGACGAGCGGCCCACACGGTGCTCGTCGGCCAGGAGACACGCAAGCAGCGGGAGGATCCCGAGCGCGCGCAGGAACCGAGCGATGAGGCCAAGCTGCTCGGAACGTCCGCTGCGTTCCGCAGGGTCATCGAGTTGGCGCGGCGCGTGGCACCGACCGACGCCTCAGTGTTCATTACCGGCGAGAGCGGCGCGGGCAAGGAGCTCATCGCGCAATTCATCCACCAGCACAGCCGGCGTTCCAGCCGGCCCTTTGTCGCGGTCAACTGCGCCGCACTCCCGGAGGCGCTCCTCGAATCCGAGATGTTCGGCCACCGCAAGGGCGCGTTCACCGGCGCCGTCCGCGACAAGCCCGGCCTGCTCGAGACGGCCAACGGCGGGACGTTGTTCCTCGATGAGCTGCTGGAGATGTCCAAGCCGATTCAAGCCAAGCTGCTGCGCGTCATCCAGGACGGCGTGGTGCGTCACGTGGGGAGCGAAACGACGGATGCCGTGGTGAACGTCCGGTTCATCGCGGCGACGAACGGTGATGCGGAGGCTGCCGTACAGGTTGGCACCATGCGGCAGGACCTCTACTACCGCCTCCGTGTGGTGCCGATCCATGTGCCCCCACTCCGCGAACGGCCCGAAGACATCCCGCTGCTCGCCGAGTACTTCCTGTCGACGAACTGGGTGCGGCACCGCAGGAAAGGCGAGACGTCCCCCAAGCTGTCCGACGCCGCGCTCGGAACGCTGTGCACCCATCCGTGGCGGGGGAACGTGCGCGAGCTACAGAACGTGATCGAGCACGTGGCAGTGCTCACCGAGCCGGGAGCCGTCATCCGGCCTGAAGATCTGCCGCTCACCGCCGACGCGCCGTCGCCCGTCAATGCGAGCCCGGTATCGCTCAGCTCGACGCAGAACGAGGAGAGCTATCATGGCGCCCGCGAACAGGTGATCGCGCAGTTCGAGCTGCAGTACCTGACGTGGTTGCTCAGCCGGGCAGGCGGGAACATGTCGAAGGCCGCCCGGATCGCCGGCGTGGACCGCACCACCCTGTACCGCCTGATGGAGCGCCACGGACTGCAGCGCAATCCCAACGCGGCGTGGGTGGTGGACCGTGAATCTGTCGGAGACACGCAAGCGACGTCGCAAGCCCAACCGGCCTCCTGATCCTTAGACCTTCGCGACTCGCATAACCCGTCTCGCGCACTGGGGCGAAGGCTGGCTCCGCCACACGCTGCGCTCGCGCAACAGTCCGATGAAGGTGTGCCACTCGCCGCTGGTCGGCCTGTACCGGCAGTGCTTGGCACCAACTATGCACACCAGCAGTCTGTGAAGCCATGCAGACGAGTCTCTTCACCACACCCGGGGAAGGCAAAGACGTGGACACGAGCGGCGCGCCCATCGAGGTCGTGGTGACGCGCCTGGCGGCCGCGCCCGACGCCGTTCGTGCGTCGGCGGCGCTGCTCTCGCACGCCGAGCGCCACCGCGCGCGTCGTTTTGCCTTCGATCGCGACGCCACCAGCTCTGTCGCGGCGGTTTGCGGACACGGGTCTGCATTTCAGCGTTTCGCACTGCGATGACATCGCCACGTACGCGTTTTCATGGAGCGGCGCAGTCGGCATCGACGTCGAATCCGTTCGGGTGATGAGCGACGCGGACGATATTGCCGCACGCTTTTTCTCCCGCCGCGAAAACGCGACATACCAGACCCTCGACCCGGACGACAAGCCAGTGGGTTTCTTCAACTGCTGGACCCGCAAAGAAGCCGTGGTCAAGGCACTCGGCGATGGCCTCTCGATGCCCCTCGATCGCTTCGATGTGACGCTCGCGCCGGGGGAGCCCGCACAGGTCCTGCGCGTCGACACCACGCCCGGGGACTCCGGGTGGCGGCTGGACAGCTCATGTCCGGCCGCCGGTTATGTCGCCGCGATCGCCAGCCAGGGATAGAGGGCACACGGCATGTGTTCGATCCTGGGAATCTTCGACATCGCGCCCGGCGCGGACGTCCAGGCCCTGCGTCAACAGGCGCTCTCCCAGAGCGTGCGCCAGCGCCATCGCGGCCCCGACTGGAGCGGGGTGTATGTCGACGACCGCACCGTGCTGGTGCACGAGCGGCTCGCCATCGTCGACGTCTCCTCGGGTGCCCAGCCGCTGCGGTCCGCCGACGGCCGGCTGGCGCTGGCGGTGAACGGCGAGATCTACAACCATCGCGAGCTGCGACTCGAGATCGGGGATCGCTACGACTTCCAGACGGCATCGGACTGCGAGGTGATCAACGCGCTCTACCGCGCGCACGATGTGGGTTTCCTCGGGCGGCTGAACGGGATCTTCGCGTTCGCGCTGTGGGACCAGGACGCCGGCCGGTACCTGATTGCGCGAGACCCGATCGGCGTGTGTCCCCTGTACATCGGCCATGACGGGGCGGGGCGCCTGTACGTGGCGTCCGAGCTCAAGGCGCTCGTCGGCATCTGCACCGACGTCGCCGTGTTCCCGCCGGGCCACTACCTCGACAGTCGCGTTGGCAAGCCGGTACGCTACTGGACCCCGGCGTGGCGGACCTACGAACAGACCCGCGGCGTCGGCATCGCTCCGGAAACGCTGCGGGGCGCGTTCGAAGCCGCGGTCCACCGTCAACTGATGAGCGACGTCCCCTACGGCGTCCTACTGTCGGGCGGCCTTGATTCGTCACTGGTCGCCGCCTGCGTGGCCCGCTTCGCCAGGCATCGCGTGGAGTCGGACGATCGCGAG
>WNGG01002188.1_pt1 | contig 22224 bp, 19 predicted proteins | sample 5400661 | NCBI WGS metagenome assembly WNGG01 (sample SAMN13153372, study PRJNA577476) | soil metagenome | isolation source: 100 cm soil or saprolite under Garry oak tree replicate 1 | place: USA:California | collected 2016-06-15
TGGTAGCTGGGAAGAGCCTTCCCGATCAGCTGCATCCCGTGCGGCAGCGCCGACAACTGGATGAAGATCCCGCCGAGGAACGCCAGCACAAGCATCGTGAGCATCTGCGCGACCTGCGCGGTCTGCCCGTCGAAGATCAAGCCGATGACCAGCCCCAGCACGCAGAACGGGATCGCGCCGAGCACCAGCACCGCCGCCAGAACTGCCAGCTTCGCCGCGCCCAGGTGAACGTGCCCGTAGCCGAACCCCAGCGCCAGCAGCAGGGCGAATCCCGGGATGATGAGCAGCAGCCCCTGGATCAGCTTGGCGCCGAACCAGCGCGGCCCCGAGATCGGTGACACCCGGAGCTGGCGCATCCATCCGTTCTGCCGTTCTTTGGCCAGCTGCGGCCCGGTCGCGAACATCGCTGAGCCCATCCCGGACCACACCGCCATCGCGACCAGCAGGGTCTCCGCGGCGGTCAGGCCCTGCGACAGGCCGCGCTGCTTGGCGTAGATGAGGTACAGCAGCACCGGGAACGCGATGATCATGACAAGGAACCGCACGTTGCGCAGGCTCCGGGTGATCTCGAACGCAAGAACGCTGCCATGGCTCAGCCCACCTTCTCGTCGATTTTGGCAATCTTGTCGCCGTTGTCGTCGCTGGTGAGCGCAATGAGCGCTTCCTCCAGCCCGCCGCCGCCCACGTCCATGGCCCGGACCGGCAGGCCCAGCGCGTAAAGCGCGGGCAGTGTCGCATCCGCGTCACCGGACCGGAGCGTCACCGCGTCCCCGGCAACGGAGACGTCCGTAACACCTGGCAATTCCAGCAAAACGGATGGCTCCGGCGCTGGTGTGGCAAACTGGATTCGCCGGGTGGCGGTGTATGCCTTGATGTCGGATGGAGTGCCGTCGGGGATAACCAGGCCGTGGTTCAGCACGATAATCCGGCTCGCATTGGCGTCCGCCTCGTCAAGGTAATGCGTGGCGAAGAGCACGGTCGCGCCCTGCTCGGTGATTGTCTGCACCGAACGCCAGAAGCCGCGCCGGGCCTCGACATCGAGAGCGGCGGTCGGCTCATCGAGGAACAGCAGCTCGGGCTGGCCAGCGAGGGCGAGCGCGAAACGGACCCGCTGGGTCTGGCCGCCGGACAGCTGCTCCACCCGCCGGTCGGCGATGTTGGCGATCCCGGCGAGCCGCATCAGCTCGTCCTGACCGCGCCGGTCGCGGTAGAGCTGGCGGAACAGCCCGACCAGCTCGCCCACCTTGGCGCCTTCCGGCAGCCCGCCCCTCTGGAGCATGCCGCCGATCTTGCCGGCGCCGACTGCCGCAACGGGCGCCGCGCCCAGTACCCGGACCTCGCCGGATGTCGGGCGGCGCAAGCCCAGCATGGTGTCGATGGCCGTGGACTTGCCTGCCCCGTTCGGGCCGAGCAGCGCCACCGTCTCGCCGCCCGGTATCTCGAAGGACACGTTGTCGAGTGCGCGGACGCTGGAGTTGTACACCTTGACGACATCGCGGAAGACGATTGCCGACGCTCCAGCTCGCGCGTCTGTCTTAGTCATGTCTGTAACGCTACGGGCCAGGGAGCCGGGCGCCCCGTAACGCAAATCCGGACCTGAGGATGACAAACGTCACGGCTCCGCCACGGCAACTGCGGCATGATGGGCGAGCCGGACAGAACGTGCACTGAGGATGCAAGCCAGCGTCCCGGTGAAACCGAGCACGCTGGCAGGGTGGTCACGCAGCCGCCGTTTGGCATGCTAATCTCGGGGGCAATGCTGCGCGGGCTGCTGCTTCTTAGCCGCCGCGGCGGGGGCCGATAACGGCCGGCTCCCTCGCCGCGGGGTTTTGACGTGACCGTCGGCCGCCGCCCGATTCGAGAGAGCAGCTTCCTACCATGCGACCGCAACAACGTCCAAGCGGCATGCCCTGCCATCGATATACGCCGTTTCGGCCCATCGACCTGCCCGACCGGTCCTGGCCAGGCAAGTCGGTCACGGCAGCCCCGCGCTGGCTGTCAACCGACCTGAGGGACGGCAACCAGGCGCTGATCGACCCCATGAGCCCGGCCCGCAAGCGCACCATGTTCGACCTGCTGGTCACAATGGGCTACAAGGAGATTGAGGTCGGTTTCCCGTCGGCGAGCCAGGCCGACTTCGACTTCGTGCGCAGCCTGATCGGGGGCGACGTCATCCCCGACGATGTGCAGATCTCGGTGCTCACACAGGCCCGGGATGAGCTCATAGAGCGCACGGTGCAGTCGCTGGCCGGTGCGCCCCGGGCCAGCGTGCACATGTACAACGCGACGGCGCCGCTGTTCCGGCGGGTGGTGTTCGGGGTGAACCGGGGTGAGTGCCAGTCGCTGGCCGTGGAGGGCACCCGGTCGGTGCTGAAGTACGCCGAGCAGTACCTGCCGGGCTGCGATTTCGGCTACGAGTACTCGCCCGAGATCTTCATGGACACCGAACTGGACTTCGCCGCCGGGGTGTGCGAAGCGGTGATGGACGTCTGGGAGCCCGGGCCCGGCCGGGAGATCATCCTCAACCTGCCCTGCACGGTCGAACGGTCCACCCCGAACGTGTACGCCGACCAGATCGAGTGGATGAGCCGCAGCCTGTCCCGCCGCGAGCACATCTGCCTTTCCGTGCACACCCACAACGACCGCGGCACCGCGGTCGCCGACGCCGAACTCGCCGTGCTGGCCGGGGCGGACCGGGTGGAAGGATGCCTGTTCGGCAACGGCGAGCGCACCGGCAACGTGTGCCTGGTCACGCTCGGGCTGAACCTGTTCAGCCAGGGCATCGATCCCATGATCGATTTCTCGGACATCGATGAGGTCCGCCGCACCGTCGAGTACTGCAACCAGTTGCCGGTTCACCCGCGCCACCCCTACGCCGGGGATCTGGTCTACACCGCGTTCTCCGGGTCTCACCAGGACGCGATCAAGAAGGGCCTCGAGGCGCACGAGGCCGACGCGGCCACGGCCGGTGTGGAGGTGCGGGAGTTCGGCTGGGCTGTTCCGTACCTGCCGATCGACCCACGGGATGTGGGGCGCACCTACGAGGCCGTGATCCGGGTCAACTCCCAGTCCGGCAAGGGCGGTGTGGCCTACATCATGAAGGCCGAACACCAGCTTGACCTGCCCCGGCGACTCCAGATCGAGTTCTCCCGGGTGGTCCAGGCGCGTACCGACGCCGACGGCGGGGAGGTCACCCCGGCCCAGATGTGGGAGGCGTTCTCGGCCGAGTACCTGGGTGATGGCCCGCTGGCGCTGCTGGCGCATCACACGTCCTCAGTGGTGTCGTCCAAGGACACGCTGGCGGTGGATATCAGCATGGACGGGGTGGAGCGCCGGGTGGAGGGGGTCGGGAACGGGCCGATCTCGGCCTTCTGCGACGCGCTTGCCTCGCTCGGCATCGCGGTCCGGGTGCTCGACTACAGCGAGCACGCGATGTCGGCGGGCAGCGACGCCCAGGCGGCCGCTTACGTCGAATGCGAGGTCGGCGGGCAGGCGCTGTGGGGCGTCGGCATCGACACAAACACCGTCACCGCGTCCCTGCGCGGTGTCCTGTCGGCCGTTAATCGCGCCCGCCGGTAGGCGCTCTCATTCCCATGATCACGGGGATTTTTCGGTCGCTATGACTGAAAAATCCCCGTGATCATGAAGATCAGCGGGGTCCGGGATGCGGCCCGGCGGACCGTTGCGGTGCCGGGAATGCGCGACAATGGGCAGGTGGGACTCTACCGCGACGACGGGATCGTCCTGCGCACCCAGGACCTCGGTGAGGCAGACAGGATCATCACCGTCCTCGCCCGGCGCACGGGGCGCGTCCGGGCTGTGGGCAAGGGAGTGCGCCGGACGAAATCCAAGTTCGGCGCCCGCCTGGAGCCGTTCACCCACGTCGATCTCCAGCTCTACACGGGCCGGTCGCTGGATGTGATCACCCAGGCTGACACGGTGCGGGCCTACGGGGAGCCACTGGCGCCCGACTACCCCCGTTACACCAGCGGGACGGCGATGCTGGAAACCGCGGAACGGTTCACCCCGGAAGAGAAAGAGCCCGCACTGCGCCAGTTCCTGCTGCTGGTCGGCGGGTTGCGGGCGCTCGGTGAGGGAGTGCACAGCCCGCGCCTGGTGCTCGACGCTTTCCTGCTTCGCTCGCTCGCGGTTGCCGGGTACGCACCGTCGCTGGCGGAGTGCGCGGTGTGCGGGTCGCCCGAGGTCGCCGCAGGGACCGGGGGTTCGCGGGTGTTCGCGATCGCTGCGGGCGGCCTTACCTGCCGGTCCTGCCGTCCTGCTGGCGCCACCACCCCGTCCGGGCACACGGTGGCCCTGATGGGTGCGCTGCTGCGGGGGGACTGGGCACACGCGGACGCGGCGGAGCGCCGCCACCAGGTAGAGTGCAGCGGCCTGGTCGCTGCGTACCTGCAGTGGCACCTGGAGCATTCCATTCGCTCGCTTCGCCACGTGGAGCATGTGTGAGACACCCCGAGGACCCCACGTGAGCAGCCGGTCCCGGCGGGCCGTGGCCTCTGCGTGGGCACCGGGAACCCGCCCGGTCCGCCCGCCGGAGCCGCACAGAGACGGCGCCCGCCCGCCGGCGATCCCGGCCGAGTTCCTGCCCCGCCACGTCGCCCTGGTCATGGACGGCAACGGCCGGTGGGCCAAGCAGCGGAACCTGCCCCGCACCGAGGGCCACAAGCAAGGTGAGACCTCCCTGTTCGATGTGATCATGGGCGCGATCGAGCTCGGCATCCCCTACCTGTCCGCCTTCGCGTTCTCGACCGAGAACTGGCGGCGTTCCCCGGATGAGGTCCGCTTCCTGATGGGCTTCAACCGGGATGTCATCCGCCGGCGCCGCGACCAGCTGCACGAAATGGGCGTGCGCGTCCGGTGGGCCGGCCGGCGGCCGCGGCTGTGGCGCAGCGTGATCTCTGAACTTGAAGACGCCGAACGCTTGACAGCGGGGAACTCGGTCCTGACCCTGCAATTCTGCGTCAATTACGGGGGCCGGGCCGAGATCGCTGATGCCGCTGCGGCCATGGCTGCCGATGCGGTGGCCGGCCGCCTGCGGCCGGACAGGATTGACGAGAAACTATTCGCCCGTTACCTGGATGAGCCAGATATCCCGGATGTGGACCTTTTCGTCCGCTCGTCCGGCGAGCAGCGCATCTCCAATTTCATGCTCTGGCAGTCGGCGTATGCGGAACTGGTCTTCCTGGACACGCTTTTTCCCGATTTCGATCGCCGTCACCTCTGGCGGGCCTGCGAGATTTACGCCAGCCGCGACCGGCGTTACGGGGGCGCGCAGCCGAATCCGGTGCCGGTGCTACCGGATGGCTTGGACCACGGCGAGCGCCAGCACGCCGGCGACGGCAGCCGCCCGCAGTAGCCGGCCCTGCGGTGGCAGCGCCGGCCACGCCAGCACAGCCAGCCAGCCGAGGAAGACAGCCAGCAGGACCAGCACCGCGGTGCCGATCCAGCCTGGCAAAGCCAGTCCGGCTACCAGCAGGGCAGCCATGAGCAGCGGCGGGAGCCAGGCCGGCAGCTGGTGGAGGTACAAAAGCGGCCGTGCGCTCGAGCGCTCCAGTGAACGCCGGCGACTGCCCGCGCCTGGCGTGTAGAGCGTGCCCCCAGCCGGCAGGGGGCGGGCTCTTCCCGGCCGCGCGGCGCCGCGTGGCCCGCTGGGATCGTGTCTGCGTGGTTTGGGCGCACTCATGTGGGTCATCCTTCCAGGCGGCCCGATGGCCTTTCGTGCATTCTTTCATGATTCCTGCCAAATATACGGCCTCGCTATATCACCCCGGCCGTGTGAGATGTTATTCCGGCATCCCGGGGAACAAGAAGTCACGGGGGTTTCTACACTCGTAACGAGTGCGTCATCGCATACAGGGGGAATGCGGATGCGAAGCGTAACCATGCGTATGGTGATCTGCGGGCTCACTGTAACGGGGATCGTCACATACAGCACGGTGCAGTCAACGACGGCCGGCGGGGACTTCGCCGCGGCCAGGGCGGCGCTGGTTGGTCGTCATGCCGCGCCTGTCCTCACGGGCAGAACGGCCGCGGGCAGCAGGGCTGGGGACGGCGCTGCCAAGGTCGTTCGTTTCGGCGGCTACGCCATCGACGTTCCGGCGGGCTGGCCGGTCTACCGGCTGGACCGCGATCCTTCCACATGTGTGCGGTTCGACCGGCACGCCGTCTACCTCGGCCAGCCGGGAGCCGAACAACAATGCCCGGCTCATCTGGTAGGGCGGGCCGCAACCATCAGCCTGCGACTGTCCAGCCGGAGCGTGCGGCCGCCATCAGGAAGTTGGCGGCCAGTGGTCCAGCGCACGGGGCCACAATCCGCCCGGTCCAGCATGTTCGCGGGCCCACTCCAGGCGGGCGGGACGATATGGGTGGCCCCCGAGAGCGGCCAGGTGATGGCCGTGTTCCAGCGGGGGCTGAGCGGGATGACGCTCACTGCCACCTACGGTGATGACGCCGCGCTGGCCGGCCAGATCACCCAGAGCGTGCGCTGGGCCGGCCCAGCCACATCGGCCGCCCCACGCTCGGCAGGGCCACCAGCGGCGGCTGCGGCCCGGCAGGCGGTGCACGCACACATGATGGGCGGGCTCCATCAGGCCAGCTTCCGGCTGCATCATCACCGTGCTCACCGTCACCACCACCACGGTCACCGCCACCATCGTGGCCACCGCCACCATCGTGGCCACCGGCGTCACCACCGCGCGAGAATGGGTTTCGACACTTGCGCGGCTCCTTCGCTCCGCGTTATGCGCAAGTGGCGTCCGGCCTTCTCAGCCGTGGCCGTGTATATCGGGGGCCCGGAAGCAGCCTGCGGCTGGGGCAACCTGTCGCGCAGGTGGGTGCGGCGTGCGACCCACATGGGCTGGCGGCTGATCCCCACCTTCGTCGGCCGCCAGGCACCCTGCACCCGGTTCAGAGTGCGGATCCGGCCCGGGCGTGCGGAGCGGCAGGGCCGGGCGGCTGCCCGGTCGGCAGTCCGCCTCGCCCACGCCCTCGGCATACGGCGCCATGCCCCCATCTACGACGACATGGAGGCCTACAAACACCGGCGGTCTCGCTGCCGTCGCCCGGTTCTCGCCTTCCTCGATGGCTGGACGCGGTCACTGCACCGGCACCATTACCGCTCCGGTGTGTACTCAAGCGCCGGCGCGGCGGCCGCGGACCTCAACCGGCACCGGAGGGTGTACGGCCACCGGATCGCCAAGCCCAATTCGATGTGGTTTGGCCTCTGGGACCGGCACCGGGACCTCAGCGGCGTTCCGTACGTGCGGAACTCCTTGTGGCGCGGAGGCCACCGGATCAAGCAGTTCCGGGGACCGCACCGGCGCCGGGTCAACGGCGTGAGACTGGACATCGACACCGACCTGGTGGCCGGAGCGGTGTACCGCCGGTTAGGTGTGCTGTGCCGGCAGGCGTTTCCGGCGGCGTCCCACTGCGCCGCCCCGCTAAGCTGAACGGACACACCTTGCTCACTGGGGTTCATTCACGCCCGCCGACCGCCAGCCGGATGGAGTATCGCCATGGCACGCCGAACCGACCACCTCGACACGATCGTCAGTCTCTGCAAGCGCCGGGGGTTTGTGTACCCCTCCAGCGATATCTATGGCGGTTTGCGGGCGTCGTGGGATTACGGCCCGCTAGGCGTTGAGATGAAAAATAACGTCAAGCGGCAGTGGTGGAAGTCCATGGTCACCGAGCGGGACGACATCCTCGGCCTGGATTCCTCGGTGATTCTGGCCCGCGAGGTGTGGGAGGCGAGCGGGCACGTCACCGAGTTCGTGGACCCGCTCACCGAATGCCAGACCTGTCACAAGCGGTTCCGCGCCGATCACCTGATCGAGGCGTACGAGGAGAGGCACGGCAGCCCGCCCGCCGACGGGCTGGCCCAGATCGCCTGCCCGCACTGCGGCACCAGGGGAAAGTTCACCGAGCCGCGCATGTTCAATGGGCTGCTGCGCACCTACCTCGGCGCCACCGAGGACGAGTCGGGGCTCGCTTACCTGCGCCCGGAGACCGCGCAGGGCATCTTCATCAACTTCCGCAACGTGCTCCAGACATCGCGGAAGAAGATCCCGTTCGGCATCGGCCAGATCGGCAAGTCGTTCCGTAACGAGATCACCCCGGGAAACTTCATCTTCCGCACACGCGAGTTCGAGCAGATGGAGATGGAGTTCTTCGTCAAGCCGGGTTCGGATGAGGAATGGCACCAGCACTGGATCGACGCGCGGCTCGAGTGGTATGTCGATCTCGGCGTGCACAAGGAGAACCTGCGGCTGTATGACCACCCCGCGGAGAAGCGCTCCTTCTATTCCAAGCGCACGGTGGACATCGAGTACCGGTACAACTTCCCGGGTTCGGAGTGGGGTGAGCTGGAAGGCATCGCCAACCGCACCGACTACGACCTGAGCACCCACGCCCGCGCATCCGGCCAGGATATGTCGTACCTGGACGCCGATTCCGGTGAGCGATACGTCCCGTACGTGATCGAGCCGGCCTCGGGCGTGGACCGGTCCGTGCTGATGTTCCTGCTCGACGGTTACGCCGAGGATGAGGCACCCGACGCGAGCGGCAAGATGGAGAAGCGGACGGTGCTCCGGCTCGACTACCGGATCGCCCCGGTCAAGGTGGCGGTGCTGCCCCTGTCGCGCAACGCTGACCTCTCGCCCAAGGCGCGCGACATCGCCGCCCAGCTTCGCAAGCGCTGGAACACCGACTTCGACGACGCCAGCGCCATCGGCCGCCGCTACCGCCGCCAGGACGAGATAGGCACGCCCTATTGCGTCACCGTCGATTTCGACTCACTCAACGACCAGGCGGTGACGGTCCGGGAGCGCGACTCCATGAAGCAGGACAGGGTCAGCATCGACACCCTCGAGTCCTATCTTTCCGAACGCCTAGCGGGTTGCTAGCCGCCATAGTCAGTGTTCGCCTGAGCGTGTCAGTGATGCCAGAACGTGGCTCAGCAACGCGTCACCGGCTGAGCCAGGTTCCTGGCTGAAGCTGGCGTTCCTCGCGGCTACCAGGCGATCTGGCGCGACTTGTCGGCGCCGTTGGGGATGGGCGTGAACCTGTTCCCCTCGAGGACGCCGAGGATGTTTGTGGGGCCGTAGCGAGTTGGCTTGCCGCGTGGGTCGGAAACGATCAGCGTCTTTCCGTGCGGCCCGGCCCAAAGGACGTTCTGCCAGCCGGAGGCGAACCGGTCCTCCGTGAGGACGGGGTTGCCGGTACGGACCGAGAACTCGGTGATGCCTTGGCCGGTGGCGGTGACGATCCGGGTGCCGTCCGGGGTGAGGAGCGTGTTCATCGCGCTGAAGTCCGTGGACGCGTCCTTGTTAAGGAACGTCAGGACGATCCTGGCCGAAGCCAGGCTGCTGCCGGGGGCCGTGGTGTCGAGCAGCCGGAAATGCGTGGCCACGCCGGGGCCCCACTGCTGGAATGCCAGCGTCTTTCCGTCCGCAGTCCAGGAGAAGATCTGGCCCAAGGGCTTAAAGTTGCCGATCCAGCCGCCGCCCGGCCAGGTCCACGACCGGACCGCGCCCGTGGCCAGCGTGACCACCTGGACGGACTTGCGGAAGTCCAGGGCGAGCCGGGTGCCGTCGGGGGACAGCGTCATCCCACCGAGCTGCGAAGACGGAATCTTTTCCGGCACGGCCTGGGGAGTGAGCCTGGCTGTCCCGGTGGCCGGGTCGAAGTTCAGCTTGAAGAACACCGTGGGGGTGGTGTTGTCCCGCTTCTCGGCGGGCAGGCCGGCCTGCCCGGAGGCGATGTGCCAGTACCGCTGGGCGGCGAGGACGAACGTGCGGTCGTCGCTGGCGCCGCTCACCCAGGTGAAGATCTTGTAGGGCCGGGGCGGGGTGAGGGTAGCGAGCGTCCGCCCGGTAATGGTCGAGCGCACCGCCGCGCTCCGCGCCGAGACCGTGTCCGACAGCGCGACGAAGTAGCGCGGCACGTGACGGAGCGCTGCCTGCCCCCCGAGGGGGGCGCCGTACAGCCGCGCTGCTGAGGCGGGGCCTGTTCCATGGGACCGGCCGCGGAAAGCGGTGGAGATGGCCAGGGAGGCAGCGACCACAGCAGCGACCGCGGCGGCGGCAGCCAGCGGCGTGAGCACGGCCGTCCACCGGCGCGGGGTGGCCCGGTAAGGCCACGGACGGCGGCGCCGGGCGGTCCCCTGGCCGGCGGGCAGCGGCAGCGGCGGCACGCTGCCGGGGGTCACCGTGCCGGCCACCGCCCGGGTGGCGGCGCGGAGGCGGTCCTCGATGGTGCTCATGAGACTTCCTTCACGAGACGGCCGAGTGCGGTGAGCGCCCGGGAGGTGGTGGACTTGACGGTGCCCGGACTGATGCCCATCGACCGCGCGATCTCGGATTCGGCGAGCTCAATGTAGTAACGGAGCACCAGGGCTTCCCGCTGGCGGGCGGGCAGCCTGCGCAGTGCGTCGAGCACCGTCCTGTGCTCTTCACCCAGCAAGGCGGTGGACTCCGCTGACTCGACCGTTTCCGCCGACATGTCCTTTGAGCCGGCGTGGCCGAGCCGCCTGTTGCGGTACCGCAGTTGGGAGCGGCAGCCGTTCAGCACCGATGACCGTACGTACGGAAGGGCGTTGCCAGGGTCAGACAGGTGATGCCAGCGCCGGTAGAGACCGCAGAAAGCGTCCTGGACGATGTCTTCGGCAGCAGCCCGGTCCCCGAGCATGACGACACCGAGGCGGATAAGCCCAAGCGCGTGAGCCTCGTACAAAGCGGCAACGGCAGCGCGGGAATCATCGTGCCCGGCAAGCTCGCGGGGTGGCGACGGTTCAGCCACGGTTTTGGTCTTCACATACCAGAGACGCTTGCCGCAGCGGCCAGTTGCCTGGAGCCCGGGTTTCCTGCCCAGGTTCCGGTTGGTCCTGATTAGCCGAGCGCGGTTTCGGGCAGCCCGCGCCCTCGACACGCGCCCAGTCTCGATAGGCTCCAAGCATCGGGGCCATGAGGGCCATGTTCCGCACGGCCACCCGCTTTCCGGGGGTGCGGGTGGCGGCAGGCACAAGGAGAGCATGCAGTGGCGAAGCTCGTCTATGACTTCACGGAGGGCAATAAGGATCTCAAGGATCTGCTCGGCGGCAAGGGGGCGAACCTGGCCGAGATGACGAACCTTGGGCTCCCTGTCCCTCCCGGCTTCATCATCACCACCGAGGCCTGCCGTCACTTCTTGCACCACGGCGACGTACCCGACGGCCTGGCTGGCGAGGTTAACGATCACCTGCTGCAGCTGGAACAGGCGATGGGGCGCGAGCTTGGCGACCCAGCCGACCCGCTGCTGGTCAGCGTCCGGTCCGGGGCCAAATTCTCCATGCCCGGCATGATGGAAACGGTCCTGAACATCGGGCTGTCCGACGAATCCGTTCACGGTCTCGCCCGGCAGGCCGGGAACGAGCGCTTCGCCTGGGATTCCTACCGGCGCCTTATCCAGATGTTCGGCAAAACGGTGCTGGGTATTGATGGCGACGCCTTCGAGCACGCAATCGATGGGGCGAAACACGCCAAAGGCACATCGAACGACCTCGATCTCGATGCGGACGACCTGCGCCAGCTCGTGGGCAGTTTCAAGAACATCGTGCGTGAGCGGGCGGGCCGCGACTTCCCCCAGCACCCGCGCGAGCAGATGGATCTCGCGATCCGCGCCGTCTTCGGCTCCTGGAACGCCGACCGGGCGGTGCTCTACCGGCGCCAGGAGCGCATCCCCGCCGACCTTGGCACCGCGGTCAACGTGGTGGCGATGGTGTTTGGCAACCTCGGGATGGACTCCGGTACCGGCGTCGCTTTCACCCGCGACCCGGGCTCAGGCCAGCAGGGCATTTATGGCGACTACCTGCAGAACGCCCAGGGGGAGGACGTTGTCGCCGGCATTCGCAACACGGTCCCGCTGCAGGACCTGGAGCAGATCGATGCCGATTCCTACCGTCAGCTTCTCAAGATCATGGAGACGCTGGAGAATCACTACCGCGATCTCTGCGACATCGAGTTCACCATCGAGCGCGGCAAGCTGTGGATGCTGCAGACACGGGTCGGCAAGCGCACCGCGGCGGCTGCGTTCCGGATCGCCACGCAGCTCGTGGACCAGGGCCTGATCGACACGGATGAGGCGCTCAGCCGGGTCACCGGCGACCAGCTGGCGCACCTGATGTTCCCGCGCTTCGACGTCGGCCACGACGCGACGAAGATCGCCACCGGCATCAGCGCGTCCCCGGGCGCGGCGGTCGGCGCGGTCGTGTTCGACTCAGCCCACGCGGTGGAGCGCGCCGCCACCGGCGACAACGTGATCCTGGTGCGCCGTGAGACCAACCCTGACGACCTGCACGGAATGATCGCCGCGAAGGGCATCCTGACCAGCCGGGGCGGCAAGACCAGTCACGCCGCCGTGGTCGCCCGGGGCATGGGCAAGACCTGCGTCTGCGGCGCCGAGGAACTCGAGGTCGACATCGTGGGCCGCAAGCTCACCGCTCCCGGTGGGGTGGTCGTGTCCGAGGGTGACGTGATCTCCATCGACGGCACCAGCGGCGCGGTCTACCTCGGCGAGGTGCCGGTGGCAGCCTCCCCCGTGGTTCGCTACTTCGAGGGCGGGCTGGACTCGGAGGCCGACGAACTCGTGACCGCGGTCGACCGTCTCATGAAGCACGCGGATGCCCGCCGCCGCCTCGGCGTCTACGCCAACGCCGACACCGGCGACGACTGCGCCCGGGCGCGCCGGTTCGGCGCGGAAGGGGTCGGCCTGGTCCGCACCGAGCACATGTTCCTCGGCGAGCGGCGCCAGCTCGTCGAGCGGCTGATCCTGGCCGAGGACGACAGCGAGCGGCAGGCCGCGCTCGACGCGCTGGAGCCGATGCAGCGCGGCGACTTCGTGGAGATCTTCAAGGCGATGGACGGCCTGCCGGTCACCGTCCGGCTGATCGACCCGCCGCTGCACGAGTTCCTGCCGGATCTCACGGAGATTTCGGTGCGGGTGGCTCTTGCCGGGGACAAGGCCACCGGCAAGGACCGCAAGCTGCTGGAGGCGGTACGGCGCCTGCACGAGCAGAACCCCATGCTCGGGTTGCGCGGGGTCCGGCTCGGGCTGGTCATTCCGGGGCTTTTCGCCATGCAGGTACGCGCGATCGCCCACGCCGCCGCCGAATGCAAGAAGGCGGGCGGTGATCCCAGGCCGGAGATCATGATCCCGCTGACCGCTTCGGTGCAGGAGATGGAGATCACCCGCGACGAAACCGCGAAGGTGCTGGCAGCCGTCGAGAAGGAGACGGGCACGCCGGTGCACACCCTGATCGGGACGATGATCGAGGTGCCCCGCGCTGCGCTGATTGCCGGCGAGATCGCGCGCAGCGCCGAGTTCTTCTCGTTTGGCACGAACGACCTTACGCAGATGAGCTGGGGCTTCTCCCGCGACGACGTGGAGGGTTCGTTCTTCAGCCGCTACATCGAGCTCGGCATCTTCGGCGTCTCCCCGTTCGAGACGATCGACACCGAGGGCGTTGGCCGCCTGGTCCGCATCGCCTCCGAGGAGGGCCGCGCTGCCCGCCCGGAACTGGAACTCGGCGTGTGCGGTGAGCATGGCGGCGACCCGGAGTCGGTGCACTTCTTCCACCAGGTGGGTCTCAACTACGTGTCCTGCTCGCCGTTCCGGGTCCCGGTGGCCCGCCTGGAGGCGGGGCGCGCGGCCGTCGCGGAAGCGGGCGGTGGCAGCGACAGCAGGTAAGCGGCTCTTGTGCCGTCCTGGCCGTCAGCTCATGTGAGCTGACGGCCAGGACGGCATGGTTTGCTGACGATTGGTCTCCCGCAGCGTGCTCCGTGGGTTCTCAGCCTGCGTGAGCTGACCGGCCGGTGGCGGAACCCTCGCGCAGGACCTCACCGGAGACGTTGCGGTTCGCCGCGGACGCGAGGAACACAATCAGCCCGGCGAGGTCCTCAGGCGCTGACAGGTGCCGGCTCGGTACGCGCGCCGCGAACCGCTCGGCCACTTCGGGCGGGACGCTCTCACCTACCCGCTCGGTGAGGGTGAGACCCGGCGCGACGACGTTGACCAGGATGCCGTCGCGGCCCAGTTCCCAGGCCAGGCTGCGCGCCAGCCCGGCAAGGAGCTGCTGCCGGGGGTGTCACAAGTGGCCGGCCTGTGTTGTCTCAGTGGGTGAAGGCGCCTCGAGAAGGGAAAGAGGTACACCCATGGCGCGCATCTCACTCGACCCGCCCAGGACGCTGGGATACCGGATTGCGCTGCTTTTCTCTCGCCGCAGGTACGGTGTCATGCCCGATCCGGGAGCGGCCGTCGGCCACAACATGCAGGTTGGGCGCTCGTGGGCGCTCTTTGAGCTGCAGGTGGAGCGGTGGCGCACACTCGACCGCACGCTGAAGGACCTCGCCGTCATGGCGGCGGCCGCCACCATCGGCTGTGCCTGGTGCCTGGACTTCGGCTACTGGGAAGCCACCATGAGCCACGGTGTGCCCGCCGACAAAATTCGCGCCGTCCCCGGCTGGCGCGACAGCGAGCTGTTCACCGACCTGGAGCGGCTGGTGCTTTCCTACGCCGAGGCGATGACAGCCACCCCGCCGAGCGTCACCGACGAAATGGTGGAACAGCTCGGCAAGCATTTCAGTGAGGCAGAACTCGTCGAGCTCACCGCGATCATTGCGGTGGAGAACCTGCGTTCGCGGATGAACTCGGCGCTGGGGCTGACCGCGCAGGGGTTCAAGGACCGGTGTGAACTGCAGCCCGCAGGCGGCAAGGCGGGGGCGGCGCAGCCGTCCGCCCGGTAGTGCCCACAGTGAGCGACACGGAAGTGTTCGAGGCCCACCGCGGCCTCATGTTCGCCATGGCCTACCGGATGCTCGGGTCGGTCGCCGACGCCGAGGACGCCATTCAGGACGCGTGGCTCCGCTGGACCGCGGTGCCGCGATCGGACATCGCCGAACCGCGCGCGTACCTGGTGAGGATCATCACCAACACCGCGCTCAACCGGCTGCGGTCAGCCCGGGCGCGGCGCGAGTCCTACATCGGCCCGTGGCTGCCGGAGCCGGTGCTGACCGATGCCAGCCCGGATGCGGCGGAGCGGGCCGAGCTGGCGGAGTCGGTGTCGGTCGCCATGCTCGTGGTTCTTGAGTCGCTGGCACCCGAGGAGCGTGCCGCCTTCGTGTTGAGGGAGGTGTTCGGTTTCGCACCCGCCGAGATCGGCGAGGCGCTGGGCCGTTCCGATGCTGCGGTCCGCCAGCTCGTACACCGGGCTCGCGAGCATGTCCGGGCACGCCGGCCGCGTTTTGATGTGGATAAAGGACAGCAGCGGGAGGTGACGGAACGCTTCCTCGCGGCCGCCACGGGGGGAGACCTCGACCAGTTGATGGAGGTTCTCGCCCCCGAGGTGACGCTGACTGGCGACGGTGGGGGCATAGCGAGGGCACCGCTGCGCCCGATCGTCGGTGCGGCGAAGGTGGTCAGGTTCATTGCCGCCATCTCCGGCCGGCCGTACATGGGTATCGAGATCTCCGGCATGGCCATCGACATTGCCGAAATCAACGGCAGCCCCGGTGTGGTCGTCAGCGCGGTCGGCCGGGTGATCACCACGATGACGGCGGTGGTCGCGGATGGCCGCATCACCGAGATCCAGTTGATCGCCAACCCGGACAAGCTGCGGGCGATCACCGCCGGCCGAACGCTGCCCATATGACGCCACGCAAAGCGGTGACAGACTCACCGTCATGGCGTTGACGGTGGCGATCCGGGTCCGGCCCGGTTCGCCCAGAACCACAGTGGGGGGGAGCCGCGGTGACGCCCTGGTCGTCCGGGTGACCGCGCGGCCGGTGGCAGGTAAGGCCACGGAGGCGGCGCTGCGCGCGGTGGCGGAAGCCTTCGGGGTGCGTCCACGTGACGTGCGGGTGGTCACGGGCATGGCCAGCCGCGACAAGGTCGTGCGCATCGACGGCGATGAGCAGCGGCTGAGCGAGACCCTGTCGGTGCTGCGTTCTTCCGGGTGAGAGACAGTCACGCCCGCTGCTTCAGCAGGAGGTCGGTGACAAGTTCGCGGGGCAGGCCGTGTGTCTCGTGCAGGTAGCGGTAATCATCCTCGCCAAGAGGCCGGCCGGGACTCATCCGCGCCACAACCTTGCGCCCGCGACTCAGCAGCTGACCAAAGCGCCGCTCCTCTTGCAGGAGTACTTTCCGCACCGGCTCGCAGCCCATCGTTACGCCCGTGCTGGTGTCTTGGCCGAAGTGCGCCTGGGTGTGTTCGAGGAGTGTTGCCGGGAGGTCGCCCAGAGTGCGGGAACAGTCTTCCCGCCACAGCGTGCTGAGGGTGCGACGGATCAGGCGGCGCAGCACGTAGCCGCGGCCGGTGCTGGAAGGCAGGATGCCGTCGCCGATGATCGCGACCGCTGAGCGGAGGTGATCGGTAAGAAGCCGCAGGGAGTGCTGGTCCGGGTGCCACAGTCCCGGCAGTGAGTTCATCCACGGCTCGAACAGGTCGCATTCGAACACTGACCGCTTGCCCTGCAGGATCATGAGCAGCCGCTCCAGGCCCATGCCCGTATCCACGTTCATCTGGGTCAGCGGTTGCAGGCTGCCGTCACCGAGACGGCGGTACCGCATCGTCACGTGATTCCACAGTTCCACCCAGCGGTAGTCGCTGCTGGGAGTGCCCCGTGGCTGGGTGCCGCCGGTCCAGATGAAGAACTCGGAGTCCGGCCCGCAAGGGCCGGTGGGCCCGTTCGACCACCAGTTCTCCCCGGTGGTGACCTCAACAGGGACTCCGAGTTCCTGCCATGTGGACAGCGATTCGGTGTCCGGGCCAACCTGCTCATCCCCACCGAACACAGTCGCGTGCAGCCGGTCCGGGCTGATGCCGAAACCGTCGCGAAGAAGCTGGTAGCCCCAGCGCAGGCTTTGCGGCCCGCGATAGCAGCCAAGCGACCACGAGCCGAGCATCTCGAAGATGGTCAGGTGCGACGAGTCACCGACCTCATCGAGGTCGGTTGTGCGCAGGCAGCGCTGAACTCCGACCAGGCGCCGGCCCAGCGGGTGCGGTTGGCCTTCCAGGTATGGGGTGAGCGGGTGCATCCCCGAGGTGGTGAACAGCACCGGGTCCCCGGGCGGAGGCACCAGCGTGCTTCCCACGATCGGCTGGTGGCCACGGTCGCGGAAGAAGCCGACGAATGTGGTGATGGTGTCTTGGGTGTTCATGGCATTGCCTCTCCGGTGGGGCGGGGTACCGGAAAGGGACCGCTGGCGGAGCCACGAAGGGAACCATGTGACGCACCGGCGAGCCGTTCCCGGTCGCCAGTGGCAGGAAAGAAGGTCAGGCAGCGGCAACCGGCGAGCACGAAGCTCGCGCGGCAGCGGCGCTGTTCAAAATGACCTTCATGCCTTCACTATAGGGACGGGACCGGGGGTGCCCAAAGTCATTTATCGAGGGTGGGCCGTACTCGGCTGGTTGCCGCTGCGCGGGGTAGGTGCCTGACATGGTTGATCGGGAAGCTCAATCGGGTGACGCAGCGCGCGCCGCTGCCCGGCCCAGCGAGGTGGAGCGGGCCAGCGAGGTGAAGCGGGCCAGCGAGGCGAAGGAGGCCAGCGCGCGGGGGGAGGTTCGGCCGGCTCGTGGCAGGCGGAGGCTGGCCCGCCCGTGGGGTGCCGTGCGATCGGGCGCGAAGGCCACCGGACGTGGCGCACGAGCAGCCCGGCGCGGCACGGGAGCAGGAACCAGCAAGCTTGTCGCACAGGTTCTCGCGATGGCGCCGAGGCTGCAGGTGCGGGACCGGGAGACCTTGTTCGCGCAGTTTCCCGGGCTGTCCACAGAGGATCTTGGCAATGCGCTGATTCACAGCGCGGCGCGCGCCTCGGCTGCCGTCGGCGGTGCGGTGGGCGCGTGGGCCGTCTTGCCGGTTGTCCCCGCCTTTCCGGTTGAGGTGGCCACGGAAACTCTCGCCCTGGTGGCCATAGAGATCAGGCTGGTCGCCGAACTTCACGAGGTCTATGGCGTGCGGCCGCCAGGCAGCACCGTTGATCGGATGACCGCCTATGTCGCGGCCTGGGCTACCCGCCGTGGCGTTGCCCTCGCTCCCGGCGGGCTCATCCTGGCGGCTGGCTCGCCGCTGCGGAAGCGACTGCAGCGGCGACTCGCCGCCCGGGCGGGCAGGAGCGCTGTCTCGCTGGGCCCACTGCTCACCGGCGCGGCCGCCGGTGCGCTGGTCAACCGCTGGGAAACACGCCGCCTCGGCGAAGAAGTCCACGCCGATCTGCGGCGGCGCTTGGCGACTGTTCCCGGCTGGCATCCAGGTCACTAACACCGGCGAGGTCAAGCGCGCTCGGGACGGGCTTCACGCTCCGTCGATTTTCGCTCGCGGAGCGGAGAACCTGGTGTCATGCTGAGCTAGGGCTAGGGCTAGGGCTAGGGCTAGGGCGGGAAGGGGCGAGATGAAGCTGTTCCGGCGTCCATGTCCTCGGCTGGCTTGGGCAGTAGCGATGGCGTTGGTGGTGGCCGTCCTGGCTGCGGCTTGTACGTCTGCTCCAGCGGCGCCCGCACATCAAGCAGGTGCCCCACAAGACCGCCGAATCGTTTCGCTGGACAACATTTCCACACTGCGGTCGCTGTTCAACCGGGACGATGGCCGCGCCCGGCTGGTTCTGATTTTGTCCCCCACTTGAACGACGTGTCTCGCAGGCGCCAGTTGGGTGCAAAGCAATATCTTGAGCCGGAATCCGGGTGCTTCGCTCCGGGTCTTCGTGGTGTGGGTTCCGTTCCTCGCGGGCACGCGGAACGCGATCAACTTCTCGATCTTCCCGGACTCCCGTGTCACATACCTGTGGGACGCCAACGCCGTTTCGAGTTCGTGGTTCTCACGGCGCGTGACCCATCAGCTGGGACCCACGTGGGATTACTACCTGCTGTTTTCGCCGCAAGCACGATGGAACGCTGTCCCCGGTCCGGTCGTGAGCCAGGGCGGGACTGTTATCGGCACCAGCGGCACCCTCCAGCGCGCCATGCAGCCATTCCTGCACTGAGGCTGGCGTGACCAATGCGGGCTGAGCGATCTTCGTCGCGGTTGCCGGTGCGGTTGCCGGTGCGGATCTGGTTCGCGGCTGGCCTGACGGCGGCCACGCTCGTCATCGCCATCGGTGCGGGAGTCCTCAGCTCAAGAGCGGCGCCGGGTCCGCTCGTCTTTGTGGAGTTCGTTTCCGCTCATGTCTCCGGTGCCCTGCTGTTGCTGGGAGCGAAGGCGCCCTTTGCGTACGCCGTCGTCGCCGGAATGGTGGCATCGGTCAACCCCTGCGGGTTTGTGCTTCTGCCCGCTTACCTCGGTCTGTACCTCGGTGACGAGGTGGGTGCGACCGCCCGTCACCGGCCGGTCGGCCGGGCGATCCTTGTCAGCGCCACGGTGACCGCGAGTTTCGTCGTGCTTTTCGGGCTCTTCGGAATCCTTGCCAGCCTGGCCGCATCGGCGGTGACGTCGTCGTTTCCATGGTTCGGGGTCGCGGTCGGGTGCGGCTTGGTCCTGCTCGGCGGTCTTCTCGCGTCGGGTCACGGGGTAGACCTGGCCATCGCCCCGCGCGTGGCTGCTCGACTGACGACGGCGACCCGCAGCCGGAGCATGACAGGCTACGCCGCATATGGCACCGCGTACGGACTTGCATCCCTGGGTTGCACGCTGCCGGTGTTCCTCGGCGTGGTGGGAACATCGCTCCAGCTTCATGGCGTGGCCGATGCCATGGGACAGTTCATGCTGTTCGGGACCGGCATGGGCCTGGTCCTGGCCGCGCTCACCATCGGCACAGCGTGGTTTGGTGAGGGTCTTGTTAAGCGACTCCGGCCGCTGCGACAGCATGTCGGCTGGATGAGCGCGCTGTTGCTGTGGCTGGCGGGGGCCTACGTCATTTACTTCTGGGTCACAGCTATCCGGCTGTTTTGAGCTGGTAGACCCGCTGCGCGGTGCCGCTCAGCACCGCTTCACGTTCGGCCGGGCCGAGGGTGGCCGTGAGTTCGCGGGCCGCGGCCACCACCGTGGCGTAGGTGGCGGACAGCGTGCAGGGCGGCCAGTCCGAGCCAAACATCAAGCGCTCCGGCCCAAACGCCCCGAGGAGGGCCTCGTAATACGGGACCAGGTGAGCCACTACGGTGCCCCGCTGCGGACGTTCACCTTCTGGGGGCGGCTCGCTGAGGACGCCGGACAGTTTGCACACCGTGTTGGGCAACGCGGCAAGCCGGCCCATCGCGCGCGCCCATGTTTCATCTATGTCCGGTTTGATCTCTGGGTTGCCGAGATGGTCGAGCACGAACGTGAGACCGGGGACAGCTGTGGCCGCCGTGAGGGCGGCGGCTAGCTGGTGCGGCTGCACCACCAAGTCGTAACACAACCCGGCCGCGGCCACTGCTGCCAGGCCGTCCAGCACCGCCGGCCGCTCCAGCCAGTCCGGATCCTCTTCAACCAAGACTGGATGACGGATGCCACACAAGAACCCGCCGTGGGGCCCCGCCTTGAGTTCGGCGAGTGCGCCCGGGACGCCCGGAGCTTGCAGGTCCACCCACCCGACCACGCCGGCGACCAGGCCGTCGCTGGAGGCCAGCGCAAGAAGTTCCGTCGTCTCCGACTGCTCGGTGACGGTCTGCACGACGACGGACGCGGTCACTCCCGCCGCAGCTGCCTGCGGCCGCAACTCAGCCTCGGAGAAGTTCCGCAGCAGCCGCTCGTTGCCGGGAAGCGCAAGCCACGGCTGCTCATGCGCGGCCAGGTCCCAGACATGGTGGTGCGCGTCCACTACGGCATCGGTACTGTCAGTCACCGCCGCTCCGCTGCGGATCTGATGCTCGTGAACGAGGACCTCACCGTGGCCTCCCATTTCCTCGCCACCCGCTCGCCCCACCAGCGGCCCGCCGCCCAAAAGTCGGTTCCCATTTCCCCGGTGTACTCAACGGTCGTGCCACTCTCACGCCGGTGCAGAGTGAAGTGCTCGACAACGTGCGGAACGGGCCCCCGTACCAGCCGGAAGGAGACACGCGTGGGGCGTTCGAAGCGGACCGTCTCGACCGTCGTGGCGACAAGGCCCGGCCGGACCGGGGTGTTGTGGGCAGCCAGCACCATGTCCGTACCGCGTTCGATCACCTTCAGCTTGTCTGCCATCGCGTGCGGCGTGCGCTTGAGATAGGGCTCGGCGATGATGTCGAAGACCGCTTCGGGCGTGGCATCGATGTCGATGCTGAACGGCCCCAGCGGGCGCAGTGTCCTGCCCCACCCGGTATCGACAGTAAGGGCGCCGCGGACGAGCAGGCGGTAACCCACCGTGCACGCTGCGGCGCTCGCAGCCAATCGCAGCCGGTGCATACAGCGACTTTGCCACGAGCGGAGCGGAGCCACCAGGACCGGCCGCCAATTCAGGGCCGCGGCCGGGACGAACCGGCGAGCCACCTCGTGAACGTTTCCCATGGTCCCAAAGGGCAGCTTCTGGGGCGGAGCGTCCTATCGCGCGGCGGCGTTAGCTGGCACGATCGCGATAGGGACACCGAGGAGGGAAGCATGGCCGTCCATGAGATTCGCATCGACCGGAGCAAAACGCTGCTGGAGCAGCCGGGCACGGGCCATAACCGCTGGCACCCCGACATTGCGCCATTGGTCCGCTGTGAGCCTGGCGATGAGGTGGTGCTGGAGACAAGGGACGCGTTCGACGGCCAGATGAGCCCCGGCGCCTCGCTGGACACCGTCGCCGCACCAAACCTGGACGTGGTTCACCCTCTCACCGGCCCGGTACATGTCGAGGGGGCGGAACCAGGGGATGTGCTCGTGGTGGAGATGCTGGACGTCGAGCCGGACCGTTACGGATACACGGTTCAGGTGCCGGGGTTTGGTTTCCTGCGCGATGACTTCCCCGAGCCGTTCAAGGTCAACTGGGACATCGCCGGTGGCTGGGCCACCTCGGCAGACCTGCCGGGAGTGCGCATTCCCGGGTCACCGTTCATGGGAACGATCGGCCTGACCCCAGGTCACGAGTTGCTCGCCGCCACGACCGCGCGCGAGCAGGCGCTGCTCGACCGTGGCGGCTTCGTGCTCCCGCCTTCCCCAGCGGGCGCGGTTCCGGACGACCCGCGTCTCGCGGCCGAGGGGCTGCGCACCATACCGCCGCGGGAGCAGGCCGGAAACGTCGACATCAAGCAACTCGGCAAGGGCGCGCGGTTGCTGATACCGGTCGACACACCGGGCGGGCTGTTCT